>MDSX01022801.1_pt1 | contig 16139 bp, 15 predicted proteins | sample 811141 | NCBI WGS metagenome assembly MDSX01 (sample SAMN05326642, study PRJNA326480) | marine metagenome | isolation source: seawater | place: Atlantic Ocean: South East | collected 2010 | reverse complement strand
GTCAATTCCAAATGTTCGACACGTACACCGTTCTCCCAACGTTCAAGTGATTCAAATTGATCAAGTTGAAGACTAAATTCTGAACCATCATCAGTAAGCAACATGTCAGCAGTGGCTTCGATTTGCGTATGTTCCAAAACACGTACTCCGTCGATATCAATTGTCTCCAAGAGAAGAAGGCTGATGTCCCCGTTGACATCAACCTGTGCTTCATCATCTTCCCCTCCGATCAATAACGCTCCGAACGCTTCTAAGCGAAGACGTTCGGTAACAGTACCATCGATGTTCGAACGGTTCAGTAGTGCGTCAACAACGGTTCCGTTGATCGTTGTAATCAATCCATCCTCTTCGAGTTGTAGGATAATATCACCACTCCCTTGAGCCTGAATGACTTGAGATGAGAGAACGCCAGAGGTTACGGTTTCATTCTTCCAAAACGACTCAAAATCCAAATCGAGAATAGTTGTTGAATTATCGGTGGTTTCCGATGTCGTTAGCGTACCGTTTCCGAGCTCGTAGGAATTCAAAACCTCGCCGATACGTTGTTGCCAGCCGTTGCCTTCAAAGAAAAGGATGAACGATTGGTTACCCTCCTCGGTTTGGTAGTCCTGTTCAAGAGACCACGCTGTTGTTGTGGTCACTTCATGATCCGCCATCGGTTGATTCCAGGAGCCAACAACGAAGATGCGTTCGACTGCAATTGGTGAACCTAGCAGAACGCCATCGTGACTGTTGATGGTGACAGTTATCGAAATCGAGTCGTTCCAAGCGAGTTCTGTATCGAGTTCTATTCTGGCCGTTAACGTCGGAGTATTTTCAAGAAACGTTGTCTGGATTGATGGGCTGAGTTCCAACGACCCGCGGATATGCTCGATTTCAACATCGTACTCATGTGCAGAAGCATCTCCGAATGTCAGTATGTAGGCATGTTCATTGGATAGCGCAGAATCACTGGTCCAATCGGTTGTAATCGATACCGTCGGTGAATCTTGAGCAGATACAAAAAACGACAGCGGTGAAAGCAACAAGAGCAATACGAGTGCTACGCTTCTGTGCCACCCCATAACCAACACTTGGAACCGCTCCTCTCTAAGGGTGTTGGCTAAATGTTTGAACAATCAGAGATTCAAAATGTAAGCGAACAAGAGAGGCGCAACGATGGTTGCATCGCTCTCCACAACAAACATCGGGGTTGTTGCATCGATCTTCCCCCAAGTGATTTTCTCACTTGGTGGTGCACCAGAATATCCCCCGTAGGACGGTCGAGATTCTGAAATTTGACCGAACCAGGACCATAGCGGAACGTTTCGTTCGAGGTCCTGATTAAGCATAGGTACGACACAAATTGGGAAGTCACCAGCAATGCCTCCACCGATTTGCAAGAAGGCCAACGATGTTTGTTGCTTATCGTACCATGTAGCGAGATGTTTCATGTATTCAATTCCAGATAAAACACAGTCGGAATCCACTTCACCTTCCATTGATCTGGCCGCAAAAATATTCCCCATGGTCGAATCCTCCCATCCTGGGACAAAGACTGGTAGATCGGTTTCTGTTGCAGCAAGTACCCAAGATGCCTCTCGGTCACCCTTAGCTGAATTCAGTAATGTCTCATTCCGAAGTACATCATAGAAATAGAGATGAGGGAGTTGGCGAACTTCGGCTGCTGAAGCAACTTGCCATGCGTCAAGGAGAGGCGCCTCTAATGCACGAATCGCCTCCTCTTCAGGAATGCAAACATCCGTAACGCGATTCATGTTGTTGTTGAACAATTGTTCTTCATCTTCGAGCGATAAAGCCCTCCAGTTTTCGATTGAAGTATACTGAGGAAATGCTATCAGTCGAAAAACATCCTCTTCCAAATTTGCTCCTGTGCAACTGATTCCAGCGACGTGGCCATTTCGAATCATCGGAGCCAAAAGTTTCCCGATTCCTGCCGTACTCATCGCTCCTGCAAGCGTAATGAACACTTTTCCACCAGCCTCTAAGTGTTTCAATAAAGACGTAGCCATCTTGGATAGCTCCCCTGCATTAAAATGATGGAAATACGATTCCATAGTTGAACGAACAGACATTTTCAAACCTCTGAAAATAGGAAGCGATCTACACACTTTTCCTGCATTAGTACCATGCCTGAGCAAACTTTTGACAATGCACTTTTCAATTCAGATACAATCGAATTTGGGTCCGTATTTCCACAGGTAAATGCATCGATAGCAAGGAGACCTCTATCGGAGTAACAGTGAGCACTAACGTGACTTTCATCGATGAGAACAGCTGCTGCAAAGCCTGGAGGAGAGACTGAACCATCAAAGTTTTCGACGTGAGCATGAACTTCCCGTGCTCCACTGTTTGATACAGCTTCTTTCATCAATCGAAGCATTTCTTTACCGTCAAATGTTGATGTTGGAAAGAACTCGGTATAGTCGAGGAAAATGTGCTGCCCTGACGCATTGCTGTTCATTTTCATTCCTCCATACCGTTGCGAAAATGATTGGTTGGAACCGCCTGTCGATGGGGTCCTGATGGTTCAGAAAGTGCCCTCCAGGTGTTGTTTCGCCGGGCAGAAATGTGGCCTGAAACAACTTTTGTCGCCAACATGGCCGCTGTGAATTGAGTCAATGGGGATTCTGTTTGAACCCCTATCTCGTTGATGTCAGCGCTCACCACCATTACATTTGGGGCATTGAACAGCGTTTCGATGGTTTCATGAACCTGCCAGAAGGACAATCCGCCCGGAACAGGAGTTCCTGTTGCAGGGACAAGAGAGCCATCAAGACCATCGATATCGATGGTCAGATGAACGGGCCCCTCAATCGATTGAAGTTTCTCCAACCACCTCTTCCAGTGTTGTGCCCCATTCGATTGAGATTGGGTGTCTTTGGCAAAATAGGTTGTAATACGATCATCGTTAATCATCTTCTGATACTCTTCTTTGCTAAAGGCCCGAATCCCAACTTGAAGCAAAGAGCCGATGCCAGCGTCTAGAGCTCGAGATGCAACGCATGCGTGGGAGTAGATTTCTCCGTCAAGCTCATCCCGTAAATCTCCGTGCGCATCGATTTGGACAACGGTGAGATTCGAAAGATCCTCTTTGAGGGCAGGATGGCTTCTTAGTGCTTCCATAATGGAAGGCAGTATCCCGTGTTCTCCACCAAGGCACAAAGGAAAACAATCGCCCTTGAACCAGGGCGCAAGGTAACCAATCATCGAATCCAATTGATGCAGAAGTGTTGGTTCGGTTCCTTCCCAAGCCGGAATGGTATGAATAGAATAGTCGCAAGGCAGGTCTTCACCCAAGCCTTCGTCGTACAATTCGACTTGCGATGAGGCTTCAATGCAAGCCAAGGGGCCCTCTGCCGTACCTTGTCCGTATGATGTGGTAAGTTCGTAAGGTAAGGAAAGTACGGCCATGTCAACATTACCCTTGCCCGGACCAAGCCCAAGGAAAGTTGGGGTATGCTCGTCCTCCATGGTGTCCGCGTCGGATGTGTATTTCTAAGACTTGCCAAAAAAGAGTCAAAATCGGCCCTCAAACCCGATTTGCAAGAAAAACCGCCGATGTGTTAATATACACCGACGACCAATATACAATAGTGTTCTCGGAATAAAATCCGGGGCGGGGTGAAGGAAGATGGGAATGACACTACAATCGTTGACGCAAGCAATACAACAACACATCGATACCGAAATGGATGCAGAGGTTGCTGCCGGAATGGCAGAACACGCACTCGGTTTCTTTGGGTTTTACAATCGCATAATTGACAATGCACTCGAACCGACCGACAGAAACCTGTTTTACATGTTTCAAGATTACGACTTGCTGACAACTGAATCTGAGGAAACAACGTTGTGGGATGGCCGAGAATGGCGCATTCACTATTGGAAGTTCAAGCCTGATCTCAAGGAGCGCGTCGAATCCTACATGCAACGACAGCGCAAGCCAGAGGATATCGATCCGTTCGCAGACATCTACGGAACCGATGGGCATTCGATTTGGACACGAGAGTCTGAAAAGGTCCAGAACCCCAACGCCTTCACAAGCGATTGGTGAAAGGTGATAGCAAGCGTTTTTGATTCACCCCTGCAAGGGGTTACTATGCGTGTCGCAGTTGGTCTCGTACTTTGTTTCCTTCTAGCAGGCCTATCACCTCTTGTCAGCGCAACTTCGGATTCTGAAGGAGAATGGCCAGGGGAACCCATTGACAACCACGTTCACATGACCTGGGCGGCCCTAACCATCGAGGTTAACGAGTGGGCCGACAACAACCCGGAAATTGTCAAACTTCTCGATGTTGGGGATTCGGAACTAGGTAGAACCCTCTGGGTTGTTCAACTCTCTGATTGGTCGATGGAAACGAAGGAAGATGGAACCGTCAAGGACATTATCTACATTGATGGCGGACATCACGGCAATGAATACCTTGGAACGGCGCTGGCTTGGTTGTCAGCAAAATGGTACATTGATGGCTGGAATGACGGAACTCAGGAAGCTATCGATGCGCTTCAAAATTCGGAAATCCACGTTCTAATCATGCTCAATCCAGACGGCAATGACATCGACACGCGCTGGAACATCAATCAAGTTGACTTGAATCGGAATTACGATCATTACTGGAACACATGTCCCACAACTCAACCTGGAAGCGCGGCATTTAGTGAATCTGAAACTGCTGCGAATTCTCAATACATGAACGATTATGTCTCTGATGCTGACCTCTATGTTACCATGCACACTGGGGTCTGGATCATGCTCTATCCTTGGGGCAAGTGGGCACATCAACCTGCAGATTGGGAGTTGTTCCATGGCATTCGAGAAGAAGTACACACCAACATCTCGGACATTCCGATACAGAACGCCAATCAAGGATTGTATCCCAACTGTGGAACCAGCAGAGATTACGGCTATGGTGTAATGGGTTTCCCGACCTTTACCTTCGAAACTGATGATGAACAATTCATACCAGGTTCCGTTGAAGCTCTCAATGAGCGTCTGGGTGAAGAAATGGACGTTATGCGTTACTTGATCACCAACGTATGGTATTGGAGAGCTCGTCTCGATGTTCAATCCATTCAGGTTTCTGACGCCGAAGTAATAATCGATGTTGACAATCTTGGTCATGCTTCAACAACAAACGCAAGTTTGCAATTCCTGGATTCAAGCGGACAAGTCACGTGGACATCCGCCCTATTCTCTGTAAACGCCAGCAATTCAACCGTGGCCACGCTCGATGCCTCAAATCTCTCCTATTCCGATTCTGGTTCATGGCAGTTGTACTACCAGAAGCGTGTTATTGACTCGTCCAAATGGGTGGCTGAGCCTCTCAACATCAGTGTTATTGTTGCAGAAAAGGACGAGGATTCAAATTTCCTCATCGGATACGGACTGTTCAGTCCGACCACAATTCTTGCTGGATTGGCAGTGATTACCATTCTACGCGACGAAGACGAAGATTCGGTCTAATTTGCTGAAAACTATTCGCAAGGTTTCAAGTGCCTCAAGAGGTTGGCACCCACCATGCAAATCACCGTAAGTCCGAGTCACAACATCGATGGAACACTCATACTCCCTCTCTTTGAAGGGATAGATATTGTTCCAGAAGCACACGCAACTGGGCTACATGTTGCCCTGAAGGCTCAAATCAACCGTGTTTTGGCCGATGGCGATTTCAAGGGAAAAGCAAAGTCCACAATGACCCTTTTTGGTGGTGAAGGTGGCAAAGCAATGCTCGTTGGTCTTGGTAAAGAAGACGATGCTGATGTTCACGCTTATCGAAAGGCAGGTGCTGCAGTTGTAGCTGCCCGCAAGAAGACGCATGGAACAGATCTCACCGTCCGCTTCGCTGGTGCCGACGTGAACTGCATGGGTGCTTTTGCGGAAGGAATGCTTCTTCGAGATTACTCCTATGATGAGTACAAGATGCAAAAGGAAGAAGACAAGGAAGCAGAACGAAGCGTTCGCATCACTTGTGATGAAGGCCAAGAGGAAGAACTCGAAGCACTTGTTGCAATGCATGCTGGGGTTGCATCAGGCGTTCACCTGTCTCGCGACCTTGGGAACTGTCCACCAAATGACATGTACCCTGAAGCATTTTCAGACATGGCATGGGAATGGGCAAAACAATACGAAAATGTCGAAGTTACAATCATCAATTACGAGCATGCCATCAAAGCCGGTATGGGCGGATTGGTTGCAGTAGGAATGGGGTCTTCCCGTAAGCCCTGCATGGTCATCTTCGAAATGAACAAAGAACTCCCTGGCCGTTGTCCACTTCTTGTTGGAAAGGGAATCACCTTCGATACAGGCGGAATCTCACTCAAACCAGGCGCAAACATGGACGAAATGAAGTACGACATGGGCGGATCCGCTACCGTCTTTGGAACCATGCAAGCACTCGCATCAACTGGATACGAGGGTAAGGTCGTTGCAATCACATGTATGGCAGAGAACATGCCTGCAGCCAATGCACAACGTCCAGGAGACGTCATCACTACGCTTTCAGGCAAAACCATCGAGGTCCTCAACACGGATGCTGAAGGTCGGCTCGTTCTTTCAGATGGTCTATGGAAGGCTGGTGAATTCGATCCAGAATTTATCATCGACTTTGCTACCCTCACGGGTGCTTGTGTTGTCGCGCTCGGTCACGAAGCAACCGGTCTTTGGTCAAACGATGACGACTTCCGAACCAAGATTCATAACGCTGGAAACGCAGTTGGCGAACTCGCTTGGCCAATGCCACTCCTCCCTGCCTTCGAAAAAGAAATGACTGATTCGAAAATTGCAGACACACGAAACCTTGGCGCTGGACGATACGGTGGTGCAAACACCGCAGCTGCCTTCCTCAAGCAATTCGTACCAAATCGAAACTACGAAGAAGACGGTGACCAGATCACGTGGGCTCACATGGACATTGCAGGTACCTATTGGGGAGCCAAGTCCAACACAATGGTTGGCAACGGTGCTACGGGAATTCATGTCCGAACCATGCATCATCTAATCACAAACTGGAACAATTGAATGTGATGGCATGCATCGACCACTTCTCTTTCCAGGAATGGTCTGCCTCATCCTTTGTTCGGGTTGTCTCGGATTGGTTTCCAACGAAGAAATCGAAACCAATCTTGTCGTTTCTCTGAATCATGACCGTTTGGCCATCGAAACCGTGTACGAAGAAACAGAGCGTATTTCCTCTTCAACAGTTACATTTACGGTTGATTTTTCTCAAACAACCTCAGATGTTTCGGTTAATACATTCGGAGTCACCATTGACGATGGTCGTAGCTTCACCATTGATGCCAAGGAAAAACAAACAATCTCGCTTAATTTTGAACACCATGGCATGTATACGATTACAACCTATGCTGTTGATTCGCAAGATGTCAAAGTGCAACAATCCCATACGCTCATCGTCGAACAAATCATCACGTGGACTCAAGAAGATACAGGGAATCCTGAATCGCTGTTTTTTGAGACGAATCCAGGCAATGAAGGACCCTCTCCGTCGTATTTTATTCTCAATTCGACCGTTAGTAACCCATCGTCATTGTTCGAACTCAATGGACGTGATGTAGACCTCGAATGGGCTGTTATCAACATCGACGGACAGTGCATGGGTCATCGTGAAATCATCGAAAATGGCGATTCGGTTACGTGGAATACATTGCATTTTACTCCGATTGAAATGCACGAGGTCGAATTGACCATTCATGAGGGACAAGACACCCTCAACGTTGATCACAGACTAGAATTACGTTACACGGAATGATTCCAGTTCTTGTAACCGTAAAACCGTTAGATAAAGCCGAGAAAGACTTTGTATTGGCTTTTTTTAATTCTGATTAGGTGAGATAATGGTCAGCGTTGCAGATGTTGAAAAGGTACAGCAGGAATGGGGAGATGGGATCGTAAAAATGGCTTCAGCTCACACCAACGGTGATGATTTCAACGCGATTGCTGTGAAGCATGTTGAACATCTATATGCATACGATTTAGGCCAGGTGCTCTTCAAGCCAACAATGGCTTCGAATGAGCAGTTTCGCCCAACCTTTGAAGGCGCATTGTCGTACTTTGTTGCATCCAACGGTGTTTGCAAAGAGGACAGTGGGTTTGCAATCAAAGGTTGGACTGCCGTGCGGTTCGAAAACGCTGGTGTCATTATCAACAAGACCAGTGCAACAGCCATGGGCAACTATTTCTTCACGAGTCCAGATGGTAGCGAAACGAAGGTCGAGTACACGTTTGGATATGTCCTTGACGAGGAAGGAAAATTACGCATTGAACTCCATCACTCCTCATTGCCAGCATCTGCTTGAAACTGACTTGATTCAAATCATGTCAAGTCCATTTTGAGCCTGTCGTGACAATGACTAAACCAAACTCGTCATTGCAGAAAACATGGCAACTTCGCACACGAACTTGGCGAAGTTTATCCACTGGACATTCATAGCGTTGTTCGTCTATGGCATTATCAAACAAGTCAATCAACTTGAAGATCTCGAGGACAATCAACTGCTTCTCTTTGAGATCGCATTTGCAACGCTATTTCTCATTATCGTCATCTTGAGATACTCCTACATGAGGCGGTTTGAAACCTTCCAGGGAGCGACAGAACCTGTTCATATCGTCCACTATTATTTTGCTCGAATCGTTCATCGAGCAATGTATGCATGCTTCATTCTCCTTCCACTTACGGGCCTAATTATTGCTGGATTGTACAGTCAAGGATACACTGTCAACGCTACACCAGATGAGGAACAAACCATCATGGATGTGGTTTTGGATTTGCATGGGGCCGTTGCTGATCTCAGTTACATGTTGATCTTCCTTCACATCGGAGCTGCAATCTATTCACGAATCAAAGGCGAAGGTGTGTGGTCATCAATGGTCCCAGTTCTCAAAGAATCGGGTCCAAGCCAAAACAAAATTGTTCGGAAGATTGCAGGCTATGAGAACATGGCCTACGAGAAAATCGGTGATTTATTCTCTTCAAAGGATTCTGATTAGACGAGTCATAAACCATCTATCTGTATATAGCCAATGAGAAGACCAATCATTATCATAAATACAGAGAATGGTATTGAATAGGCCGAACCCAAAGCCCTGACGTGATTTTGCTTGAGGTGGAGAACGATAGGCATCGCAAGCGTTGCCATGATGATCAAGAAAATTTCGTCCTCTAAATTACCAATGAAGCCTATCAAAACGAGGAGGTATCCGACGAAAGCATAGCCTATTGAGTAAACCAAATGAGCACCAAATCCCTTGAGAAATTCGGTACGATACACACTGATTCCAGCGAAAAATCCAACCATTGGAAGTGCTATGCCCATACACAGTGCATCATCATCTCCCCCATCCACAACCGAAATAATCGTAATGATGAGGTACACTAAAGGGAAGTAAAACGAGGCCAATTTTCCAAGATTTACAATTTCATCGGATTCATTCGTGATTGGAATATCGGCTACGGATTCCGAATGTTGACGGATTTTTGACAAGGTCTCCGTTTCTTGTGGAGCGTTGATAATGACCGATTCAGGCTTTACGCCCCTACGGCCCGATACGCTTCCGTCATTGCTCATATGATGTAATCGAGAGTTTCTAAAGCATAAAATTGTACCCTGCGAGGAGAAGTATGTTTCGACTTCAAGGTCCTGCGTGAAAAGTCAGATTCATATACCCCGTTGCACTCCGAACTATGTAACCTAAGGTTAAGTAGTGGTGGATTCGATGGCCGGAGACGATTGGGAAGAGAAAATGTTGGATCAACTCGAACGCCTTCTCTCAAACATGGGAATGGACATGTCCAGAGACCAACTGCGAGCCCTACTGCAACAATTTCGAAGTCAATTTGAGAAGATGGGTATCGATGAAGAACGCATCGCAAAAGGTGATGTGAACTTCAACTTCGACCTTAGCAATCTTCGTGATTTGTTCCAACCGGGGATGGACTTCAATGAGTTGTTCAAAAACATGGGCGTGGATGTTCGTGTTGATTCAGCACCTGTTGAAATCGAAACACCAGAGGGTGAAGAAGAGGACAATATGACCCTACCCGCAGATGACATTTATCTCGAAGGTTGGAACATGACTGTAACGGTCGACTTTGCAAAGAAAGGTGAGCTTGAACAGGATCAGGTCGAATTGAATCTCATCGACGGAGGTACGCTCGTTGAAGTCCATCGAACCACACAAGTTGCACCCGTCGCACGTATCGAATTACCACATGCCTGTGAGGACGTTGTTGACTTTACACTCAACAACGGCATCCTCGATATTACATTGCGACTGATTCCTCCTGAGGATGCCTTCGCGGCCCTTCCACCGTCCGAAGACGGTGACGACAACATTCCCCTAAGTGGCGACATCGCCATCGACCTAGCCGACGATGACGACGATGACGACGACGATGGAGGAATCCCAATTCTATGAATAGGAGATGAATAAAATGAGCAAAGTAATCGGAATTGACCTAGGAACAACCAACAGCTGTGTAGCGACCATTGAGAACGGTGAACCCGTTGTCATTGCAAATGCCGAAGGTGCACGAACGACACCTTCTGTCGTTGCATTCAACAAAGAAGGCGAGCGCTTGATCGGAATTACCGCCAAGCGACAAGCTGTAACCAACCCTGAACGAACCATGATTTCTGTCAAGCGACACATGGGTACGGATTGGAAAACAGATATCGACGGAACAAACTACACCCCGCAAGAGATTTCTGCGTTCATTCTTCAGAAGTTGAAGGCGGATGCTGAGGCATATCTTGGACACGAAGTCAAGCAAGCAGTCATCACATGTCCTGCTTACTTTACAGATGCACAACGAAAAGCAACCAAAGATGCTGGTCGTATTGCTGGCATGGATGTGCTTCGTATCATCAACGAACCAACCGCTGCAGCGCTTGCTTATGGAGCAGACAAGGATGATGATCAGACCATTCTGGTCTACGATTTGGGCGGTGGAACCTTTGACGTTTCCATTCTCGAAATCTACGATGTTGATGGACAACCGCAAATCGAAGTGAAGGCAACTGCTGGAAACAACAAACTCGGTGGCGATGATTTCGATGAGCAAATTATTGATTGGCTCGTAGGAGAATTCAAGCGCGAGACCGGTATCGCCCTCTCCAAAGACACCCAAGCCATGAGTCGTCTCAAGGAAGCTGCCGAAAAGGCAAAAATCGAACTCTCTGGGACCCAATCCTCTCAGATCAACCTCCCGTTCATCACAATGAAAGACGGTAACCCCGAGCACTTGGACATCACACTGTCCCGGGCCCGATTCGAGGATCTCATTGCCAAACACATTGAGAACACCATGGCCCCAACACGACAAGCCATGAAAGACGCAGGCGTCAAGAAAGGTGATGTCGACAAAGTCATCCTCGTTGGCGGTTCAACACGTGTTCCTGCTGTACAGGCAGCCATCGAGAAGGAAACTGGAAAAGCACCCTACAAAGGAATCAATCCTGACGAAGCTGTTGCGATGGGAGCTGCACTCCAAGCAGGTATCATTGCTGGAGATGATGAAGTATCGGACATTCTCCTTCTTGATGTAACACCGCTTACTCTTGGTATCGAAACACTCGGAGGTGTTACAACGACCATGATTGAGCGAAACACAACAATCCCTGCACGACGCAGTGAGATTTTCTCAACCGCAAGCGACAATCAGCCTGCTGTTGAAATCCACGTGTTGCAAGGAGAGCGAGAGTTTGCAAAGGACAACGTCACCCTGGGACAATTCCACCTGACGGACATTCCTCCTGCTCCTCGTGGCGTTCCTCAGGTCGAGGTCACTTTTGACATCGATGCAAACGGTATCGTCAACGTCAGTGCAAAGGATATGGGGACTGGAAAGGAGCAATCCATCAAGATCGAATCGCAGACGTCGCTATCTGAAGATGAAATTCAAGCAAAGATCTCTGAAGCAGAATCTTTTGCAGAAGAAGACAAGCGCCGAAAAGCCAAGATTGAACTTCGAAATATGGCTGATCAAATCGTCTATCAAACCCGACGAACGCTTGATGAGAACGAAGACAAGCTCGATGCATCGGATCTCGAACCTGTTCGAGAAAAACTCACCGAACTCGAAGCCCTCGTACAAGACGGTGACGGAAAACCAATCGATGATGATGCAATGGACGAGGCGGCTATCCAAGCCAAGGTCAAGGAAGTCGAAGAATCGATGCATGCCATCTCATCCAAACTGTATGAAGCAGCTGCCGCCGAAATGGCAGAGGCCGAGAACAATGAAGAAGATGGGAACATCAATGTCGAAAGCGACGATGTTGTTGATGCTGACTTTGAAGTTGTTGATGAAGAAGACTGAAACATCGCACTTATGTGCAAGTCACCGTTGGTGTGGCCATGAGCGATGCTCCGATTCTTGAGGCGACGGACCGTACAACCGGTCGTGACGCACTGCGCAAGAACATCCAAGCAGCAATGGCTCTATCTGGTGCGGTTCGCTCTACGCTCGGTCCAAAAGGCCTTGACAAGTTGCTTGTCGACGATGAAGGCCGAAGTATGGTCACGAACGATGGAATCACCGTTCTTGAGTCTGCGAAGGTTGAGCATCCAATCGCCCACATGTTGATTGCTGCAAGTGCAACACAAGACCAAACTGTACGTGATGGAACAACAACGACGGTCCTTCTCGCCGCTGAATGGTTGCAAAATGCATGGTATCTTGTTGTTCAAGGGGTCCATCCTGCAACCATCGCACGTGGATATCGTATGGCTGAATCCTATTGCAAGGAACATTTGGAGTTGTTGAGTTTTGATGCTTCAAGAGACGATATTCAATCGGCAACGATGACTGCACTTGCAGGGAAACTTCACAAAAACATGCAATCCACGATATCTGCATGTGCTGTTGACGCAGCCGATGCTATTACGATGCAATCCGATGGAAAGATAGTAGCAGACCCAACCCGAGTGAAGGTGATCACTCGAAGTGGTCCAGCACTCGAAGAATCGAAACTCATCACTGGACTTGCGCTCCCTAAGAAGCGTGCTCACGTAGAGATGCCATCTTCTCTCAGTGCAGGGTCGATTCTTTTGGTTGACGGTGGACTTGAACTTCGCACCTTATCGACGGATGTCCAGCTCAATGTCACATCAACCAGCGTACTTCAGTCGTTTCGAGATTCAGAGCAGGAACGTCTTCTTGATCAAATAAAGATGCTTGTTGATCTTGGCATATCGCTTGTGGCTTGTCGTGAAGGAATCGATGATAGCATGCACGCTCACCTTGCTGAGGCAGGAATCAAAGCATTCCGTCGGGTTGCAAAGAGCGACCTTGAACTCCTTGCTCGAGGTTGTGGTGCCCGTCTTGTACCCTCTATCCATCAAGCGAATCCTTCGGATGTGGGCGTATTTATTTCCAGTCAGTGCGAAAGATGGGGCGATGTTGACCACTGGATTCTTGAAACAGATGAAGGAGGAGCGACATTTGTCGCCTCTGGAAGCACAGATACTGTCGTTGGAGAAGTTGAACGGTGCTTTGCTGATGCCTTAGGTGTAGCCTGTCGACTCAAAGAAAACCCTCGATTAGTCACTGGAGGAGGAGCGATATACGTCGCTCTAGCACGACGTCTGCGACGGTTTGCAGAAACAGTTCCCGGTCGTGAACAGCTCGCCATCGAAGCCTTCGCTGATGGACTTGAAACCATCCCTCGAGTTCTTGCAGAAAACGCTGGAATGGATCCTATTGACACACTTCTTCAGATCGTCTCGATACAAACTACCGATGATGACGACTCAATTGGATTGAATGTCCTAACACGTCAACCCGAGAACATGCGTGCCTCCAATGTGGTGGAACCGTCTCGAGTTGTTGAACAAGCCATTTCAGGGGCCAGCGAGGCTACAATCGCAGTATTGCGTATCGATGATGTGCTTTGGGCGAAACAAGAAATTAGTGTACCTGGTGACGTTCAGGCCCAACTTGATGGAACAGCACCAGACCGTCGCTAAGTTGGATTCAACGGGTTCAGTTGAGAACCACCTTATAAATATACTAAAATCGGCGGAAGGTTATGGTCAACGTTGGCATTGATGATATTGCAATCCACTTTCCACGTCTTTACATGGACATGCGAGACTTTGCTGAAATGCGAGGCGCAGACTATGGAAAGCTCAACAAAGGACTTGGCCTCAAAGCCATGGCAATCCCTGACGCGCACGAAGACACCGCCACCATGGGTGCTATGGCGGTGATGCAACTCATCGATCGAAACGGTATCGACCCACGGGATATCGGCAGAATGTATCTCGGTACTGAATCCGCTCTCGACGGAGCCAAGCCTACTGCTACCTACATCGTTGATATGCTTACACAACGCTATCAAGACCGTTTTGGAGAAGATTGCTTTCGGAATTGTGATGTCGTTGACATGACTTTTGCGTGCATCGGCGCTGTTGATGCCCTCCACACAACACTCGACTGGGCTGCACGGTCAAATGAGGAAGACGACAGAATCGGGATTGTAATCTTCTCGGACAATGCAAAATACGCACTCGAATCAAGCGGAGAATACACACAAGGCGCAGGAGGAGGAGCATTGTTGATTCGACGTGACCCTCGATTGCTTGAGATTCCTGACTGCTGGGGAGTTTCCACTACACCTGTTCATGATTTCTTCAAGCCACGAAGAAACGTTAGCATCCGCTCTGTGATTTCCAACGTGATGACGCTCGCTCAAGAAACTGGGCAATCGCTGAAGAAGGGCATCGTTGAACGTATGGTCAAGCATCTTCCTGAATCGACTGTTCGGCGACTCGGTATTTTCGCACACGGTGAGGAGAGTGTAAACGTACACCGAGACGACCCAGTATTCGACGGTCAATTTTCCAACCGATGCTACCAACAAGCCGTCCGTCAGGCTTTCCACAATTTCAGCCAACGCGCAATTAAACAGAACCGGTGGGATCCTGAACTTGATACGCAATTTACCGAGCAGTGGTCTCGTATTATCATGCATCTTCCTTACGCCTTCCAAGCAAAGAGAATGTTCCCAGACGTGTTCCGCCACGACAGAATGAACACTACCATGTGGCCAAGCGTCGTTGAACAAATCGGTGAACAACCGATTAAACCAGAAACCGATGGTCCTGAAGCGATTATGGCATGGGAAAAAGAGATGGACGGTTATCGACGAGCCATCTCAAAGACTCCAGAATATATGCAATTCCACAAAGAATGCATCGAAAAAGGCCAGCGTGCCTCAAGTTTGATTGGAAATCAATACACAGGGTCAATTTTCCTTGCCCTTATGTCTACATTTGAATCCGATTTAGAAGACAACTCGAAACTTGAAGGTGAATTGTTCGGCTTGTGCGGTTACGGCTCGGGTGCCAAAGCCAAGGTATTCGAAGGAAAGGTCGCCCCACGATGGCGAGAAGTGGTTGCAGGTTGGCAATTGTTTGAACGCCTAGCTGGACGTGTCGCAATCGACCAAATCACGTACGAAAATCTCCACAAAGGATTGCAAGAGGAAAGCGTTGTTTCACCTCGAGGCGAGTTCGCATTGGTTGAAATCGGTGAAGATGGAACCAACGAAGGTGCTCGAACATACAAATGGATATCTCAGTGAAACTGAACGTTTCGTTGGGAAATCGTTTATCGGTTCGACAGACCGTTTAGCATTTCTCGGACCATCTCTTTTAGTCCAAATTTAGGTGACCAGTTCCACTCCTTCTTTGCGACAGATCCATCGATAGAATCTGGCCAGGAATCAGCGTATTTTTGACGCACATCAGGAACAAAATCGCACTTGAAACCATCAACTTCATCTGAGATTGCATCCGCCAATTCTTGAGCTGTGAAAGAATGGCAATCGATGTTGTATCCTCCTTTTGAAGGACCGAGTGTATCGCTCGGTGCATCCATCAGCATCAGAGTTGCTCGAATAGCGTCATCCATGTACATCATTGGCAAACGGGTATCTGGTCGAACAAAACACTCATAGTAGCCTTGCTCAAGTGCTGCGTCGAAGATTTCAACAGCATAGTCCGTTGTACCTCCACCTGCTGGCGCCTTGTATGAAATAAGGCCAGGATATCGAATACCACGGACATCGATTCCATCGTTCTCCCAATATTCTCTCGCAAGAGTTTCACCAGCAACCTT
>MDSX01092847.1_pt1 | contig 16140 bp, 14 predicted proteins | sample 811141 | NCBI WGS metagenome assembly MDSX01 (sample SAMN05326642, study PRJNA326480) | marine metagenome | isolation source: seawater | place: Atlantic Ocean: South East | collected 2010 | reverse complement strand
TATTAGGATGCCAGTCTAGGAATATCCAGTCAAGTTTTGGAAAGTCGTATTAGCTGGGGGCATTATGAGGTCAGTTATCTTCAGATTTATCAGACTCATCTCGCTCCTTTAGTGCTGCCCCAAGAATATCTCCCAAGCTCGCGCCGCTGTCTGACGATCCGTATTCCTGCATCGCTTTCTTTTCCTCTTCCACTTCGCGAGCCTTAATGGATAATGTCACTTTACGACTTTTTTGATCTATTTGTGTAACCTTAGCATCGACTTTTTCACCGACAGCGAATCTATCAGGCCGCTGTTCGGAACGGTCACGGGAAAGCTCAGTTTTGCGAATAAATCCAGCCATTCCATTGGCAACCGTGACTTCTATTCCTGTATCTAGGAGTTTGGTCACTGTTGTAGTCAAAATAATGCCTTTGCGGATTGCGGCAGCCCCACTAGTAAATGGATCTTCAGTCAGCTGTTTTATTCCAAGAGAGATCCGTTCTTTTTCGGGATCTATATCGAGCACTTTAGCTCGAATATTATCACCTTTAGTATAGTCTGTGATGGCTTCCTCTCCCGGTCTTTCCCAGTCAAGGTCTGAAAAGTGAGCCATTCCATCAATTTCACCATCAAGCCCAATAAATAGTCCAAATTCAGTTATGTTTTTTATTTCACCTTCAATTTCTGAACCAACCGGGTGTTGGGCCATAAAGTCATCCCATGGATTTGCTAAGCATTGTTTTAGCCCAAGTGATATTCTTCTTTTCGATGCATCAACATCAAGGACAACTATTTCAACTTCTTGACTAGTAGAAACAATCTTTCCTGGATGAACGTTTTTCTTAGTCCAACTCATCTCCGATACATGAACTAAGCCTTCTATTCCAGGCTCTAACTCCACGAATGCTCCATAATCAGTGATATTAGTAACTCGACCATTGAATTTAGATTCAACTGGAAACTTGGTGTCAACCCCTTCCCAAGGATCTGATTCTAACTGTTTCATTCCCAAGGAAATTCTCTGCGTTTCAGCGTTAAAGCGTATTACCTGGACATCGACCGTCTGACCAATTGCTAATGCCTCTGATGGATGGTTTATTCGACGCCATGCTATATCTGTGACGTGCAGCAAACCATCTACGCCACCTAAATCAACGAAGGCTCCATAGTCGGTGATATTTTTGACTACACCTTGAAGAGTTTGGCCTTCTTTAAGGTTAGCAACTAGTTCCGTTCTAGCTTCGGCACGGCTTTCCTCTAAAACAGCTCTTCGCGATACGACAATATTTCCCCGTCTTCTATCCATTTTAAGAATTAGGAATGGTTGTGGTGTACCCAGGAGTGGAGCTATATCTCTAACAGGACGGATATCCACTTGACTACCAGGCAGAAATGCTGTGGCGCCCGCAAGATCAACAGTGAAGCCGCCCTTGACCCTGCCAAAAATAGTCCCATCAACTCGTTCTTGGCTTTCAAACGCCGTTTCTAGTACAACCCAGGCTTCCTCACGCCTTGCTTTTTCTCGGCTAAGCATGGCGTCGCCATTGCGGTCTTCCATCCTCTCAACATATACCTCAACTAGATCACCGGGTTTTAGACCGTGGTCTTGGCCTGGGGATGTAAATTCTCTTAGAGGTACTCGCCCTTCAGATTTTAAACCAACGTCGATGAGAGCCGTATCGCCCTCTAAGGAAATAATAGTGCCTTTAACGACACTGCCTTCGATACTTACATCATCTCCAAATGATTCGCCGAGTAGCGCCTCAAATTCGTCCAGTGCGGCATCCGCCGCGATCACTTCATTCATGGGAACTCCTAGGAAGACTAAATATTACAATAAAAACTATATTGTGATATTGTCGGTTGGGTGATTTTTTACCATGATACATATCTATTTTTTCATCTTGTTAGACAGATATGCATCCTGTGCCTGATCTCCATGAGTTGACACGTCACCATTAAGTTGCACATGCCAGCGAACTTAAATACGCTGACGGTTAATAGGTTCGGACGCTATATATTTCTGCGCCGTTTTAAATGCTTGGTCTGCGGTAAGATGTGTCGTATCTAAAGTAAACGCATCTATCGATTGTTGCAGCGGAGCACTTTTTCTTGTGGAGTCACGAACATCACGATCGCGTAGTTCATTCAACACAGAGGCATATATAGCGGGTTGATTGCGTTCGATCAACTCTTTCAGGCGTCTTTTTGCTCTAATCTCTATTTGGGCGGTAACAAAAATTTTATAATCGGCTTCAGGACACACTACCGTGGCAATATCTCGCCCGTCTAAGATTGTTCCAGACTTCCCTGCGGGTGGGTTTGTTGCAAATTTACGTTGGAAACTAAAAAGAGCTTTTCGTACATCCTGAAATAACGCTATCTTTGAAGCCGCAACCCCAATTTCAGCAGTTCTCAGATCGGGCGATTGTGTTAACCGAAAATCAAAATTGAGAGAATGCTGTAAAGCCTTGTTATGATCTTGCAATTCATCTCCAGATATAACCATCGAGAGTGCAACGGCTCTGTATAACGATCCGGTATCAAGAGCCTCTAGATTATAGTATTCTGCAAGTTTCTTGACTAATGTACCTTTTCCGCTTGCTGCGGGCCCGTCGATTGCTACTATCACAAGGGTGTAACCTCTCTGGGACCGGCGGTTTTGGTTAATTTAGCGCCCACACTTGACATTAATTCACAAAAATGGGGGAAACTAGTTTCGATAGTTGTCGCATCATCGATTTCAACCGGTTGCTCCGAGGCTATGCCCAACACTAAAAATGCCATAGCAATACGATGATCCATATTAGTTTCAATTAATGCCCCACCTTTTACAGAGCCTCCAGTTCCATAAACAGTCAAGCTATCAATCGTTTCCTCCACCTTAATTCCACATAGAGTTAAACCATCGGCAATAGCGCTTAAGCGATCACTCTCTTTTACGCGGAGCTCTTTTAATCCTTGCATAGTGGTGGTTCCTTCTGCGAAGGCCGCGGCAACTGCCAATATTGGATATTCATCAATCATTCGGGGCGCTATCTCTGAGCATATTTCTATTCCTTGAAGACGGCTTGATTGTATTGTTATGTCAGCTATTTTCTCAGGATTTGCTTGCTCATGAAAAACTATATCAATGTTTGCTCCCATTTTGAGCAGTATTTCAAAAAGTCCAAAACGTAGTGGATTAGCACAGACATTTTTTATTGTTATAAAAGAATTAGGGCTAATTAGAGCCGCTACAGTTGGAAATGCTGCAGATGATGGGTCGGAGGGTACATTTATGTTTTGCGCCCTCAGTTCTGGTTGACCTGTTATAGTCACCTCTCTTCCTGATTGTTTAACAGTATTAGTACTTATTTCGGCGCCAAATTGTTGTAACATCAATTCTGTATGGTCTCTTGTCGGTTCGGGCTCTATAATTGTAGTCTCACCCGCTGCACCCAGCGCAGCTATTAGAATAGCTGATTTAACTTGAGCCGATGCAACTGGTAGTTCGTATTGTATAGGTAAAATATGACGTGGACCAATGCATACAAGTGGAAGGGATCCTTCGGCTCTACTGATAAAATCAGCACCCATCATTTTTAAAGGGGTGGACACTCGTCTCATTGGACGTTTGGAGAGAGACTTATCTCCAAAGAAAAAAGTATTGAAAGGATGGCTAGCTGCCACACCCATCAGTAGCCTTACGCCTGTGCCGGAATTTCCAAGGTACAAGGGAGCCTCAGGTTCATCAAGTCCGCCCACACCCCTTCCATGAATGCTCCATTTTTGTTCTTCTATTTTTTCTATAATTGCCCCAAATTTTTCCATGGCTTGCACAGTATGCAGAACATCTTCACTCTCTAGTAGCCCATTCACAAGAGTTTCTCCCACTGCTAGACTGCCAAGGATAATGGACCGGTGCGATATTGACTTGTCTCCTGGTACTTTGATTTCTCCATTAAGAGATAACGATTTATTTGCCCTAAGCTTGAACATAGATGCATCCTCAAATTTTTTTAGAACTAAAATTTAAGGTTGATTTACTAACTTTAAAAAACCTTATGTACAATAGTTTTGCTTAAATCTGTCTTTATCACAAACTAAGGAAAAAGTTGATGAAATTCTGCTGATTAATGCTTTAAAATATAGGAAACTTCATTTAAACTTTGACATACTGCTGGATAATAGATATTTCCCGCCGAAGGATGTGTTGGAAATAGGTCTTTCGGAGGATTTGATTTGGCCAAAATAGAGTGGGGAATAAAGCGGATTTGCCAAGGTTGTGGGGCGCTTTTTTATGATTTAAATAAGGATCCTATTACTTGTCCCAAATGCGAGGCGATATTTGATCCCGAGTCTATACTGAAAAGTAGGAGGACACGGGTTGTAGCACCTGTTAATAATAAATCTGACGCCCCTGAGGATGAAGAAGTAGAAGCAAGCGATGATATCGACGGGGATGAGGTGGCGATAGAAGAAGATGACGAGAGTGTTGATGTAATTCTTCCCGATGTAGAGGTTCATGACGAAGACAGTAGCGTAGTGTCAGATCCCGAGGATGTGTTAGATGATGCCTCGACTTTAGATGGCGATGAAGATTTAGATGAGGAAGACGCAATAAACCAATAAACATTGATTAATAATGCAAATTTGGGGCCATAGCTCAGCTGGGAGAGCGCTACAATGGCATTGTAGAGGTCAGCGGTTCGATCCCGCTTGGCTCCACCAAGACAGCCCCGTTTATTGGGGCTTTTTTTTCAGAAAGACTATAAGATTCCTTCTAATAGATTGATCGTATCTTAAATTCTATGATTATAAGCGAGGCTAGTTTTGATAATATTTTGCCCATGTATGAATTGATCTAAGGGATGTTTGAATTTCGGAATATTATTTTAATAGCTAAACGAGAGCTAACTAGTTACGTGTCAACCCCGTTAGGATATATCTTTGCATCTATTTTTCTTGCTATGGCTGCAAGTTTAAACTTTTATTTCGGAAAATTCTTTGACCGCGGTATAGCAGATCTTGAGCCATTTTTTCAGTATCATCCATGGTTGTATTTGCTTTTGATGCCAGCGATCGCAATGCGTTTATGGGCAGAAGAAAGAAAAATAGGTACGCTTGAATTATTGATGACACTGCCGATAACTGTGGGTGAAGCGGTCGTAGGGAAATTTGTAGCAGCTTGGATTTTTTCTGGTGGCGTGCTGGCACTTTCCTTCCCGCTTTGGATCAGTGTAAATTATCTTGGAAATCCGGATAATGGGATTATCATGTGCAATTATTTTGCTAGTTGGTTGATGGCTGGCGGGTTTTTAACCCTCAGTTCATGTGCCTCTGCTTTGACAAATAACCAAGTGATATCTTTTATCATAGCCGTGACAATTTGCTTTCTATTTATGATGACCGGTGTTGAAATTATTCAAGCAGGCTTTAAGGACTGGGCGCCTATATGGGTAACAAAAACGTTAGCTAACCTTAGTATTATGACAAACTTCAATGCAATATCACAGGGAGTAATTGACGCTAGAAACATATTCTATTTTCTATCATTGATAGTCATTGGGCTTGCTATAAATTCAAAAATTATAGATATCAAAAAGGTGTAGATCAGAGAATGCGAAGTTCCTCTTTTATGAACCGCTTGAGTCTCTCTTGGATTAGTGTCGCTCTATATGTCGTTTGTTTTATTTGCTCTAATATTTTGGTTGACGCACACCTTACCAGTGCCAGACTAGACCTCACTCAAGATAGAACGTACACAATATCTGAGGCAACAAAGCAGATTTTGGAAGAGATAAAAGAGCCTATTAAACTTAGATTGTATTCTAGTGCAGGTATAGAAGACATGGGGCCTGATTATACAAGCCTTAAAACTAGAATAGATGATTTATTAGGCGAATATATAAGAATTTCCAAAGGCCTAATTATTGTAGAAACGTTGGATCCAAAACGATATTCGATAGAGGAGGACCTAGCTGTTTCCGATGGAGTGAGAAGCATCCCAAACGTAATTAAATCCAGTCAGATCTTCTTGGGTTTATCTGGCAGAAATAGTACAAATGGTCGTTATGCTATCCCGCATTTTGCTCCAGAACGCTCAGCGTTTCTTGAATATGATTTAACTAGACTTATTTATGATTTATCAAATACCAAGAAAAGAATAGTTGGGATTTATGGAGATTTACCACTTAATGGTGACAAGACTCAACGGCTACCTGCCTGGATGATAGTCGACACGATTGAACGGTTTTATGAAACCCAAACTTTATTTGGAACTATAGAAAAGTTTAATGATGAGATTGAAGTCCTGTTACTGGCAGAGCCGGGAGAGCTAGACGCTACAACTGTTTATGCCATAGATCAATTCGTAATGCGTGGGGGACGAGTGTTAGCTTTTGTCGATCCATTTTCAGAAATTTTAAATGCTTCAACTGGTAACGGACCACAACCGCCTCGGAGAACGAGTTTAGTAACTCTAAAGCCTCTATTAAAATCTTGGGGGATCGATTTAAATGAACGCCAAATTATTGGTGATTTGACAGGAGCACTGAAAGTTCAAATGAAAAAGGGCAATCAGATTATTGCCACCGAATACCCGGCCTGGTTCGATTTGCAAAAAGAAAATTTTGTACAAAATGAAATCATTACCAGTAATCTATCCATTTTGAGCTTTAGGACGGCAGGGCATCTCCAAAAGCGGGTGGGCACGAAAGTGGATTGGCAACCAATTGTTTGGAGCACCTCCAAGGCTGGGATTATAGACGTGGCTCAAGTGGAATACGCTCCTGACCCTACCGAAATTTTATCTAATTTGAAAACTACTGGAGATAAATTCACTTTGGTTGCTCGGATACGCGGTGCTCTTGATACTGCTTTTCCCAACGGTCCCCCTAAAAGCTTAATCAATAACAGAATACGAAAACAACATAGGGCTAAAACTGATACATCGGCAGCGATAATAATAGTTTCTGACGCTGATTTTTTGAGTGACACCACCTGGATAGAAACCAAAAACTTGGGGGGACAAGAGTTAAAAATCCCATTTTCAAATAATGGTGACCTAGTCCTTAATGCTTTAGATCAATTAACAGGTTCGAGTGCAATGATGGGACTTCGCGGCAGAGGGGTATCGAAAAGACGGTTTGAAATTATAGATAATATGGAACGTGAGGCAGAAAAAAAATATCGTTCAAAAGAAAAAATACTCATCTCACGTATCAAAGCAAACGAAAACCTTATAAAAAATATTCAAAAAACTGAACTAAAAAAAGGAGTGACTTTCACCAAGGAGCATCAGAAAAATATAGATAATGCCCGAGATGAAATGTTACAATTAAGAATGGAGTTGAGGCAGGTCCAATTTTCATTAAGAGAGGACATAGATGCACTTAAATGGTTCCTGTCAGTTCTCAATATATGGGGAACACCCTCTTTAATATGCTTAATTGTTTTAGTGATAGTCGGTGTAAGGTCATATAGAGACAAACATTTCATTGTGAATAAACTATGATTCCACGTTCCTTTATAATCTTATCGACTGCAACGCTCTTACTCTTGTTCTTAGCCTTCATTTCGGTATCAAGCGATAAGAGGTTTCCTGAATACAATAGAAAACCGGTGATAGCATTCCCATTATTAAACGCAGAGCCGAGTGCGGTTTCCAGAATCATTTTTGTTAATTCGTCAGGTAAATTTGCGTTTCATAGGAATTCTGATTCTATATGGGTTTCGGCGGCGAAGGACGATTACCCTGTCTTGCCGAAATTGATAGGCCGGATCACAACGCAATTAGCTGATATGAAGCGTATTGAAAAGAAAACTCGCATGAAAGAACGGCTTAAGACAATTGGGCTAGAAAACCCAAGCGATCCAGGTTCAAACGCCGCTCTTGTGCGACTTGAATCTAGTAATGGTAAGGTTTTAGCAGAAGCTATTCTGGGAGCACAAACATCCTATAAAACTACTATGGCAAGTAAAGGAACATTTATCAGGGGGGTGGATGATGACCAGGCCTGGTTAGCAAGCGGGACTGTTGATCTTCCTTATCATCCGGATGATTGGTTAGATAAGCGATTAATCGACATTGAGCCTAATTCAATTCAAAAGCTGCAATTAATAGGGCCCAATGGGGAAACCTATTTAATCGCCCGCCAAAAACCTGACGGTCAATTCTTGATCTTAACTCCTACTGGATTAATTAAGATTGATTCAGATTTACAAAAAACATTAACGACCGGTCTTTCAAAATTAACATTTGATGATGCTTTTCGAGTAAAGAAAGATGGACAAAAGACAAAGGAATTAAATTTATTGGTATCAACATTCAGTGGGTTAAAAATAGATTTAACACTTTGGCGAGATGGGGAAACTTTTTTAATTAATTTAAATACTGAGGTGCCATTAATCGATAAAACTATAGTTGCTCACAGTAAATTCAAAGAGCTAAATCAGCGGTTTCATGCATGGAATTACATAATCTCAAAATGGAAAGTAAAAAAATTTCTCGACCCATTAAGAGCTTTACAAGCAAGCTCAAAAAAAATGTAGAAATTAAAACCGAAAAACAGATCTTGATGCAAAATAAAATGAACCATCCAATGCTCATTGCGCTTGAACAAGCAAAGTTAGCTTTTGATGAAGAAGAAGTCCCAGTTGGAGCTGTTATTACTGCATCAAAAACAGGAAAAATTATAGCTAAAGCCCATAATCAAGTAAGACAACTAAATGATCCAACAGCACATGCAGAAATTTTAGCTATCCGTTCTGCCTCAAATTCGATTGGTAATTCGAGATTAGTCGGTTTCAATCTTTTTGTAACGTTGGAGCCGTGTGCGATGTGTGCGTACGCTATTTCTCTAGCAAGATTAGAGAAATTAGTATTTGGTGCTTACGATCTTAAGAATGGTGGCGTAGAGCATGGAAGTAGAGTATTTTCAAACCTTGCATGCAATCATGTGCCCGAAATCATCGGCGGGGTAGACGAAACATTAGCCAGTAATCTTCTCAAAGAGTTTTTTCAGTTAAAACGCCTATAAAAAACCATCTTGAAATCCACGAAACATGCCTAGCCATTAATTTAAACGGTTTCGCCGTCTTCTTTGATTAGAGCCTGTCATGCTTATCGATTTTGTTTGAGGTGGAAACGTAACAATTTTTCTCAGTTGTTCATATGAATTGGTTTTATGGGGAATAGCCATAGCGTTTATAAAGTGCTCTTGGAACGATGGCTCAACCGCCGTCTCAACCTTCTCTATTTTGAGTACTGTATTCTCTATCTCTCTTCTAGAGGGCTCGTTGAGCAATGCGATTCTTGCTCCAGTACCTGCCGCATTTCCTACAGAAAATACTTTGGAAAGTTGGCAGTCTGGCAACATGCCGAGAATCATGGCGTATTTAGTATCAATATAATTACCAAATGCACCGGCCAAGACAATGTTATCAACGTTATTTATACCAATTTTATCCATAAGTAGCTGAAAACTAGCATGAAGCGCGGCCTTAGCTAACTGTATAGCTCTGATATCATTTTGAGTAACAAAAATTTTATCAGTTAACCGATAAGAATAGGTTCTGCCATCTCGAAAAACCCTATCAGTTTTTTCTATTAATGAACCATCTATTACACCGTCCTCAGAGATAATGCCGGCCAAATACATTTCTGCTATAATTTCAATGATACCTGAACCGCAAATTCCTGAAATCCCCATTGACTTGGTTTTCTCTTCAAAGTTACCGTCAGTTGACCATAGATCACAACCAATGACTTGAAACATTGGTTCTAGGGTTGTTCGGTCTATACGGACATGTTCGATTGCCCCAGGTGCTGCTCTTTGCCCACATGAAATTTGTGCTCCTTCAAACGCGGGGCCCGTCGGGCTAGAGCAAGCAATTGCTCTATGGTTATTGCCAAGAATGATTTCAGCATTGGTGCCAATGTCTATAATTAATGTCATTTCGTCTGCTAATGTGGGGTTATTTGATAAAATAACGGCTGCGGTGTCTGCTCCAACATGACCAGCTATACACGGGAGAATATAAACAGTAGCAGATGGATGAAAATAAAAATCTAATTGATCTGCTGTCGTGTTTATTGCCATGCCTGTTGCTAAAGCGAATGGAGCGCCGCCTAATTCGGTTGGGTCAATCCCAAGTAAAAGGTGATGCATTATTGGGTTTCCAACCAAAACAACATCCATAATTTGATCAGGATGACAGCCAGTTTCGTTTGTAGCCTGTGTTGCTAAATAGTTAATGGCCGTTCGTACTTCATTAGTCATTTGTATGTGTTGACCTTGGTTCATCATTATATAGGAAATACGGCTCATGAGGTCCTCTCCAAACCGGATTTGTGGGTTCATAGTGCCTGCCGTTCCTACGATTTTGCCAGTTTTAAGATTACAGAGTTGAGCTGACAATGTGGTGGAACCTATATCTACGGCTAGACCAAACAAATCATCTTTCTCTCCCGGCCAAATACCAATAATTTTATTAGATGTATGCATAGCAACGGTTACGTGCCACAAACCTTTTCGGAGAGTTTTTTGAAGGTCGCGCAAGATTGATAAATCGCAGGTAATTAGGCTATTTTTAGTTAATTGATCGCTATAGTGCTCTTGTAAGCTTCTGGATAATCTCTCGAAGTCGCCAGAAGGCTCATACATATTAGGCTCTTCAACTTGGACATAAAAAAGTTTGACTGCCGGATCTATTTCAATTTCATAAGGTTCTGCTTTTTTTCGAATAACCTGCCGATTAACTTGGCTTTCTTCTGGTATATCAATAAGCACATCACCAATGATTTGTGTGTTACAACTAAGGCGTCTTTCCGATTTAATGCCTCTTTTTGTAATGTACCGAAGCTCAGCTTTACTTGGTTTACTCAAGTTATTTTGTGCGGAAATGATTTGGTGTTTGGAAAACTCACCAAAAGTTGGTTGAACTTGGCATTTTCCGCACATAGCTCTTCCGCCACAAACACTATCTATATCAACATCCAATTGGCGCGCAGCATCTAGAATAGATGTTCCATGTTGCACTATTCCGCGCTTGCCGGATGGCATGAAAATAACAGACGCAGTTTGGGGCATTAAATTTTTACGTCTTGTCTTTATATCCTCTTCTGTCATTTCAAGTTCTTATTCGACGTCTCAAGCGTCTTCGTTGACCTATGTTTCCATCTTTGGCTATGGGTTCACGAAAACGACTGATCCATCTGCGACACTCTGGATCATATCCCATCATTACATTTGCGCCATAAACAGCTGTCATTTCCTCATGATGTAAAGGATTCATAATAGCTGAAGTCATGCCGGCTCCTATACCCATTGCCAAAAATGATGCGTTCAAATTATGTCGATTAGGAAGGCCAAAAGAAATATTGGAAGCTCCACAAGTTGTATTTACGCCCAACTCTTCCCTAAGTCGTCTAATTAATCGAAAGGCTGTAATGCCAGCAAGGTTTATAGCTCCTATAGGCATTATGAGAGGGTCAACTATTACGTCATTAGCTTTAATGCCAAAGTCTAGAGCTCGTTCTACAATTTTTTTTGCGACTTTAAATCGTTCGTCGGGATCCTCAGAAATCCCTGTTTCGTCATTTGATATGGCAACAACGGCTGCATCATATTTTTTTATAAGAGGAAGAACTGTTTCAAGCCTGTCCTCCTCTCCTGTAACTGAGTTGACCAGTGCCTTTCCTTTATAAGTATTTAGACCCGCCTCTAAAGCAGCTACGATTGAGCTATCGATTGAAAGAGGCAGATCTGTAAGACCCTGAATAATTTGGATAGCTTCTGCTAAAATCTTTGGCTCATCAGCTAAGGGAATGCCTGCATTTACATCGAGCATTGTCGCACCAGCTTCAACTTGGGCAATTGTATCAGCTTCAACCCTGCTAAAGTTTCCCTGAGCCATTTCACTAGCAAGTAACTTACGACCTGTTGGATTTATGCGCTCGCCAATCACACAAAAGGGTTGGTCAAAGCCAATAACTATTTCTTTTGAAGCCGAACTCAATCTAGTTTGCGTCATCGTAATAGCCTTTTTAGTAAAATAAATATTTATCTATTTTTTAATTTTTTTAATTTTTGTTATTTATGCTAAACCCTTTATTAGATTTTAACGTTATTTCCCCTTTAATTACAGAGTTGACCCAAGAAGCAGTTTTCCCTAGTCCACCAAAAGGGTAGAAATGAACTTGGTTGATGAGTGAATCTGGATTGCTAGTAACGTGCGAAGCCAGTTCAGATACAACAATATCTGGTTCTTGGGTCATTACTAACTTAGCCAGGTTTTTAGTTTGGCGAGTTAATACTCGCATGGAAGGCCCAATGCCCGACATTTGCGCAAATTTTAATAATGTTTTTAGGCTTGCTAAGCCAGGTAGCCCAATATGTATGGGTAAAGTATTTCCGCTTTTATTTATCCTGTTTTCCCAATCAATAATTTTGCTTGCATCAAAGCAAAACTGTGTCGCTATATATACTTTGACATCGGAATTACGTGCCCAAGAATTTTTATCTTGTAATGCTTGGGCTAGCTCTAGATCTGGGATATCTGGTGAACCCTCTGGGTGGCCCGCAACGCCAACCTTTTTGATAGAATATTTCTCTAATAGACCTGAGTCCAGAATTTGGAGTGTACTGTGATAAGGACCTAAAGCTGCATTTAATCCGCCTCCAATGACTAAAACCTCTTCTACGTTAGCTATGGTTGTTAACTGTTCGAGACATTGTTCAAGTGACTTTTGGTTCACAAAATTTCTAGCAGCTAGATGCGGTACAGGTTTAAAGCCCTCTTGATGCAAGCGATACGATACGTTAACCGTATCGTCTATATTGGAACCGGGCAGAAAGGTAACGTTTATTGATGTATTAAGAGGTAAATGGTTTGCAAACGAATCGATATTTTGGGCAGAGGCTGGTGTAACTTCAATTGAAAAGCCAGATAACAGAGACGCTATGTCTTGCTTAGTGACTTTCATGCTAGCCCGCCTAAACCATTTGGTTGATTACGCCATAGAACTAAGATTATATAATGTACGGAAAAAATTTGTTACAGATTTTGTTGTCTGCGTCAAAAGTAATCTCAAAAGCGACACTTTGATAATATTAGAGACTTTAAGAGAAAAGGGAATGCAAAATGGTGAAAGAAATAGTTATAGCTGGAGGGAAACGAACACCATTCGGAGATTTTGGGAAGTCTCTTAAAGATATACCTTTATCCTCTCTCGCTACCCATGCAGCTCAAGCGAGCATAGAAAACGCAGGAATAAAATCGGCAGATATTGACCATTTAGTTTGGGGAAATGTACTTCCAGTTGATCCAGATGGGTATTACATCGGTAGAGTTGCTGCACTTAATATAGGGATGCCAGAGAGCAGTTGTGCTCTGCAAGTTAATAGGGCCTGTGGGTCTGGTACACAGGCTATTATCACAGCAGCCCAACAAATTCTAACAGGGCATGGGAAAATAGCTCTAGCTGGTGGAGGGGAGAACTTTTCTAGAGGTGGTTTTGTAAACCAGAAAATGCGTTGGGGTGTTATCCGCGGTTCTCAGGCATTTGAAGATAGTGTCGAGTGGGCTTATAATGACCCGTTTGGCAATGGGCTAATGGGGGTCACAGCTGAGAATCTTGCTGATGATTATCAATATCAACGGGATCAGATGGATGAATGGAGCCTAATGAGCCAGCAAAGAGCTGGAGCGGCTATAGAATCTGGATTCTTGGCTAAACAGATATCACCAATTGAAGTCCCTGAGGGACGAAAAAATACTCGACTTATGGAACATGATGAATTTCCAAGACCTGATGTTTCAATTGAAAAGTTGGGAATGTTAAGACCTGTTTTTCGTAAGGATGGAAAAGTAACACCTGGTAATTCTAGTGGCGTTACAGATGGAGCGGCTTTTGTCGTTGTAGGTGATAGGGATTCTTTGGAAAAGAAAGGGTCTGAGCCATTAGCAAGATTAGTGGATTGGGCCATTGTCGGTGTTGCTCCTCGAATCATGGGGTGTGGTCCTGTGCCAGCCATTCAGGCCCTCTGGGAAAAAAGAGGACTTAAAGCGTCTGATATAGATTATTATGAAATTAATGAAGCCTTTGCAGTAGTTAATTTACACGCGGAAAAGGAACTTGGAGTTAGCAGAGAGGTTACGAATAGCTATGGTGGCGGTATTTCTATAGGTCATCCCCCTGGAGCTACTGGTGTACGGATGACATTAACAGCGATACATCACTTGATTGACACGAACCAGCGATATGCAGTGGTTAGTATGTGTATGGGAGGCGGTCAAGGAATGGCAGTTTTAATTGAAAATTTAAAAAAATAAAATTGTTGGAGGTTCCCCGTGTCTAATCCTTATGATTTAAGTGGTAAGGTTGTTTTGGTTACTGGTGCATCCCAGGGCTTGGGAAAGCAGTTCGCTAGTACGTTATCAGCTCATGGTGCCGCTGTCGCATTAGCAGCTCGACAAATTGACAAAATTACTGCCTTGAAAGAGGAGCTTGAGTCTAAGGGCGGCAAAACCTGCGCTATCAAAATGGATGTGCTTAATCAAAAGAGCATTATGGAGGGGGTTGAGACTATTGAGAGGGAACTTGGTTCCATTGATATTTTGGTAAATAATGCAGGTTTAGCAATAAATAAACTTTTCCTTGATGTAACGGAAGAGGATTACGACGCTGTTCTTGGCACAAATTTAAAAGGATGCTTTTTTTGTGCGCAAACAGTGGCAAAAAAAATGGCAACACGGAACAGCGGTTCCATAATAAATATTTCGTCAGTTTTGGGGGCCCGACCTATCGGAACTTTAACTACCTATTGTGCTTCTAAAGGTGGCTTAAATCAATTAACTGCTACTATGGCACTAGAGCTTGCAAGAAATGGGATCCGGGTCAACGCAATCGCTCCAGGGTATATCGAAACACCAATGAATAAAGGTTTTTTCAAAACTGTCCCTGGTGAGGCATTAGTAAAATCTGTTCCTCAAAGGCGACTAGGCCAATTAAAGGACCTGGACGGCACTGTATTATTACTTGCATCAGATGCATCAAAATTTATTACTGGAACAGTTATCACCGTAGATGGTGGTTTTAATGTTCGTTAAAATGCTGCAGTAGCCAATCTGCTGTTTCTTTGGGTTTTTCCTCTATCACGTAATGCCCGCAATCGATCTCTCCACCAGTTAGCTTTCCAGAAACATACTTTTCCCATATTGGCAAAAGGTCTCCATATACTTTCCCTGTATGGCTGTCCTTTCCCCAGATTGTTAAAGTTGGGCATAGGATCTTTTTATTTGATACAAAATCATTTGTATCCATAGTCAAATCAGAGGTCGCACATGCTCTATAATCTTCACACGAACCACGGATAGTTTTCCAATTAAAGCATCTAACATATTCTGCTAGTGCTTCTTTTGAAAAAGGACGAAGACCTTTTCCAGGCTTTGATATTTTTTTTTCTATATAATATTCAGCCGATACACCGGCCATCATCCTTTCTGGCATATCATAGGGTTGCATCATGAAGAGCCAGTGCCACGATGTATCCGCCCAGCTAGCGGAGGTGTTATTCCAAATGTAATGGCTGGGTAGAATATCAATGACGGCGAGTTTAATAATTGTTTTAGGGTGATCAAGTGCCATGCGGTGAGCCGCACGGGCTCCACGATCATGCCCGGCGACGTAAAACTGTTCGTGTCCTAGCTCTTTCATCACATCAATTAAATCTTGTGACATTGCTCGAAAAGAATAGTTTATGCTATCCACGCCCCCGTCTTCTGGGCCCTCTGAGTCGCCATACCCACGTAAATCCACACAAACTAATTTAAAATGTTTACGTAATAAAGGAGCTACCTTGTGCCATGAAACGTGTGTGAGGGGATTACCATGAATCAATAGTAACGGGGGACCCTCTCCACCGTACTTAAGATTTATAAATGCTGGAGAAAACCCTCTATCGGGCGTTTCAATTTTCCTGGATTCGAATCCCTCGAACATAATCTTTTCCAATTAAACATCAACCATTGAGTAACTATTTTGGATTGTCGTACTACATGCTAACTTGATCTGCATTATCTCGTTGACGTTTCTTATAAATCAAATATAAGTTTCGGCTGTAGATAAAGATGCCTGTTCCCTGTCCTAACATTATGACGGGGTCTTTTTTT
>MDSX01049540.1_pt1 | contig 16164 bp, 8 predicted proteins | sample 811141 | NCBI WGS metagenome assembly MDSX01 (sample SAMN05326642, study PRJNA326480) | marine metagenome | isolation source: seawater | place: Atlantic Ocean: South East | collected 2010 | reverse complement strand
CGTACACCGAGCACGCCCGCAGAAAGACCGTCACCGCCATGGATGTCGTCTACGCGCTCAAGCGCCAAGGCCGCACCTTGTACGGTTTCGGCGGCTAAGAGACGGTTGAGTCGCCGACGTAGGATACGCTCTGTACACTATAAACTTAATCTTTAGCGCTGTAGTAATCGAATCAGATCGAATCGAAAGAACGACACAACACACTTCGCTCTAATTTACCTCTACAATTCTATTCAACACGTTCGCTAACGCTCGCTACGGCTCCGCGTCTTCAAGAGATTGTTGGATGCGGGCAGCGTGCCGTCTTCGTCCAACCACTCGTCCAGGAGCTCGAAAAATTCTTTGATGTTTTCTACGCGCGGAACGGCGTCGACCTTTTTCGCTCGCTTCGACGATGACAGTTCCTGTTCGCCCTCGCACTTCTCGTCGTCGGGACGTTGGGACACCCACACTCTCCAACGCAGACCAGCGTTTTCGGCGCCGACCATGTCGGCGGTCCACGAGTCGCCTACGTGCATAACTTCGTCTGGTACCACGTCGACGCGTTTGCACGCCTCGTGAAAGATGGACGCCTCTGGTTTCTCGTCGCGACCGGCGAGAACTTCTTCGCCACCGACGAGGATGTTTTCCAACTTCACTACTTCGTATATCCCGCACGCGGCGAGCTTCTCTCGCTGCACGACGTGGTGGCCATTCGTGATGATGACGACGTGCACATTCTTCGCGCGCAACTTCTCGATGCCACCGCACACAGAACTGTTTAAACGTAGCTGTTCCAAGCGACAGTCCCTAAATGTGCTGTTCACGTCGTGCCGCATTGCGAGCCCTCTGTCGTCGTCGCCGAACGCTTCCGCCCACAGCCGCTCGCGGTGCGTCCACACGTGCGCAAACTCGTCGTTCCAGGGACGCTCCGCGAGCCGCCGCTTGTACGCAGCGATCACTTCATCTTGACGCTTTTTCGATAGCCCGTATACGGTCTCCATGCGAATCGCGCATTCGCGATACGCGACGCGATCGGCCAGGGTGGTTTCCGCGAGTGTGTCGTCAAAGTCGAAGAAAACCGCGCGCAGGGGCGCGCGCGAGGCGCCGTTCGGATCGCCTTCGCGACTCATGGCGCCGAGTGTGCGCGCGTGATTCACCGGCGCCCGTCACGACCGTCGTGCGTGAATGAGGCGCTTGCGAGTGTCTGTCGGTTGTATAAATTCACAATTCGCGTTTCTTTGCTATCGCTATCGCGCTCGAACGCAGTCAAAGGCGGCTTGCATCTCGCGCCACTTCTTCGCCATCTCGTGCACGTGCGGACCGTTGAAAATGCACATCACAGTGCAATCTTCGCTGTACTCCAGTTGCGTGAGCAGTTTGGGTGTGATGACGAAACATTGGGGTGTTCCGGGCGCGCTCGCCGCCTCGACCATGCGCTTGAACACTTTGCGCTCGTTTCGCGCATCCATACCTTGATTGATCTCGTCAACGACTCGGAAAGGGGCGCTCGTGAACGCTTGCAACGCGATCATGTAAAGCATCGTCGTCACCGAACGTTCACCGCCTGATTGACGGTGTGCGTCGAGCAAGTGCATGTCCTCGTTCGGGCGAAACTTGACTCGGATTTCCAGCGCATAGCTCGCAAAATCGTCGCCAAAGCCGTCGTGCTCGCGGGAACCGTCACCAGCGAGAGAAATCTGTCCGGCACACCCGATGTTGGCGAAATTCCGCGAGAAGTCGTCACTGATTTTCGCCACAATCTTTCGAAGCTTGGGCAACCATTCATTCTTCACCGAGGTGATTGCCGCGTGTTCCACCGCAAGCTCGGCTTTTTCGCTCGCGAGCGTCTTGGTGAGCGTCGCCATTTCGGCTTTACGCTTATTAAACTCATCCAAAACCGCTGGATTGTGACACAAGATCGCATCCGCTTGCTCTTGAAGTCGCGAGATGTCGAATTCCAGCTCTTCGATAGTAATCGGCCATTGTTCGAACTTCTTGTTGATTTCCTCGGTGAGGTCGCCCGTGACGGCGAGGGCGTCTCGTTTCAACGCCGCGGCGCGCTCAGTTTCGGCTTGAAAGCGCGCTTTGAGATCGTCACGCTTGGCTTTTGTGTTGATAACTCTGTCTTCAATACCCTGCAGCGCCTCTTGCAGTTTCGTCATCTGCACTTGCTTTTCGACCGACTGCAAAACCTTCAACGTGAGCGAGATCGACGCCTCGTGACTGGAGAGGACGACGTCGCACAACTCACTCGCGCACATCACTCGCTCTTTCGATATGCTTGCCTTTTCAGCCGCAGTCTTGCGCTCGATGTTCGCAATGTCTGCCGCCGCTTTGTCTTGAGCCATCAAATCGGTGTGTTGCGCAATCTGCGTCTGAATCATCCTCTTCCTCGTTTCTGGTTGTTGCTGTAGTCTATTCAAATTATTCTTCTCTCTTTGTAACTCCGTGAGCTGGCCTTGTTTGGCGTTGTGCAACTTCTGGAGTTCGCTCACTTTTTCGTTCATAGCGACGAGCTTTCTCTGGACTTCGGCGAGTTTGTTCTTCACCTCTGTGAGGTTTTCATCAGTCTGGCGCCCGAAGAGCTGGCCCTGTCGAATACTGTTTTGACCCATGGAAAACGCGTTGGGGTCGTATCGAGACCGGTTTGCTCTGTACACGCCTTTCGGGCAGTAAATGTGACTGGATATCTTTTGTCTGAATAGGCGTTCGATGGTCGCCGAATCGAGCGTGTTGCCTCCCACGTGCACTTTGGTAATTTGGTGCGTTTCGCTCAGCGCCCGCTTAACGATAGATTTAGCTTTGAACACATTATCCAGCGTGTTAACCACGCCCGCGTCTCGTAATTCTTGGCTCACTACGCCCGGCACGTGCTGCGTGTTGTTCTTTGGCGTCCACACGTTGATTCGAAAGTTCTTCATGGCGTCGTTCACACTACGCTCATCGCGCCGATCGGTGACGAGATACGTCGCTAAAACAGCCGGACCAAGATGCTGTTCGATATACGTGGCATGCGTGGGATTCGTCACTTCGATCTCGGCGATGAGCGGGCCGAGCACTTCACCGTGAAACGTCGGTTTATTCTTTTGTACCCAGTCATCTGCCTCCTTGATGCGACCAAAATTGCGATGCTGCGACAATCTCATGATCTTTTGCTCGCGCACGGATTCGAGCGCATTGTGTTGTCGCTTCAAACGTTGGAATTCGTCATCGAGCGGGCGCTTTTCAAGTTGCGCCTTACGAAGCGCCTCGTCGGTGCCTCTGACTTCGTTATGAACCGCTTGCGTGCGAGTTCTCAACTCCGCTCGTTGTTGATCAATATCCCTAGGCACTTCGGGCACATCATTAAGTTGTGCCTTGAGCAGAGCGATCGTATCCTCGCGCTTCTGTAACTTCTTCTTAGCAGAGTTGGCTTCGTCGCGCGCCTTTTTCAGAGATCGAGTCAGCGCGTCGTGCTTGCCCGCGAGTTTGTTAAATTTTGCATCCATCTTCGACAGCGTGCTCTTCGTATCCTTGTAATTGTCACGACCTTCCTTAATCTTATCCACCATGGCGTTGTACGGCGTTTCTAGCTCATGATATTCCTTAAGTTTCTCTGCGTGCTCGAGTTTGGCTTGTTGCACCTTTTCCTTTGCCGCCTTGTACGCCGCCATAATCTGCTGCCTCTCCACCGCGCATCGATCATAAAGTAGCCAAGGAATCTTAGTAGACATATCTTTGGCCTGGTCGAGTAACTTCTCACGCGTTTGAAGCCGTTCGACGTCGCGTTCTAACTTTTCGTTGTCTCGCCCGAGCTTGTCCAAGCGCATCGTCTTTTGATCCACCGACCGCTCTAAATCTAAAATCCCATCCTTCATCTTCTTCAACTTTTCGTGCTGTTCGTACATCTCTGCGTTTCCGATCGCCTTCTCCGTCTCTAACAGCAACTCCTGCGGATTGAGCATCGAAAACGCCACCACTCTGTCTTGCGGCAAGAAGGAGCACAAATTGTCCAACTGCATGTGCAACGCCTTCATCTCTTGTTGAATTCGTTCATGCTTCACCGTTTCCCCATTCAGTTTCCACGTCGACGCCCCACCGGCGCGATTATTGAAATCTCGTCGAATGATGATCGGTTTCGCCGCGTCGCGTCCCCGCAGCGTGATCTCCGTGTACGCGCTCTCCTCGCCGCGCTTGACGAAATCTCCAAGCGATCCCGCTCTACCGAGCAATTTCGGCGATCCACCGAGTCCAACGCACACCGCGCACACGAACGCGCTCTTCCCAGTCCCATTCGGTCCCAGCACGACGTTCAACCGCGGCCCAGGCTCGAACGTCGCGTGTTTATGCGTCATGAAGTTGTGCATCGTGACCCGCATGAGCGCCCCCGGGACGTACCCACGCGCGTCGTAGCGCGCATCGCTCGCCTTGGCGCGCTTCGCGCTCGGCGACGCGTCCTCATCGCTCGAGTCACCGTGACGCTCGCGCGCGAGCGCCATCACCGTCGCGCGCGCGTCGGGCGATGGCGCGGCGCGACAGACGCGAATTTTCAAACGCGGCGCCGATGTCATTTCTTTTAATACTCAAACTAAAAACGCATACACCTAATGTCCGATTACCGAACGCACACCGCGCCTCGAACATGGACTAAAACCCGCGCACTCTACGTCGCGTCGTGGTAACACTAAACGCGCGGCAGAGCCCGGCGCGCGCGATGTCCGCGCCGCCGCGCGCGAGCGACGCGTCGTCGGCGCGCCGTCATCGCTCGAATGGATCGACGTCCGCGTCCTTCCCCGCCTGGGCGAGCTCCACGGCCGAGACGACGTCGGACAGCGTCGCGCGCGCGGTCGCCGAGCGCGTCCACGTCGCGAGCAAACTCGCCGAACACAAGCGCAACGAAAAGCTCGCGCGCGTGCGGTTGGCGATCCAACAAGCGGAGCACGAGACGGATGCGATGGCGGACGGTGGCGTGGACGCGGCCGCGCTGGAGGAGAACGAAGTGATGAGCGATGGGACGAGCGGAAGGGCGACGTGGTTGTTGACGTGCGCGATGGTGGAGGGCGCGAGCGCGAGCGAAGTGCGACCATTGTTCGAATCGTTGGTGCAGTTTGAGTGCGATTTAGATGCGGTGGGGAATCGAATGAACCATGGGAAAGGGATCTCGCCGCTCGCGCTGTTGTGCTCGATGTTGGAGTCGAGGATGCTGACGCCGAGCGAGCGGAGAACGCGAGACGCGCGGGAGATGACGAGAGACAAGCATCACGAACGGGCGTTAGAGGAGGCTGACGAGGAGGGTGCGCTCTACGCAGAGAAAGTGGCGGCGATTCGTAAGAGCGTGGGTGAGCGAGGAGATTCGTTCGCTCAAAGTTCAGGGGCGATTGTGGAATTCGCGACGGCGATGCTCGCCGCGGGCGCGAGCGCGAACGGCATGTACAAAATACAGCCGGAGACGGGTGCGATCGCAGATAACCGCATCGCGCCCTACGCCGGGGTCCCGGGCACATATGGCTCACCTCTGTTCTTTTGTGCGCTGGCCATCATCTCGGGCGCCGGAGACGACGTGCTGTCTCTGGCGGCTCGATTGACTAGTCGAGGCGCGAGCGCAAATGCCGAGTGCGAGCGACCAGGTAGGCATGCGTGCTGTGGAAAATTTCTCACTCCACTAAATGTGTGTTGCGCTGCGCTCGAGTCTAGCATTCCGTACGAGATGGAGTACGAGCGAAAATGTCGGATAGCGAAGCTTGCGGGGCTGATAATACAAGGTTGCGATGACGTCAAGCTGAACATAGATTCAACCTTCACGCACCGGCTCAGCGTGGAGGAATTGGCAGATCGCCGTATAGCGCCGGTAGAGATACACACGCTAATGCGAGGGCCAGCGATTTTCATTTTAGCGTGCGCCATCGCGGAAGGAGTAGGTACAGTCGCGATTGCACTGATGGATTTGCTTTTAGAAAAGTTGGATAAAATCACCGACGACTACGTCGGCGCCCGATCGCATCACGGCCGAAAATTACCTTTGCTTGCCATGGTGATAGACGCCATAGATGCACCGTGTTCGTTCAATAGTCTCGGTTTCATAGAAACGAGAACTTGGTGGGAATCAGCCGCCGTGAAAGCGAACGTCTCAGACATGGGAAGTGTTTTAGGCTCGCAGTTGTCCAAAGGCGAAGGGTCGTGGCGGGCACTTTCGGCCGTTGACGCCGAAGATTTGAGTGCACTGGATGAATATATACCTGATATTAACGATGCCGCGTTTGATGGTCGAGGTGCCGTGGCGCGACGCGAGGAATTTGAAACGGAGAGGAAAAAAGAAATGATCATGACGGATGAGGAAATTGCCGCCGAGGCGGAGCGCGATAGAAAAGCCGCTAGAATTGCCGCCGCAATCGCACAGGCGGAGAAAGCGCAACAAAATAGCGTTATCGAAGAGCAGCAACAAGTATCCGAATCTGAGCCTGAGGGAGATAATGAGGAGACGCTTGCTGCAAAAGGGGCGACGCAATACACAGACGAGGATGGGAATACCTTCGTCGTTGGCTTTACAGAGTACATGATGAAATCCAAGTCGGGGGTGTTCTTGGACCATGAAGATCCGGAAGAGTTGAAACGAATACGTGCGAAAGCGCGAGCGGCTCGTCTAGGCAGATTCGAGCTGCTTGTTGAAACGGCGAAAAACGTGACATTTTCTCTCATTGACAGCTCGGAAAAAGCCATCGGCGATGTCACAACAGCATTGGCGCTAGCTCAGGGAGAAGAAGAAGAGAAGGCCGTTGTCTTCAACAGACCGACGCAGGCGAGACTCGACTGTCTCGATCTTGCCAAATCACTGTTGAAGCGGGGCGCGAATCCGAACGTCCGCATGACGCTCAACCGCGAGTTCGCACACACGTGCGCGGAAACGACGACCACGCCTCTGTGTATGGTTAGCGGTTACATCGCAAGAGACATGCAAGAGGCGTACCCGCTCTTCGAAATGTTACTAGAAACCAACATTGACGTCAATGCACGAGGTCTAGGTCCTTATCCGATCGCCGCACCACCTCTCTTTACGCTCGCGATGGCGATTTATCACGGCGTTGATGGCGCCGAAGAAGCCTTTGAGAAGCTTTTAAAGTATAACGTATCCGTGGACCTGAAGGCACTCTTTCCGGATGGAAGTAAAGGAACAACACTAATACAGCTCATTCACGCTTTGCGTGCGGGCAAGTCGGATCGTCAGCGAATTCTTAGATTGATTAAACAAGTACTCGAACGTGGCGCCGATCCAAATTTGTGTTGCATCGAAGTTTACAGCGAGAAAATTCCAGAGGCATACATTGAGGCGATTAAGATTACAAATCATCAGGTACCGGCGGTAACATTCGCTATGATGCCAGAACGTACACTTCTTTGCGCACGTGCCGAGGAAAATGCGCAAGTCGCATCCATTGTACATCGAGTGCGTCAGCCATCAATGGAGCTCGTTCCGCCTCACCCCGGCGAGCACGAAGATCTGAGCGATGGCGAACTGAGCTCTCTGGATTTCGGAAAAGTATTCGAAGAGGTGACAAGACTAAAGAAAATCAAAGAGTCAGGCGATACTGACGATGATGCATCAGTCAGATCGTCCATGTTTGGCTCTGTGAAGAACTTTGATTTCGGCGCGCCTTTCCCAGCGCTTCCTCATCGTTCAGGCGAGTGCCAATATCCACCTTTGTTCTGGGCCATCGAGGCCGCGGCCAAAGAAGGCCATAAAGAAGCCGTGGAGTTGGTCGTGCGCCTTCTCGATGCTGGCGCGATGGTTCGGCGGATGATGCACAAAAATTTCCACTCATGGATTGAAGGCAATCTCGTGGCCATGGCTATCGCAGCGGCCGTCGAAGCCGCGGCGCCGCTTCCAGCACCAGAAGACGAAACAAACTTCGAAAGGCTCAACGTTGGGGAAGTTTTGCTTCGTTTGAATCAAGCCGCCAATCAAGAACAACCAAAAACAAAGGAAACGGAGGAAGACAAATTCGACAACACCATTTCAAATGCCCTCGAGCACGCGGCGTTCAGAAGGCAGAGTACCCGAGTATATGATCAGGGCGAGGAGGAACCGAGTTTCTACGAAAAGGTTACCAAAAGAAATGAAGCGCGTATTCTCGGTGGGGTAAATGACGACATAGATATCAGTGCGTTGCGGCGACGGACCGTGCTCGACGCGTTGCGTCCCGAGCGTCCAGACGATGGACGAGTGTACACGGTCGAGGAGGCGCCTGAAGACGTCAATGCTGATACTGAAGCTGTACCCACGAAAATTGTGCCTAAAATGAGCATGGTGCAGGGCGTGATTCGTCCAAAAGGCTCAAGATTTGGACCAGCAAGCATCGCCGCGCGCCGAGATATTCCAGGCCTCGTGCGAACAGTGGTCGTCGGCCATACGTCTTTCGAGACGAGGGCTCTTGAGATAACCCGGAAAGAGAATGAACGAAGAGCACACGAGATACGACAGCGATTCGTCAATCCAAACAACACCGTACGTGGTGGTCAAGTATCTGCAGCGAGTTCGGTCGATAAGAACGTGTACGACTCGGATCCGCAAACAGACGATGAATTTGAAGAGCAACTCCAAGCTGCGGACACTAAAGAACTAGATTGGGCTATCAACGAAGAAGAAGAAAAGAGACAGACCGAACTCAATCGAATGGTCCATGGGATAATTCCAAAAGGCTTGCAAAATTTCGGTGTAAAACGACAAAGCGCGACGGGGTCAGATTCACTAGTCAAAGTGACTAAGAGTGGAATCGAAACGACGACGATGATTTCGTCCAGGATGAACATGGAGGTGAGACAAAACATATCCGCGGCGGTGGTTAAAGAAGAAACTGCTACTCTTCTCACCTCTGGCGGTGAATCATACGAGTCAAGGAACGAGGGGAGCGCTTACTGGCCTTCGGATGACGAGTTCCCTGAAGAATTTGATCAAACAGAGATGGACAAACTCTATGATGACGTCGATAAAATCGGTGCACCGAGCGAAGCTGACCGGGAAGAGCAGATGCTGATCGAAGCGGAGTGGGAATCGGCTCGTCCATTGACGCGGGAAGAGCTTGAACTCCGACACGCTTCCCGACAAAAGACCACTTTGGCCGTCGCGATCAAACTTTTAGAGAAGTGCAGTGCTGATAACATCGATGCCTTCGCCAGGAACCCTTTACTAGAGAGTTATGGCGTTGGTTTGGTTCCTTACGAATTCACGCCTCTATTTGCCGCGCTGTACGGCGCCGCCACAGCCAAGTCGCAAGAGCAACTGGCGGTCGGCATAACGCTCGCCAAGATTTGCATCAACAAGGGCGCCAACGTCGATAAGATTGGTTTGCATTCTGTGCTCGCCCCGGAAGCGTATTCGAATGCGCGAAACCAGCTCAAAGCGCATCGGATGCGGAGGTACAAAGAGCTACGCGAGCGATACGTCGAACAAGGCGATAAGACGGCGCTCGACGAAACTTTGAACGACAACTTCGTACTCGACCCGGAGAGATCAATCGGAATGCGAAGCTATCCACTCATGTGGGCGGTCACGGCGGCCATTCGAGCCGAAGCCAGAGAGCTCGGCTGTGAAGACATTGTCAAGCACATGCTCATGGAAGGCGCTGATCCCACGTCCATCTCCCTCCAAGCGATCGATGGACCCAGAGCCGTCGATGCGCGTGTGCACCACGGCAGTGTGCTCTACTTGTGGGGTACCGCGGAAGATTTGTTCAAGGCGTCGCAAAAGCGGTATCAGAGCGTCATCAGTACTCGACTCAATATTGCGAGGATGTTATCTGAGTTCGGCGCGCGATCATCGTACCGTTCGCAGACAAATTTCCCGTATGTCGTCAACCGCACGGAAGCGGCGTCGGCGGGCAGATGGCTCATCAAAGGCAAGGAGGGATTCGGCATCGTAGCCGCACCGCCAGAAAGTGAAAACACAATCGATCGACTCGAACCGTTCAAGAATAGAGTGGTGCGCGCCATGCACGACGGAGCCGGTCACAAGCGTCACGTGACGATTGAATCGAACCGCGAGCGCAAGGTGAACTCCATCCTCGCGGATCAGGGCACGAGCGAGACGTTTGGCACATGGATTTGGCCAAACAAGGAAGAATCGAAGGCCGATACCCTCCCTCCCGTCGACGAAACGCGCGTTCTTGGGTTTAAATCTACGGCTGAACTCGATTACGTGCATCGAAGGTTCCCCGGCCAAATCGAAGTCTTTGCGCAACGAGTCGCCGCCAAATCTCCCAGTGCGGCGGACAAGCGATCCTCGTACGACACGACCGAGGCAATCACGTTGGCGAGCGAGCACGACGTTAAAGAGGAAGCCATTCTTGCTCGGAAAGTCAGAGCGACGCAAATATCCGCTATACACGCCGCGTTTTCTGGGAAGGCTTCGGACGTGCCGAAGGACATCATCGACGAGACCTTGTTGCCGAGAAAACTGTTGCGTTGATGAGGCGTTGATGATGGCGCACCATAGTGAATTGTAAATATCATGAATGTACATTTATTTAACGAAATACATCCTCGCTACATGCTATATCGAGGAAAAGCGTTGTCCAGGGATGTATGCAACGAGGAAGCACCCGTCGTTTCAAATTTTTTCGACAGCGCCGCGCGTTTATCCTCTTTTAGTTTCGCTCTCGCCGTCAGCGTGGAGCTTTTCGACTTGAACAACTTATTAAACGATCTCGAGAGACGCTTCAGAAGCCCCCGGTTGTGATCGCTCGACACCTCCGCCGATGACGAACCTAAAACGATAATCTCTCCGTCGAGCCCTCGAAGCGACTTGGCACCGTTTGCCGGCGGTTCTTCGTCTCTTTGACGATGACGCTTTTTCACACTCTTCCCTTGGATCGCATCGTCGAACGATACGAAAGCGCGACTGCGCATGTCTAATTCCAACTCCACGTTGGCGACGTCGTTGCAACTAAACCGAGCCGCCCTCGACTCGATTCCGCGCCATTCTGGCAGCACCCATCGAGCGTGCCGAGGCGCGAGATGGCGCACGACTGATCTCGAAAACATCTCTCGCGTGCACACCTTTGGCAACCGATCGTCAATCGTGCCATCTACCAAAGCCGGCAGAATGACGTGTAGTTCGGTTGTGTACATCACGATGGGCACTCGCCGCCAAAGGGCGGCGACGTCGGATTGCTCGCGCGCGCGACTGTTGTGTCGTTCCTCCAACGCCCGCACATACTTGGACGCCGTCACCCCATCGCACCAAGGCATGTTATAATCCACGATGATGAGCGCTAAATCACACGACACATCGTTCCGTAACTCTTCGTACCGCTTGATACCCTCCCGACCGTCGTGCGCGAACTCGACGCGTACGTCGCTAAAAATCGCCGCCAACACCCTGCTCACGATGCGCAAATTCATCGAACAATCATCCACGATCAACACCGTGGGTTCTCGATCGACAAAACAGCGCTCGTCCGCGGTCGTCTCGTCGCCGCGCGCGCGCGCCGTCGCCTCTCGCGTCTTCGTCGCTTCGTCTCGCTCCGCCCTCGCGTCTTCGTCGTCGCCCGCCGCCTCGCTCGTCGCCATCGCGAACGCATCCTCCGTGCTCTCATCGCTATTTTTCGCCGATCTCAGCGCGCGCGCCGTCTCTTGACTCGCGCTCGCGCGCGCTTCGCCGAGCTCCGGCATGGACTCCACCCGTCGCATCGCCATCGCCCTCGAATCCGCGCCGAATCGGCACCGCATCCGGGCGGATCGGCGTCCCTTACGCGACGAGTCACGACTCGTGGAAATGTGCACCCGCACGAACGACCACGCGCCCGTCCGTCGTCGCCCGGTCCCGCGCGTCGCGCGCGCGCTTCGCGCGACGCCGACGCCGCGCGCGATCCCTCGACGACGCCGCGCGATCCCTCGCCCGCGCCGATCGTCGCCTCGCCGACGCGCCGTCGGATTCGCGCGCGTCGGATTCGCGCGCGTCGCGCGGGGGCGTGGAATCCAAGCGTCGCGCGCGTCTCGCGCTTCTCCCGCGCGACGCGCGCGCGATTCGCGATTCGCGACCGACCGACGGGTCGTCGCTCGCGCGGCGGGCGCGCGCGCGTTCGCGTCGCGGTCGCGGTCGCGGTCGCGCGTCGTCGTGCGCGGCGTCGCGCGCGTCGAGGCACGCGTCGCGGTCGCGCCGACCGACCGCGACCGACCGACCGCGTGTTCTCACTGTTTGCACATACGAAACGGTCGCCCGCGTCGCGTCATCGCACTGTTTGCCCACACGCGATGGCCCCCTGCGCGAAGCGACGACACCCGACACCCCCTCGACGCGCGCGCGGCGACGGCAGTCGACGACGACGACGACGACGACGATGCTCGCGCAGCGCGCGCAGGCGTTCGCGACCGGCGGCGCGACGGTGGCGTCGAGAGCGCGCGCGCGCGCGACGCGAGGACGCACCGGACGACGCGCGCAGACGCGCGCGGGGATTCCGATCCACATCGAGTACTGCGAAAAGTGAAACTACATGCCTCGGGTGAAGATGTTCATCGATAAGACGAACGACGCGTGCCCGGGGAAGTTTGATTTCACGTACAACGTCGAGGAGGTGCTGAGGGCGACGGTGCCGGAGGGACAGGGGTGGTACGTTGAGAATAACGCGGAGAAGCCGATTCCGGGCGGGGAGAGCGCGCTGTGGAGAAAGGGGGCGTTTGAGGTTCTGCGATTGGACACCGACGAGCTTTTGTACTCCAAGAAGGCGGATGGCTCGCACTTGGTCGACGGTAAGGGTGGACCGGAAGGGAAGCTCGGTAAGTTTATCGAAGAAGTCATGAAGGCGGCGGCGTAGGCGGACGACGCGCGCTCGGATAGACTGTGGATAAAGGTTGAGTTCGCGAGGGCGCGCGCGCGATGACGGTGACGAGTGGTGCTCGAAAGTTATTTCAACGATGATTCGTTGGACGCGTATCACTCCGATGGACGTCGCGCCGCGCCGACGCGCGCGAACGAACGGCTTTTGATTTTAACAGAAAATACACGATAAAATCTTCTCTCGCGATTCCGCCTCTAACAAGTCTAGGAAGACGACGGTCGCGCGTGCGCGCCCGACGCCAACGCGTTACGCGCGAGGCCGATATCGGTCTTGATGCGCGCCACGAGTTCGGGCAAGGAATCGAATCGCAACTCGGGACGGATGAATCCGCACACGTCGACGCGCATGGTTTCGCCGTAAAAATCGTCCTCGTACTCTGGCGTCGCGTCGCTCGCGCCCATGACGTGCACCTCGATCGTCGTCCCGTCGCCGTCGACAAACGTCGGTCGCTTACCGACGTTAAGCACGCACTCGTGCCAGTTTGACTCGCCTTCGCGTTTGGCCCAACCGAAATACACGCCGAGCGGAAGCGCGCTCAAAACCGCCTCGCCGCCGCACGTCTCCGGGTCCAAGTTCGCCGTCGGCACCCCCATCTGTTTACTCCCTCGACCGAACCCGGTGACCACGGGCGCCTTGAGCGTGAATCTATTCGCCAACTCGTAGAATTTAGGCACCATGAGCACCAAGGGATTCTCATCGTCGTCCGCGCGCATCGCCGTCGCCGTCGCCGCGGCGCTCAAATCCTTCCCCGAACACGACCCACTCGCGTCCACGCGCGCCAGCGGCAAATCGCGCACGATTTCCGCGAAATCTAACCCACCATCGACGTCGGAGCCCTCGGCATCGCCCGCCTTACGCTCAGAAATCACCATCCGTCCCCCCGGCTTGAGCGCCATCGTCGCTCGCGTCAGCGCCGTTCGCCTCGCCTCGCCTCGATCGCACAGGTGCGCGTTAAACGCCACCGCATCGAACGGTCCGTGGTACGGCTTCAACTCTTTCAACGCATCGTCCGCGCGCAGGAATCGCGCCCCTCTCTCGTTCCCTAACACGTCCACGCCCGCCCGCAGCGCCCGCGGCGCGCCCACCGTCTCCGCCCCGCGCTCGAGCATCGCCGTCGACGCGTCCGCGCACAGCACCGTGCACCGCGCGCCGTCGTCCGTCGTCAGCGCTCGCGCGAGCATTCCAGTCTCGACGCCGACGACGAGCGCGCGCGCGTGTCCGGTGTCGGGGAGCGCCATCGCGCGCGCGACGGCGTCCGCGCGCGCGCGCTCGTTCGGGAGCGAACACTCGGTGCAACCGCGCAGCGCGTCGTCTCGCGCGGTCGACGACGCGCGCGCGCGGGAGGGCGCGCGTCGTCGCTCGCGCGCGCGGCTCGGGACGGGACGAGGCGCGACCGAGGGCGCGGGGGCGCGGAGGCGCATCGCGTCGGCGTGTGGCGTCGCGGCGTCGGCGTCGGCGTCGACGCAAAGTCACATCGCGCGCGGCGACGCGCGTCCCGACTACTTTTTCGAACGCATTTCATTTCATTTCATTTCATTTCATTTCATTTCATCATCTCTTCATCTTTTTACGCATCTCGGGCGTGACGCGCGCGACGTGGTACGCGCCGTTTTTGTCGAACGACACGACGTTGCCGCTCGGCTTGAGCGCGCCGTCGGCGCCGACGAGCGCCGCGGCGGCGACCTGCCAGCGATTCGCGTTGGGGATTCCCGCGAGCGCGGCGCTCGTAGGTTTTTCATCCACCGCCGTCGCGCTCACGGCTTTGGCTTCGATGCGAACGACGTCCGCGTACACGGACGGGTCCGACAAGTCGGTGGCGGCGTCGCAACGAAAGTTCGCTCCGTCTCTCTCCTCTCGCGCGATGTCCACCGCCGCCGCCTTCATGTCCTCCTCGTCCGGATCGCCCAGTTCCGCCACTAATTCCTCCAGCGCCTCCACGCACATCCCCGCTAAGTCCTCGTATCCCTCCAAAAACAACACTCGAGCGAACAGCCGCATCTTCGTCACGCAGTGCTTTCCGCGCGCGTTTCTGATGGCGTGCATCCTTCGCTCCAGCCCTCGTTCGTCCATCGTCTTCACGCGCATGAGCGTGTGATTATACGACGTCGTCCCCACGATCGCCGCGCGCGCCTGTTTCCCCGCGTTTCTCGCCGCGTACTCCTCCGCCGCGCGTTCGTGCAGCGCTCGCGTCTCGGCCGTCGTCTCGTCGTCGCCTCGCCTCGACCCCTCTCCTCCATCGCTCTCGCGCGCGTCGTCGCTCGTCGACGCGAAGCGCTCGGGCGCGATCTTACGCCGTCGAGACGACCGTCGGACGTCGTCGCGTTCGCTCGCGTCGCGCGCGCGACGCGATTTCGTCGGCGATTTCACCGCTCGAGCTGTCGCGGCCGCTTTTGAATCTTTCCCCGACGCGCGCGCGCGCGACGCGGCGTGCATGCGCACGTCGTCGCGACGCAAACCGAGGGCGAGCATGCGCTGTCGGTTCACCGCGATTCTGCGCTCGCGCTCGAGCTCGTACGGGGTGAGTTCGGTCATGGCGCGTCGTCGAGCCGCCGCGGCGCGTTGTGCCGCGCGTCGCGCGCGTCGCGCGCGTCGTCCCGCGTCGCGACGCGTCCGCGACGTCGTTCGCGTCATCGCATCGCGAGCGTTTCATTACATCACGCCGTGTTCGCGACGTGCGCTCGAAACAGCTCGAACGCGCGATACCTGTGCGAGATGGAATTCTTCGTCGCCGCGTCCATCTCCGCGTACGTCTCCGCGCGTCCCTCCGGCTCGAACACGCAGTCCCATCCGAAATCTCTCGACCCTCTCGGGCGCACGATTCGCCCTCGCGTTCGCCCCACGAACGTTCGCGGCGCTTCGTCCGTCGGTCCCGTCGCGTACGCGAGCACGCACAGCGCCTCGGCGCTCTTGTCGTCGTACGCCGCGAGCGCGTCGACGAGTCCCTCCGGTCCCGTCTTCTCCAGGAACCACTTCACGTACACCCCCGGGAGCCCGCCGAGGGCGTCGTAGCACAGCGACGTGTCCTCGACGAGCGCCGGACCGTTGACGACGACCGCGGCGCGCCGCGCCTTGGCGCGCGCCACGTCCTCGGGTTCGCCCTGGAGCTCGGGCAGGTCGAGCGCGCGCGACGTCAGCGTCAACGCGGGCGTCGCGCCGAGGATCGCGCGCGCCTCCGCGAGCTTGCGCGCGTTCGAGGTGACGAACGTGACGTCCATCGCGGCGCGCGACGCGACGACGCGACGACGTCGAGGCGGCGAAGCGACGCGCGCGCGACAGAGCGCGGCGCGCATCGAAGTGCCGCCATGGCGCTGGCGCGCGCGCGACAGAGCGCGGGCGCGCGGGCGCGCTGCGACGCGTCGCGACGCGAGCGTCG
>MDSX01043084.1_pt1 | contig 16166 bp, 5 predicted proteins | sample 811141 | NCBI WGS metagenome assembly MDSX01 (sample SAMN05326642, study PRJNA326480) | marine metagenome | isolation source: seawater | place: Atlantic Ocean: South East | collected 2010 | reverse complement strand
TAATGCAGATGATAAAGATATAATATTACAAAGTGATGATGGTTCAGGTGGAACAACTAATTACATTTTACTTGATGGTAGTCTTGGTGTTACTAAATTTGGACAACCTACAAGACATGGTGATTCTGTAAAGGCTAACTTTGGTGCTTCTAATGACCTGCAAATTTCTCATGATGGTACAGACAATGTAATTCGTTCTACTGGCGGAAATATTATTCTTCGTCAAAGTGTAGATGATGCTGATATTATATTTGAGTCAGATGACGGAAGTGGTGGCCAAACAGCATATTTTAAAATTAATGGAAGCGCAGAAGTAAATCAATCTTTTAAAGATTTAAAACTTGGCGACAATGTTCGACATTTAATAGGTACAAGTGAAGATTTAAAAATCTATCATGATGGTTCAGATAGTAGAATACAAGATACAGGAACAGGTAATCTTTTAATTGATGGACAAGATAGAGTAAATATAAGAAGAACCTCTAATGGTAATACTATGGGTTCATTTATAGCTGGTGGTGCAGTTGAACTTTATTATAATGCAGGTAAAAAGTTTGAAACAACTGATGTTGGTATAGATGTCACTGGTGAAGTAAAAGGTGATTCACTAGATATTGATGGTGCAGGTGATATATCAGGTAATTTAGTTATCGGTGGTAATCTTACATTAAGTAGTAATTCAAATCATATTGCTACAAGAGAAATTCTTGCAAGAGACACCAATGGTTTATCATTCAAAACAAGTGGTGGTGGAACTACAATGTTTTATACCAATGCTGGTGATGTCACTGTAGCAAACAATCTAACTGTAAGTGGTAATCTTACAGTCGACGGAACTACAACAACTCTAAATACAGCTACATTAGATGTAGAAGATAAAAATATAACTTTAAATAAAGGTTCAGGAGATACATCAGGCTCAGCTAATGGTGCAGGTATTACAATTCAAGATGCAGTTGATGCTTCAAATGATGCTACATTACTATGGGATGCTAGTGATGATGAGTTTGATTTTTCACATGCAATCACAGCACCTGGCGCAACAATTGCTTCATTAACATATCCATCAAGTGATGGTTCAAGTGGACAAGCTTTAGTCACAGATGGTTCTGGTAATCTATCATTTAGTTCTATATCAGCTGGTGGAAACGCATTTGGAACAATTGCAGTAAGTGGACAATCAAACGTAGCAGCAGATTCTAATAGTGATACACTAACTTTAGTTGCTGGTTCTAATATTACACTTACAACTGATGCATCAGCAGATTCAGTCACTATTGCCGCAGCAGGTGGTTCAACAATAACAGTTCAAGAAGAAGGTTCATCATTATCTACTGCAGCTACTACTTTAAACTTTGTTGGTTCAGGCGTTACGGCATCTGGTTCAGGTGCAACAAAAACAATTACTGTATCTGGTGGAGAAATTACTGTACAGGATGAAGGTTCAGCATTATCTACTGCAGCACAAACATTAAACTTTGTCGGTGCTGGTGTCACAGCAACTGGCTCAGGTGCTACAAAAACTGTCACTATTCCAGGCGGTGGTGGAGAAGTATTTAAAACAATTTCTGTTTCTGGACAAAGCGACGTTGTAGCAGATTCAGCAACAGATACACTTACTTTAGCTGCTGGAACTGGTATGACCATAACTACAAGTGCTGGTACAGATACAATAACATTTGCTTCAAGTGGTGGAAGTCAAAGTGGTATACTTACACAATTTTTATTTGCACCAAGTAGTTCCACAACAACATTTACTGGAAATGATGCAAATAGTAATACCTTATCTTATACAGTTGGTGCAATAGATGTATTTTTAAATGGTGTTAAATTAAGACCAACTACAGACTTTACAGCTACTACTGGGTCATCAGTTGTATTAGTAAATGCAGCAAGCAGTGGTGATATATTACAAATTAATGCATACACTCAAGTCTTAGGATTTGGTGATTCAAACTTAAGTGAATTAACTGGTGATGGTACAACTACAGCATTTACAATAGCAGCAAATCCAAATCATGAAAATAATACACAAGTTTATATTGATGGTGTATATCAAGAAAAAGGTACTTACTCTGTAAGTGGTACAACATTAACATTTGCTACTGCTCCAGCTAATGGTACTTCAATTGAAGTAGTTATTGGAAGTAGAAACGTAACGGTTGATGATGTAGATGGTTTAACAGTTAATGGAGATTTCACAGTTGATACAGATACTTTCTTTGTAGATGCATCACAAAATAATGTTGGTATAGGACTAAACACTCCTACTGCAGCGGCAGACTTACATATTAAAACTTCTGTAGATAACAGTTTAACACAAGGATTAATAATTGAAAGAAGTGCAAATACTGATAGAGGTTATATTAATTATCAAGGTGGTGCTTTTCAATTTAGGTCAACTGTTGGCGACCCAATTGCATTTGGTGAAACAGATGCAGAGCACATGCGAATACAGCCAGACGGCAATGTTGGTATTGGAACTTCATCACCTCAAGGTAAACTACACATTGAAGGAGCAGCTGGTGCTTCAGGCGGTGGTATACTATATATTACTGATGCTGATAATGGTAGCACAGCCAGTGATGCTTTACATATTTCAAAATCTGGTGATACCGCATTTGTTTATAATAGAGAAAGTTCTGGTAATTTACAATTAGGTGCTGGTAATGATGCAACTCATTTAGTTATTTTATCTGGCGGAAATGTTGGTATAGGAACTACTACACCCGCAGTTAGTTTAGATGTTGGTTCATTAACAGATGCAATCAGAGTTCCAAATGGTACAACAGCTCAAAGACCAACGGCAGCTTTAGGTCAATTAAGATATAATACAACTACAAGTCAATTTGAAGGATATGCCGCAGGTGCATGGGGAGCAATTGGTGGAGGTGGTGATGCCTTTGGAACTATAGCAGTTTCAGGACAAAGTAATGTAGTTGCAGACCAAGAAAACGATACACTTACATTAGTTGCTGGTACAGGTATGACCATTACAACTGCAGCTGGGTCAGATACAATTACTCTTTCAAGTAGCACATCAGTTAGTCCATTCACAACAGATTTATTCACAACATCAAATGCAAGTACTACAGCATTTACTTTAAGTGTCACACCACAAAGTGAAGATAATTTAATTGTATTTTTAGAAGGTGCATATCAAAATAAAAATTCATATTCATTAAGTGGTACAACATTAACTTTAGATAGTGCTCCTGCAAGTGGAGCTGAAGTTGTTGTACATATAATACAAAATGGTATTGTAGGAGCTGGTCATACAGTTGATGAATTTACTGGTGATGGAACTGATACTACATTTACTTTATCTGTAGCACCAATGAATGAGAATAATACATTTGTATATTTAGATGGTGTATATCAAGAGAAAAGTGTATATTCAGTAAGTGGTACAACATTAACATTTGCTACTGCTCCTGTAAATGGACATAGTATAGAAGTTGTCATACCACAAGTTGCGCAAGTAAATCAACCAGCTGTTGCGTCAATTGATAATGTTAATATGTTTAGTGGCTTACAAGCTTCAGAGATAACGTCAACAACAATGACAACTACAAGTGCTACAACTATTGCAACACATGCAGCTGCAACATATAGAACAGTAAAATATTTAGTTCAACTAACACAAGGAACTGATTACCATTCAACTGAAATTAATTTAATTCATGATGGTTCTACAGTTTACATAACAGAGTATGGTACTTTATTTGATAATGCTGTACTTGGTACATTAAGTGCTACAATTTCAAGTGGTAATATATTATTACAATTAACACCTGGAAGTAATAGTAGTTTGACAGCTAGGGTTGTTTCAACAGCCATTCCTGTATAAATAGTATAAACGTTGGAGAGTGAAAACGTAAATGGCAAATAAAAATTTCGAAGTAAAACATGGTTTAAGTGTAGGTGGTACAGAACGTATCACGTCTGCAGGCGCGGGCTCGTTTACAGACTTAACATTAAGTGGTGACTTAAATATAACTGGTGATGTTAATAGTGTTTCAGTCACAGACTTAGATGTCACAGATAAAACAATCACATTAGGTAAAGGACAAACCGAATCCAACTCAGGAAGTTCCGGTATAATTATAGATGGTTCAAATGCCTCAATGTTATGGGATGAATCAAATGGAGAATTTGATTTTAATAATCCATTATCAATTGTAAATTCTATTGGCGGAGATACAGTATTAAATTTAACAGGTTCATACGGTTCGGGTAATAATGTTGCTCTTTTAGGATTTGCAAGAAGTGGTGGCGCAGTATCAGGAGATATTAGATATGTTGATGCGACTACTGATATGGAAATTGGTACAGGAACTGCTCATGCATTCTCACTAAAAACCAGTGGTACTAGGAGAATGTTTATTAGTAGTTCTGGAGATGTTGGTATAGGAACTGCAACTCCTGCTTCTTTATTATCTTTGCAAGGAGATGCAGAGTTATTAAGGCTTGATGGAACTGCAAACACAACTAGAACAATATTTTTTAGAAATACAACTGCTGCAAATCCTGCACAAATACATTCTGATGGCTCTTTAAAACTGCGTGCAGAAGATTCAGGAACTCACATGGAATTTCATACTGTTAATACAGAAAGAATGCGTATAGATTCTTCAGGGCGAGTTGGAATTGGAACTTCAAGTCCTTCAGCACCATTGCATGTTGTGGGTAACTCTTACGTTCAAAGTGGTACTTTATTTACTGATGCAATTACAGCTTATTCAGGTTCAAGCATAAGTATTAATGCAGGAAGCTCACATTTAGCTGCAACTGTAAATGGTTCAGAAAGGATGCGTATTGATTCTTCAGGTAATCTTGGTATAGGAACAACTTCTCCTACAGAAAAACTACACGTAGAAGGTTCGGTAGTTATTGACGCTTTCAGTGGGGGTGGTGAAACGGGTATATTTTTTAGAGAAGGATTTTCAAGTTCAAATAAGTACAATCACTCTATTTTAGCATATGACCATGATGGTAGTTCAGCTGATGGTATATCAATAAATGCTTATGATGGTGTTTCATTCTGTACTGGGTCTAACAGCAGACAAGAAAGAATGCGTATTGATTCTTCAGGGAATGTATTAATAGGCACAACTTCTTCGCCTTTTCCTAATGGCACTGGTTTAGCAGTCAATAGTTCAGGAACAATATCTAGATTAATATTACAAAATTCTTCAACAGGAACAGGCACAACAGATGGTATGAGAATTGGTGCTATTGGAACTAATTTAGAAATAGAAAATGTTGAAAATGGAAACATTGAATTTTATAACAATGGTTCAGAAAGAATGCGTATTGATTCTGGCGGTGATTTATTAGTTGGTAGTTCTACAAACTTAGATGTTTTAACTAGTTCACCAAAAATACAAGTTGGTAGTGGTTCAGGACATTCATCAATGCAATTTTATTCTGGTACTGGAAGTGTAGGAGCTTTATACTTTGGTGATGGTACATCAGGCACTGACCGTTATCCAGGTTATATAGAATATAGACACAATAATAATACCATGGCATTTAGAGTAAATGGTACAGACCATGTTGTTTTTCTATCTAATGGACAAATATCATGTAAAAATATTACAGCTACTGATAGTGCTGGTAATGTTTCAATAGGTTATGGAGCACTTAATGTTGTACAAGCAAATAGTGGTGATGCAAACGTCGCAGTAGGATATGAGGCATTGGAAGACATAACAACTGGTAGTAATAATACTGGTCTTGGTTATAGAGCTGGTATGAATGTTTTAAATGGTAATTATAATGTTGCTTTAGGTACTTTTTCAATGTACACAAATACAAGTGGTAGTAGAAATACTGCTTTAGGATATCAAGCTTTGTATAGTGCTAGTGGTAATGACCACAATACAGCAGTTGGAAACCGTGCATTAGTGACTGCAGGAAATAATGGAAGTTGTACAGCTGTAGGAAGTATGGCATTACAAGCTTGTGCTGATAATGGACATAATAATACTGCTATTGGTGTAAGAGCTTCATTAAGTACAACTTCAGGACAATATAATACATCACTTGGTGTTGATGCATTAGAGGATAATGCAACCGGACAATATAATACTGCATGTGGTTCAAACTCTTTAGGTAATGTGACAGGGTCAAATAACTCAGCCCTTGGTTATTCTGCTGGTAAAGCAGGTTCTCCTGGTGGTCAATTAGTTGGTGTAAGTAATAGAATTGTTTTAGGTAATGGAGATATTACTCATTTATATTGTGAAACAAGTTCTATTAGTACATCAGACGAAAGAGATAAAACTGATTTTACAGATTTAAATATAGGTTTAGATTTTGTAAAATCTTTAAAACCATATACATTTAGATGGGATAAAAGACATAAGTATGTAGATTGGGATTTAAATCCAGATACAGATTTAAATAGTATTACAAATGATGGTACACATAAAGATGCACAATTAGATTTAGGATTTAAAGCACAAGAAGTTGAAGCTTTAGAAGTAGCTGCTGGATATAAGAAAGAAGATGAAACAAACTTAGTAATTGATTTAACAAATGATGGAACAAAATATGGTATTAAATACGAAAAACTTGTACCAATATTAGTTAAAGCAATACAAGAATTAGAAGCAAGAGTAAAGGAATTAGAGGGATAATATGGTCACAAAGGTAAAATTATTAGATAGTGCTGTTGCAATACCAAGTGCAGCAACTGCTACTACTCAAAGCGCTTCAGATAATAGTACTAAATTAGCTACAACTGCTTATGTCACTACGGCATTAGCAAATTTATCAGATTCAGCTCCTTCAACTTTAAATACACTTAATGAATTAGCTGCGGCTCTTGGTGATGATGCAAACTTTAGCACAACTGTCACAAATAGTATAGCAGCTAAATTACCTTTAGCAGGTGGTAGTTTAACAGGTGCTCTGGATATTACAGCTGCTGGAACTCACTTAAAATTTAAGAGAAGTAGTTTTGATGATTTTCTATTAGGTACAGGTACAGCAAATAGTCAAAACGGTTTACATATAACAAATTTAACAGATAGTGCTACCATGATTTCTATACATGAAAATGCACCTGCATCAGCCTTTGTAATGGATAACTCTGGAAATATTGGTATAGGAACAGCTAGTCCAGCTGTAGCTTTAGATATAGCTGGTAGTTCTACGACACAAATGCGTATTCAGATGTCAGGTCAAGCAGATACAAGAGTTTTATCTGATACAGGAACAGGTATTGTAGGAACATATAGTAATCATCCTTTAACTATTAAAACAAATGGTTCTACAGCAGCAACCATAGACACTTCAGGTAGATTACTAGCAGGAACTACATCTGTAGGAGCTAGGTCAGCGCATACACTTGCAAGGACTGGAGCATTTGCTGCTGAAATTTTACAACAACAAACATCAGCTGGAGCTTCAGTTTTAGGTCTTACATATGATGGAGCAGCACCAAACAATACTACTGATTATTTTGTATATGCAAGAGATACAGCAGGTATAAAACATTTAGTAAGAGCAAATGGTGAAGGCTTTTTTGCTGGTAGTGTAGGTATAGGAACTGCAAGTCCAACTTATACATTAGATGTTGCAGGTGATATGGGTATTAATGAATATATTTATCATAATGATGATACTAATACTTATATGAGATTTACAGACGATGCTTGGTTAGTAAGAGCTGGTGGTGATGATAGAATTTATGTTGATGGTACTAACGGGCGTGTTGGTATAGGCACAAACTCGCCTGGTACTGAATTACATGTAAACTCAGGTTCTTCAAATAATAATACTAGATTTGAAAGTACAGATACAGAAGTAAGATTACAGTTAAAAGATACTACTGGTGTAGCATATATTGGAGCAAGAAATGATATAAGATTTGGTAATGACACGACAACAGAAAGAATGCGTCTTGATTCAAATGGAAAATTAGGTATAGGTGTCACCAGTGTTAATGCTCTTTTACACTTAAATGGTGATGGTGATGCAATAAGAGTCGAATCAACTAACTCAGGAGCTGGTGGAGCTCAGGTGGACTTACTACATTATAGTCCAAGTCCAGCAGATGAAGATGTAAATGGTGTAATTAACTTTGGTGGTTATTATTCAGGTACTAATTCAGCTTATGCTGCATCAATTAAAAGTGTTTGGTCTGATGTAAGTGCTAAAGAAGGAAGATTAGAATTCTATACTAGAGACGATAGTACTTTTGCTCATCACATGCAAATTAACCATCATGGTGGAATTGCAATGGGTGCTGATAATGCTGGATACGATGGTCAAGTACTTTCAATTAAAGCTGGTACAGGTGATAATGTATTATATGGAGAAAGTACTGATGCTAATTGTATAGTTTCTTTAAGAGATAACTCAAGTACAATGAATATTGGATATGGAGCTACAGGAAACGCTCATATATTTTCACAAGATGGTTCTGAGATAGCTAGAATTAGTACAGGTTCAGCTGATAAATATTCTTATAGTGGTGCAGGACTAGGTGGTAGTGGTACTAACTTAGTTTTAGCGGGTGATGATTCTGAAATAAAAATGGCCAATAATTTTATTCACTCAGATAATAGTGGTTTGACACAAATGACAATTAGATGTGGTTATGGAGTTGCAAGCACAGGTGCAGAATTATCATTAGACGCTGGGCGTATCACATTTAATACTGGTTCATCATTTTCAGAAAAAATGCGTATTGATTCAAGTGGCTATTTAATGTACGGCACTACATCAGCATCATCATTAGTGACATTTCAAGGAACTACTACTAGTGATATTATGACTATCTTAACAGGTAGTAGTGGAAATAATAATGTAGGAGCTATAGTTTTTAGAGATGGTAGTGCTGATTATTGTGGACAAATTACTTGTAATGGAAGTACAAATTCTGTTTCTTATGTATCTTCATCAGATTATAGATTAAAAGAAAATGTAGATTATACTTGGGAAGCTATCACTAGATTAAATCAACTTAAACCAGTTAGATTTAATTGGATTAGTGATGATACTAATACATTGGTTGATGGGTTCTTGGCTCATGAAGTATCAGACATAGTACCAGAAGCAGTAGTAGGAGAAAAAGATGAAATTGAAACTTATACAGATGATGAAGATAATGAACAAACAAGACCTAAGTATCAAGGCGTAGACCATAGTAAATTAATACCTCTTTTGACTAAAGCAATACAAGAACTTAATACAGAAATAAATAATTTAAAAGCTGATATAGAAGCTCTTAAGGGATAAATAGATATATGGCATATTCAAAAGCAAGAAGATTAGCAGACATAGTAGTAGATACTAATGGTAATATAAATGTACCTACACAAAGTGCTTCGGATAACGATACATCAGCTGCAAGTACAGCTTATGTGACTACTGCTGTTTCTGGTCTTATTGATTCAGCTCCTTCAACTTTAAATACACTCAACGAAATAGCAGCAGCTTTAAATGATGATGCCAATTTTAATACCACAGTCACAAACGCAATAGCATCTAAATTCCCATTAGCTGGTGGAACAATGACAGGAGATTTAAGAGTTGGTACAGCAGATGCAGCTAATAGAACAATTACTGTTGCAGGTGGAGCCACAGGAAATAACGAAGGTGGTGAAATAAGATTAGAAATGGCAGCTGACCATGATGGTACTTATAATTTTTGGAGACTCGATGTAAACCAGGATGATTTTAGAATTGGTAGAGAAGGCCTTACAGATTTATTAGTAGATAGTTCAGGAAAAGTTGGTATAGGAACTACATCTCCTTCAACTTTATTACATTTAAATGCAGCTTCTTATCCTAAACTTACTTTAAGTGATGAAACAGGTGTTGCCAGAGCATATAGTCTTGGTACAAGCAACGAAACATTTATTATTAGAAATGAAACTGGTACAACTGATGTATTATCTATTACAAATGGTAATAAGGTTGGTATAGGAACCACTTCACCAGGAGCTCTTTTAGATTTAAGTGGTGTCACTGCTTCATCTCCACCAAAATTAAGACTTTCAGGAACAGGCGAAGGTTCAGCTGGAGACACGATTGGACAAATAGATTTTCATAGTGGAGATACAACTGATAATACAGCTGGTATTATGGCATCTATTAAAGCAATTGCTGGTCCGTCAGGAGGAGAAGGTCATTTACAATTTTTAACTGATATGCCTTCAGAAGGCGCAGCAGCTGCTACAGTAGCTTTACATTTAAATGCTAATGCAAATGTTGGTATTGGGTCAACAAGTCCAGCTGAAAAACTTCATGTAGTTGGAGATGTAAGAATAGATGATGATTTACATATTCAACCAACAAAAAAATTCTATCTAGATGGTGGAAATGATACTTATATAACTGAAGTTGCAGCAAACCAAATGGCATTTAATACAGCAGGAGGAGAAAGAGTACGTATTAATACTTCAGGTGATGTTGGTATAAAAAGTACAGACCCTCAGAAAAACTTAAGTATTGGTTCTTCACAAGGAGAAGGTATACAATTTAATTATGATAGTACTAATAATTATCGTAATCAAATTTTAAACTATTGGAACACTAACACTGATTCTAGAATGGACTTTAACATTGCGCGAACAGGTGGTGAGACTCCAGCAACAATTATGTCTGTAGGTTATAGTAGTAATGTTGGTATTGGAACTACTGCACCTACATCAAAGCTTCATGTAGCACATGGTAATCAGGCTTTAGGATTTGACTCAGGAATTTTTTCATCAGCAAATCCAAGTAATTATACTGTTGGTAGAGGTGCTGGTATAACCATGCAAAATGCTGATGTATACACTGGTGGAATTTACGGTATAAGAGAAGCTAACAATTGGACTGGAGCACTTGCATTTTACACCCATACAAGTTCTAGTGGTAATACTTTTGGTACTACATTTACTGAAAAAATGCGTATTGCAAGTGATGGTGAAACAACTATTAATCAAAATTTAAGAATTGCTAATGGTGGAACAGCTACAGCAGGTACAGTTGCTCTTGAAATATTAGGTCAAAGAAATGATACAATTACTCCAGCAAACGCAACAGCAAAATTTTATGGATATTCAGACGGTGATGGATTAGCAATAGGACATTATTTATCAGCACCGTATGGTTCTTATTTACAAGCAGGTTATTTGCTAGATACTTATGGCACACCATATAATAATGGATATCCAATTACACTTAATCCAAAAGGTGGTAATGTTGGTATAGCTAATTCAAACCCTACTTCACTATTACATCTTGGTTCAAATTCTGCAAGTTCAGAACTAGGAATTGGTTTACAAAATAGTTCCAGATATTACGTAATAAAAACTAGTAGTGGTGATTTAGTATTTAAAGATGAAAGTGCTGCTGCAGATAGAATGGTTCTTGAATCTAATGGAAATCTTATAGTAGGTGCTTCTTCTGGTTCAGCTGAAGGTGGTAAAATACAAATTTTTGGTGCTAAAAGTTTTGTAGCTCAAATACCACAAGGTAATATGACAATTACTGATACTGCATCAATGGCGGCAGGTGTAGGTGGTTCTATAAATTTTGCAGGTGCATATTTAAGTAATGGAACTACTACAAGTTTTGCCTCTATTGAAGCATCGAAAGCAGATGGAACATCAGGAAACTATGGTGGAGAATTAAAATTTAAATGTAGAATAAATGGTGGTCAACAAGATGAATTTATGCGTCTTACTTCTAATGGAACACTACATGTTGATAATGGTCTTGGAGCTCATAGTGGTACATATTCTTTTGCTCATAACACATATAACCATGCAGCAGTATTTGGAAGAAATTCAACACCTGATGGAACTGTTGTTATAGAAGATTATGATGTATCAAGTGGTATTGGTAATACTGTTTTAAAATGTTTTTTAAGAGACCAAGACCCAGCTACTTCTGCTACTTTTATTAATTTTGGTGATGGTGGTGGTTCGGTAGGTTCAATAACACATAAAGATGATGGTAGTGGTGTAAACTATAACACTAGTTCGGATTATAGACTAAAAGAAAATGTTGAATACAACTGGGATGCAACTACATTATTAAAACAATTAAAACCAGCTAGGTTTAATTTTATAAAAAAACCAGGTAAAACAGTACAAGGATTTTTAGCTCATGAAGTTTCAGATATAGTTCCAGGTAGTGTAAGAGGTGATAAAGACCACATGATGGAGATAGGAACAATTAAAGATTCTGATGATAATATAGTATATGAAGGAGTGTATGAACACTTTTGTAAAACTGATGAAGGACAAACATGGACAAAAACAGGTACAGAACCTCTTTATCAAGAGTTAGATTATTCAAAACTTGTACCATTACTCGTAAAAACAATACAAGAACAACAAACAGTAATAGAAGATTTAAAATCTAGAATAGAAACATTAGAAGGATAATATGGCAGGAACAAAAGTATCAAGTCACGTAATATCAGATAATATTGCTTTAGGCGGTAGTCCAACCACTACTACTCAAAGTGCATCTGATAATAGTACTAAATTAGCTACTACAGCATATGTAACGACTGCGTTAGCTAATCTGGCTGATAGCGCACCAAGTACATTAAATACATTAAATGAATTAGCAGCTGCTTTAGGTGATGATGCTAACTTTAGTACAACTGTGACAAACTCATTAGCTGCAAAAGCTCCATTAGCTTCGCCTACATTTACAGGAACAGTAAATAGTGGTGATATAACTATAACAAATGCTACTCCTACTTTAACTTTTTCAGATTCTGATGTTAATTATGAAGCTACTGTACAAGGTTTAAGTGGAAGTTTAGTTTTAAAAGCTGATGCTAATGCTGAGTTTGGTACTGAAAGTATACAATTTCATACGGGTGGTTCTCAAAGAGCACAATTTGATGCATCTGGAAACTTTGGAATTAATACCACTGGGCCAACACATCAATTCCATATAAAAGGTCCTTCAAGTGCTTATTCAGCAATGAGAATAGAATCAGCTTCTACTGGGCATGGCGCGATTATTAATTTAGGAGATGGTACTGATGCTGATTATGGACAAATAACTCAGTTTGCTACTTCGGCTGGTGAAGGCGGAAGAATGAGATTTATAGCAGGTGGAACAGAAACTTTAAATTTAAGAGGTGGTAATGCTGGTATTGGAACTGCTACTCCTTCAACTAAATTAGATGTTAATGGAATTGTATCATCTGATAATATAGCATTAGGTGGCGCAACTGTAGCAAACAATTATTTAATAGAAGCAACTGCAGGTAGTGGAAATATTATAAGAAGTACTAGAGGAACTTCAGTATTTGCTGCTTATCAATCTAATAATTCTACTGTATATCTAGGAACAACATCAAATAATGAATTTAGATTAATTCAAAACGATGGTACTGCATTAACAATTGATACAAATAAAAATGTTGGTATTAATAAAACAGTACTTGCTCATAAATTTGTAGTTGGTCTTGGTGAAGGTGATTTGATAAGTGCAATAAATACAAGCACTGATGTTGAATCGGCTAATTTTTGGGGATATGCATTACATGAAGGTTCAACAAGAATAGGTGAGTTTACATGTGTTCGTGATGGTACCTCAAATCAATTATACATTGGTGGTTCATCTGCCGGCCAAACTTTAACATTTGGAGTAGGCGCAAAAGATAATGCCTTACGTTTAACTAGTACTGGTAATTTACAGTTTTTATTGAAAGGAACAAACTTTGAATCTCCAGGATTTACTTATCACACAAATAATTTTTTATATTTAAGAGGTGGAAGTGCAGGGCTAATTTTAGCAGATGATTCTAATCTTAATACAGTTCAAGTTATTGATGGCTCAAGTGGATATATTAATTTTGAAACTGGTGATGGCTCAACAAGAGCTCGTATTCTACATACAGGAGAAGTACATATTACAAGCGCTGGAATTCCTATTAATCCAACAATTAAACATGGTGGTGCTACAGGAGATGTATCAAAATTAAGACTCATTAATAGGGCTGGTCAAGCTGCTAATAAAGGTGGTGTAGTTGAACTTGGTGCTGTCACAGATGATGGTGTATCTAGGTCAGATGTTCTTGGTTCTGTTGCAGGTTTAAAATCTAATGCTACTTCTGCCAATAGAGAAGGATATTTACAGTTTTCAACATCAAATGGTACAGCCTTAACTGAAAGAATGCGTATTGAATCAACTGGCCATGTAGGAATACATAGAAATAATCCAAGTACTTCATTAGAATTAGGTGGTACTACAAGTACTGCAAATGGTGTTGGTATGATAACTATTAATCCACCAAATACAAGTGGTGATATAGACTCTACACCTACAGTAATCGGATTTTATCATTATTACAAAACAAATCCAGGCGCTGATTATGCTCATATGAAAACAAATATACCTAGTGGAGCTGGCGCCGGAACATTTGGTATGATTGCAATTGAAGCAACAGGATATAGATATTCATCTGCGCAAACAATAAAAGGAATGTGGGGATTTCATAATTGGAATGGAGGTTTATACCAAAGCACAGTTGAAAATTTAATTAGTTCAGGTGGACATGATTTTTGTCACGGCGCTTATATTGCAAGTGATGGTTATATAGTTTTAAGAGCAGCTGCAGGAGGTGCTGGAAGTCAGTATGTAGGTGCAAGATTAGACTTTATAGATATACAAGCTGATTATCAAAGACATAGTTCAAGTTATTGGCCACCTAGAGTCACTGCAATAAGTTATTCAGATAACACAACAGGAGAATTTTAATGAGTGAAGGATTTCATTTAGACGCAAACGGAAGACCAGTACCAGATGATTTTGACCCACGTGAAATAGAGTGGACACATGATATATCGAGGGTAAAGGAATATCCACATTTTGCTGAACAATTAGACATGTTATGGCATGATATAAACGAAGGAAAGTTAGATAAAACAGGTAAATTTTATTTAGCTATAAAAGAAATAAAAGATAAATACCCAAAAGGTAGTACAAGAAAACCATATAAGGAATAATAAATGGCACTAACTAAAATACCAGCAAACTTATTAGATAAATCAGCTCATGTAGATTTTGCTGATAACGAAAGATTGCGCATAGGAACCGATAATGATTTACAGATTCATTATGATGGGACTAATAATCTTATACAAGGAAGTGCCGGTAATGTTCTTTATATACAAGCTAAAGCCGGAGAAAATTCCATTCTTGCAATACCAGATGGCGCGGTGACTCTTTATCACAATAATGTATTAAAATTTGAAACATCTTCTGCTGGTGCAACAGTCACAGGTACATTGACAGTCACTGGTGATTTAGATATTACAGGAAACGTTAACAGTGCAAGTGTCACTGACCTTGACGTTACTGATAAAACAATTACATTAGGAGTTGGTCAAACTGAAGCACAATCAGGTGGAAGTGGTATAGTTATTGATGGTTCAGCCGCTAGTTTTACATGGGATGAAACAAATGATAGATGGCTTGCAAATAAAAAATTAGCTATATTAGAAGATGTAATAGTAAATGCTAATGCTGGTAATGATACAAATGTTGAAGTTGGAGCTGGTACTTCTCAAAATCATTATTCATATATTGATTTAATTGGAGACACTACATATACTGATTATGGTTTAAGAATTATTAGAAATAATGGTGGAGCAAATACATCTTCTGGTATACATCATAGAGGAACAGGAAATTTATTTATAAGAACAGAAGAAGATGCTCCTATTTTATTCTTAACTAAAATGAATTCTGGTGGTGCTGAAAGAATGAGAATTGTTGGTAGTACTGGTAATGTTGGTATTGGAACATCTTCACCTGATGGCAAGTTAGAAGTAGCAGGAGGAAGTACTGGAATTGTTTTATCTAATGCAGGGGATTCTTCAGCTTATGACCAAGTTGCAATGACATATAATGGATATAATAGTGGTACACCAGAATTTGTATTTAAACCTAAAAGTGCACCAGGTAGTGGAACTGTAAATAGTTTTTTTAGATTTTCTACACTTATTGGTGGAGGAAGTAATATTGCTAACGTTACCGTTGATGGTAAAGTAGGTATAGGAACAAGTTCACCTTCACAAGCACTTCATGTAGCTGGTGCGGGTTCAATGATATTAAATGATTCTACCAATTGGTCATATTTAAGACTTAAATCACCTAATGCTAATGGTGGATATATTCAATTTGCAGAT
>MDSX01024103.1_pt1 | contig 16168 bp, 7 predicted proteins | sample 811141 | NCBI WGS metagenome assembly MDSX01 (sample SAMN05326642, study PRJNA326480) | marine metagenome | isolation source: seawater | place: Atlantic Ocean: South East | collected 2010 | reverse complement strand
TAAACCTCCTACTATAGTTGCGGCACAATAAGGAGTACCGGTTTTGTCTCCATCTTCAATTATATTATCGCACCCACCTAATATAGCAGAAAAAGGTCTATCAATACAAATTTCATTACATTCACCTCCCCCAATAACCGCACAGCTTGAACTTATATGATTAATAGCACCCCCACCAATATAAGATTTACTACCTCCAGCTTTAATTTGATTATTACACCCTCCTCCTATAGTTGAAAATGTAGATTCAAAATCTCCAGATCCTATACAGTTATTATTACCCCCCACAATAGCTGAATATGAGCCTGTTGTACTATTATTTGTATCATGAGGTTGGATTTCAAACCCTACAGCGGAATTACTACTTGTATAATATGCTTCTATACATGAATTCCCTCCACCACCACCACCAGTTGAAGTTTGGTAGGTTATTTGTCCTGTATTATTATTATATGTTAAAACATTAGTTTGAGTGTTAGGTACAATACCTTCTATTATAAAAGACCCATCTGAACTAGCAAATGCTGTACTACCAGTTAAACTAAGAGAACCCGATAATTCTATATCATAAGCATTAGCTTTAGTAAAAGCATCTACTGATTGAGATACTTGAGAAGCTTGAATTGTACCTCCTGTTTGTATTCCTGTATTTGAAAGTGTACATGCCATTATCTATCTATATTTACTAAAATTGTTGTATCTGTAGTTTGTGAAGTAGGTAAGGGTTGTGCTAATTTACCTACTGCTAATAATTCATGATCATTATTATACATACCAATAGTAGTTATATAAGGACTAAAATATGAACCTGTTGCAAAATCATAAGGTGTTCCACTTGAAGTAATAATATTATTTTCTATACTTCCCGATATTATACTAGGATTTTGAGAAAAGTTAAATTCACTTTCATTTATTGTACATTTATATTGGGTTTCATAAATTGTATATGAACTTGAAAATGAACAAGATATTTCTGTACTACTATATGCATTTGCTAAACTATTCCCATCAAAATCTTGTTGTGTTATTACAGCAATACCATGGGGATAAAATATTTGTCCTACATTAATACTAGCAGATAATAAATTACCTTCTCCATCATCTGTAATTTCTGCAACATCAGTAAAATTAATACTATCATAACCAAGAGTTAATGCAAATGATTCAGGTTGAATATAGTCACCAAATAATTTAGAAGGGATTGAAAATACTAAAACATAATCATTTTCATCTGTAGGAAAATTACGTGATTGGGTTAATGAAGATTGTAAATAATTTACGTATTTACCGTTAGATCCATTAGGGCCTACTAATACATTCCCAGATGGGTCAGATCCAAGTAATACGCTAGCAGTTACTGCATCATCACCAAAACTTGAAGTTAAATAGTTAGAATAATATAATTCTTTTACTGAATTGTATATTGAAGATTGAGATAAAATTAAACTACCTGAATTAAATCCTGTTTGATAATTAGTTGAGGCTGTAAAATTTACATTTTTACCTAAAAATCTATTAACATCAGCATTTGAAGCAGAAAGCTCGCCATCACCTTTAAAAGTAAATGATTTATTTACTTCTAATGGCGATACAATTATATCCTGTGAATTGAATTGTTTGAAAGCCGCCATTCATTTTAGAAATCTAGTTTTACTCTTATTAGAGCTTCTTTTGTAAAATCTTTTAAAATTGGTTTTGATAGTTTTGCTACTGCAAGTAAATCATTTGAGTTATTATATAAACCAACTGTTGTTGGGAATACATTAGGATTATTTATAAAATATGGGTAAATTACTTCACCTGTTGAACCTGATATAAATGATGGGTTTTCAGAATAATTAAATTCTGAACTTCTTGCTCTTACAAAAACATAATCAGATGTAATTGTTTCTTGACAATTTAAGGAAAATTGTGAACCAATTGCAGATGCATCTGTTGTACTTCCCGACATATGGAGAAATAATTTTTGAGCATTATTTGCATCAAAATTTTCTGTTCTATCTGTATCTAAATTAACACCTTGAATTGTATCTAAATCTAAAGCTGCTCCATTTAATAATATTGTTCCAATATCTGGTAAAAATAAACCATAGGAACCAACTGTTGATGTATATCCAGTACCCCCTGCACTAAAATCATATGCAGACCCATTTGACCCACTAACCACTTGATATGCTCTCATTGTACCATAATAAGTAGGTATAGTAACATTTTGAGAATTATCTGTTAATTCTAAGGCTTTTGTATTTCCATTTACACTACTTGATATTTGTAGGTTCATAGAACCAGGAAATAGTGTTTCTCTATATCTTGCTCTTTCAATACTAAGAGCATAAAAATATGCTGCTTCATATTCTCCAAATTTAAAACTAGCATTTTCATCTTCTAATACTAATGTTCTATAAGAACCATATATTGTAGTTGATGGGGAATATGCATTTACAGAATAATTATAAGCTGCAGCTCCTCCACCCGTATTATCTGCGTATGCTATAGCAAATTGAATTTGGGAGTTTGCTTCTTCAGATGCAGTATTAAATACATTTAAATAATATTCTCCCGATGACTCAGCTTCTTGGGTTGAAGATGTAAAAAACGTCGTTAAAGTTGGTGCATTACCTGTCCAAACTGTTGATGAAACGGCATCAGCACTTACTACAAAATCTTCTGGGTCTAGTTGTTTAAAGCTCATTTATTTAGTTTTTAAGTAGTTGATTTAGTTATTGTTACAGGTACTGTTAATCTTGCCCCACTATCTAAACCTATTACTGTTAATGTAGTAGTTAAAGTTGAATTTGTTCCAAATAATGTATTAATAGTAGTAGCTCTTAAATTAATTTGAGTTCCTGTTACTGTTGAAGACACATTTGTTCCAATTGTTGTTGTTGCATTTGCATTTGAAGTAGTCGCAGCCGTGGTTTGAATTCCTAATCCTTCAAAACTTGCTAATGTTCTTATATCAGCAATTGTTGCTGTATATCCACTTGTTTCAAATGTTTGATCATTACCTAAGTAATTTAGGGTTTGTGGTGTAATTGCTAACTGTGCACCTTGTTGTAGTGTAATAGCAGCATACCCAAGATTTAAAATTGGCATTTTTGCTGTACCTCTAGGTAGAGTTGCAAGTTTATATTTCATTATTTGGCTTTCTAAAGGAAATGCCTCTAATAATGGTTGATTTACAATTGCTTCACCATAATATGCAGAACCAGAAGGGTGGGATGGATTATATAATGTATAATCTATTTCATCATCGGCTAATGCAAATTGGGTGATTTGAAATGAACCATCATTGGATGCTAATGATTCTCTACCTTTAGTAGTTAAAATAGCATCAACTGTTATTACTGCGTTATTTAAGTATCCCATTTTGTGTTTTTTATATAAATATTGTTATATGTTATAAATATATTAAATTATTATTTTATTCAATTAGTTTATTATCTCTAAGTGTTGTTAGCAACTCATCCGGAGAAACTTTTAAAGGATCTGTAGGGTAAGTTGGAAATAAAAATCCTGCTGATGAAGCTGTAGTAGGAGGGTTATTATATGGCATCTCCTGGTTTGTGACTATAACTCCAGCATCCGGTTGATATCTTCTTATTGTAAAGAAATCAAGATTTCTTGATATACGACTAGAAGTAATTTCTATTTCTCTATAAGCTACTTCTAAAGTTCCATCTTGATCTCCATCGTATCTAGAAGCTGTAAATGTTGGGTCTAAAGCTCTACCAATAAGGGGTGAGGTTGGTGTTCCAAATGATTGAGTAACTCTATTATCAAATGAAGGAGGAACTTCTCCATCTAATCTAATTATTAATGATTTTGTACCACCTGTGTCAAAATCACCAGTATTATTAACATAAGTATTAATATCTGCATTTGCATCGGGCTCTACAATTTGGGTTATTGTGTATGCATAATCTTCGTTATTTGTAAATCTAATTTCGTCTCCTTGTTCTAATACCCATGGTTCTTTTACTGTTGGTATAGTTGTAAAAAATGGTTCTAACCCACCAGGAAAATCTTTATTTAAACTAGCTGTATATACAATATCTTTTTGTACAAAATTTCTATTATAAGCTTTATTTAATGCTGCTGATGTACATATTAAAGTATTTGTACTTAAACTAGCTCCACTTCCAGAAAATTTCCAAAATGGGGCAATTGGGTCCTCTATAGGATTTGATAATAAACCAACTAATTCTAAGTTGTATACTGATTCACCATTTTGAGTTGATGGAAAGAATTTAGGTTTATCAAAAACTGCTGCTTGGCCAGCATCTGAATTGTAGATATCTCCCTGGGCTCTTACTCTAAATTTATATCCTTGTCTTATAAAATTTGAATCAGTAAGTGTTCCTTTTATTGTCCATCTTTGTTTTAATAAAGGTCCTCCTTGGTTAGCGGGGTCTGCTGATCCTCCAGCTGCTATCACAACACTCCTTATTATATCAGAATTAAATCTAATTTTAATACCACCTTGTATAAAACTTACTTCGTTTGGTCTTACTGACTTATAATCAAATTTAGTAGTATTTGCCGATCCTCCTCCTGAATTTACATAAAAGTTTTCACAAATTACTTGTAAATTTGTAATTTGACTAGGTGTTAAAGTTGTCCAGTTATTAGTACTATTTGGGGCATACTGTAAGCCCGCAGCAAGATACCCCCATACAGCAGTAGTTGAAAATCCACCACCTTTATTATTATTAGATGTTCTAAGTGAGTAGGTACAAGGAGTCATATCAATGCCTAGTGAAAAACTAATATTATAGGGTTGTGAAGTTGGTTGACCATTACCTGAGGGGTTTTCTGATGCAAATCCTGTAGTACCATCTGTAACTGGGATAAATAATACACCTTCTGTATTATCATCACCAGTTAGTTCATAGACATCTTTACCTGTACCTGTTATTTGATTACCATTTGCTGTTGCGGAAGCTGTAACATTTCTTTCAATAGAAGTAGCACTATCATCACCTTGATTAGATGGAGTTTTTACGTTCCCAACAAAAGTTGTTTGAGAAATTGCACTAGTTGCAACGCCAGGTTCTACAGCGGTGGCTTGCATAGAATAATTATTAAATGTTGGTTGAATTGAATTATCAATGGGTTCTTCACCTATTAAACTTAGTGATGCTGTCGTAGCTTCCTCATTTCCTGCTACTCCTGGTATTACATTAGGAAATATTCCTGATTGTTGTGTATATAGTACAGGAACTGCCCTTTCAGCAATTTTATATATATTTGTAAAACCTTGTAATTGTAATAAAGCATTTTCTTCCGGGGAAGTTAATGCAATAGTTCCATTCCCACTTCCTCCCTCTAAATTAGGCCATGCATCAAATGTTCCCTGTATATTATACAAAGCTGTACTTGTTAATTTAGGTTGTACTATTTCTCCATCTTGACTAATAATATAGGCTAAATCGTATTGTACTTTATTATTTAATAAAGGATAAGGATCATATATCTCTTTAAAATATGTAGCATATCCTCGTGATACTTCTACATTTGGTACTTTACCAAATGATCCAATATCCCCCGGGGTCCAAATATTAAATTCTTCAGATTCTGATTGTTTTCCTAAATATCTTGGTGATATAGAGGAGAATTGAGTATAATTAGAATCAGGGATATCAGCTTTTACTGCTGATTGGGAAATTATTGCCCCCCAATTACTTGGGATTACTGTTCCAAAATTATAATCAACATCATATAACCATGAACTTTGTCTTTGGTTTGAAAAATTATTTAGTAAAGGTTGACAGTCATAAGCTAATTGAAAGTTTGAATCATCATCAAAATTTGCTGGGATTGACGGGTCTTCATTAGGGTTAAATGAACTTGAAAAGCTCATACTATATTCAGTAACAACTAATGAATTTTGGACTACTGAAGGTGCATCTGATCCACTACCTACTTCTAGTGCCATTTTAAATGCTTCATTAAACTTAACTGTCCCCCCAGGTATTTCAAACATTAAAGTAATTCTTTCACCAGTATGATGGGTTGGACTATGAGAACTAGTTTCGGCTATAATATTTCCATCACCAACAACTGGCATTTTTGATGGAAAATTATCAAATGAACCTGTATATATTTTTAGTGATGCTGTTGTCCATGTAGTTCCACCACCTGCACCACCACCACCATATTCATCTGTACCATATTCTGCATTACCATATAATGAAGAATCATCATCTGTGTAAGAACTTACTACTACTGAAGCTGTTACATATATATCTGTTAAGTTTGGAACTACATCAAATCTATAACTTCCTGCTATACTAGAAGACATTGAACTAGAATATACTAGATAAGCATCAACTACTTTTGTTGCAAACAAACCTAATATTTCTGCACCAGCTATATATCTTTGATTACCAACTATTGAACTAGTTCCTGCAAGTTCTGGGTCAAATACTGCTGTTGTAACTTCAACTGAATTTAGTTTAGCATTTTTAGTAATAGAATTACCAGGGGTTAAAGAAAGTGTTTGTTCTTCTAGTGCTGTGTCTAAATATTTAAACTCTAGAGTTGGGTCCCCTTCACTAGTTTCTCCAAAATTTGAAATAGTATGAGTTGCGTAATCCCCAAATGTTGTATACAATCCAAATTCTGTAAACCCATTACTAAATTGATCAGTATCAAAGGCACTCATAGTAAATATATAATCACCTGCTGGGAAGACTATGGCTGGGGTAGTAGTATTACCTCTTGGTCTGTCCCCATCAGTATTTGATAATGATGAAGTATTTAAACCATCATAAGCTGACCCAAAAGGTATTTTCCAATTTATATTAGCTATATCACCACTTGAAACACCTTGGTTTGGTGTATTAGTACCATAAAAGAATGGGATACCATTTTTTGAAATTTGACCACCAGTATTTAATCTTCCTCCTAAATCGCCTCCTTCAATTTGAAAACAGTTAAGTGCTGATGGAAAACCTGGAGTACCTAGATAACTATTCCATATGGATGAATCTCTAGGACCTGCTTCCCATCCTGGAATAATATTATTTTCATATGCCCAAGCACCATCTATCCATTCTTGGTTTTGAAAATAATCTCCATCATCATCAAGATCCATTTGTGAAGGTGTACACCATGTCTCAAAATCTCCTGGTTGGACAATTACTACCTCACTGGTATTAGTACCTAATGAAGTACATTGTCTTAACCTTATTTGATACTCATTTCCAGTAGGGGGTGCATAAAATACATACTGAACACATTGTTGGGTTGTGATTTGAGGAGCTTGATACTGAAACATCTGTAATTTTGCAAACGGAGTACCATCAGATTTTGATATTTCTACATATGAACCTGATCCTACATACCCACCTACTGGGGGTACCCCAACTGTATTTTTATAAGATGTAAATATAAATGGTCTTACTTGTCTATCCTCTCTATATACTTGAAAACTACCTGAAACCGGTTCAACACTAGGTGGAGGAGTGGGTGTATCAACTAGGTATTTTTGAAACCATCTATTATTAAATGTTAATTCTGTGTCAAAAACCTCATCTGTTTGTGAACCCAACATTGTAGCTGTACCTCTTACTGACTGGTCTTCAAAATCAGGCAATCCTCCTTGTGCGTTTTGTGTATATTGGGTTGGTTGACCTATAAAAGCAAGTTCAAGTACTCCTCCATAACTATTTGATGAAGACATAGGTAAGAAGGGTTCATAAGGTAATGATGGTAAGCCTGACCCAGTTTCTGTTAAATAATATATTTGAAAAGGTCTATGTATGTATCTATTATATCTCCATGCCTCTGTTACAAATTGATTTGTTAAAGAATTAAATATTGGGAATGTATTAATTTCACCTGTATACGCCCATAATTGATTATCTGGGGCAATTGGGATTGATAAACTGGTTTGGCCATATGGGGTGTATGATGTAAAATTACTATTAATATCTATTAATTTTGATACTAAACTACTAGTAGCTAATACTTGAGGGTTTTTGTTTTCATTTTGAAATTCAGAACCTGACATATAAATAGCATTATTACTAGCATTATAGTAATAATTTACTCCTTGAATCGCTGGGGATTCAACTGAACTTGCACTAGTAAAGGCTAAATTAAAGTAATTGTTAGTTGAAGTAGGACCTACTGATGTATCAGGTATATTATCATAATCTAAAAAGGATTCTGATGGTATTTGTAACCAATTTTTACCTTCTCCTTCTAATGAAGCATTCATAAACCATGGGAAATTACTAGCAGGGTCTATACCAGTTTGAATTGTTGTGTCTGTATTGTCTCTTTCGTGTGATCCTGTGTTGAAATTATCTAATGGGTCAAATAAAATCCCATCATAGGCATTATAAGTACCGTTTGTATAAAAATTAGAACTAGCCCAACCTCTAAAAAACGATTCAGTAGGATAAGTACTAGTTAAAGGAAAATATCCTTGTGGTACCGATGCCGATATACCTGTATCTAGTACAGGATTTGGATCATTTGCTGTGTTTTGTGTAGCATGCCATTGAAAATCTCCACTTGCAGATAAATTAAAATTAGCAAATGCACCATCATTAGATGAAATCACAGTAGAAGATTCTCCTACAATTGTATTACCTAATGCAGTCCCAACATTGGGTTGTGGATCAGCTAAGTTTCCTGGTTGTATTACAATTGATTCTAGATAAAATGTTTGTACAGTGTTTGGAACTACAAATTCTCCTTGGGCATTAATTGGACTATTAAATAGAAAACTTACCCAACTTACATTTCTTATAAAATCACCAATATTTTCACCATTATAGGTTGTTAAAGACATTTTAATATATCTAACAGCTTCTCCATCACTCCAAAAATAAACAAATCCTGTTGAGGGTTGAAAAGTAGGAGTTAAAAATTCGGATAAAGATCTTTGTTGGGTTTGATTTAAACCATCTTCACTAAAGAAAACGGGAACAAATCTATATAAAGTGTTTGATGGTTTAAAATATGCACTACATAAATCATTTAATCCTATTTGTATATTAGAACCACTAAATTCACCATTGTAAAATTCTCTTTGATCCGATCTATCTATTGGAGCAGAACCAGAAAATGTCATCCATGATTCTTCCCAACTTTGAGTTAGATTAAATCTATTATTTGGTCCTAAACCTAAAGAACCTGATATTGATGTTTTTAACCCATTATAATTTTCAAAAGAACCTCCAGTTCCCCCTTTAAATGTATAAATAGATGAACCACTAAAATCATATTGTGGGAAGTCACTAGATCCAGTAGAATAATCTTTTGGTAAATTAGCCACTGATCCTGAAAATTGTTCAAATGATGAAGTTACTATGGCTGGTCTTTGTCTATTTCTTTCTAATAAATGTTGTTTTATTACTACACCTGACGATAAACTTGTTCTAGCTGGAGTAAAATCTTCTATCATTTTAAATAATGAATTATCAAAGAATTTTATTAATCTAATAAAGTCTGTTAAATTATAATTTGTTATATATTTTTCAAAATAAGCATCTCTTAAAATGTCCAATGCTGGGTAACTTTTATCTGATGATGATATTAATCTAGGGTCTCCTATGTATTCACCTATATTAAAATAACCTAATTGACCAATAATATCATTATTAATCTGATTTTGGGGTGAAAATGCTACTTCTAAATAATTAATATTAGGAGTCATGCTTCCACTTGAATAAGAACTCTGTTGTATAGATCTGTACCCAGATAAAGTATCTCCTTCGGGAAGAACTAATTCTTCAATTTGAATTTTTTCAGTTACTCTATTTCGCATCCCAGAAGGAGTTTGATCTAAATAAATATCTTCTGTATTATTTAACCAAGTTGGGATATTTTCAAAGGATGCTGTACTTTGGTCACCGGAAAATGATGAAGTAATAACCCAAGAACCTGTAATTTTAGGATGTATAGATGATGAATAGTTTTGGTAATTTTCCCAATCTGATCCAGTTTTAATCATTGTACCTAATGGAAGTCTAAATGCTAATTGATCAGGTGCACCATTTATTCCATTCCCCTCAAAAGAATATGGATTCATAGTATAATCAAAAAATACACTTTCACTTATTTGTTCTCCATAGTATCTTACTTCTTGAAGTGAACCTGAAAATGGTTCATAATTTTTTCCTATTACATTTATTCCTGATTGTGGAAGCCAATATATTTCTTCTGATTCTTGATAACGAGCTACAGTTGTCCCTGGGGCTGTTGAATCACTGCCTGTAAATAATAAATTATCATTATGTTTATTGGCTGCAAATAAGGTAAATGAATCATTGGAATCATCAAAATTTAATTGAACAGACCACCAGTTCCCATCCCAAAAAGGTAAGTATAAGGAACAAAAGTTAGTTGGGTTAACATTAGCATTAGGATAAAATTTTAATGTACCATAATGTTTGTAACTACTTTCTACGGCTCCCGAATATGTTCCTTTTGTTAATAATCCTTCATTATATTCTAAACCTAAAGCTACATTTGTAGTACTCCCATTAAAAGAATCTGTATAGAAAAATGATTGGCTAACTGGGTTTGAAGATCCCGAAGGAATACCATTAGTCTTAAATCTAAATTGTATTGTTTCAGGAACATTTTTTGCACCAATTGGTCTGTGGTCATCTTGGAATTTAGAATTTAGTTCGAAAGATGATGAAAATGCCGAGCTTGTAGTATTAAGGGTTAAATTATAAAAATCTTGTTTTAAATCCCAATCTTGAGAATTATTTCTATCTTTACCTCCAAATTCATTTATTCTTAATATAGTATCGGGGATACCATAAGAAGTAATTAATGCTCTTAGTCCAGCTACTGTACCCTTAGTCTTAAGTAAATATGGTATATTATGGTAAATTCGTTTATATAAACGTTTATTAACATCATCTAATGGTATTATATCATTTGAGGCTGATACCATTGAATCCACATACTCATACCCAGAAGGTACAGCTAAATTACCACTTCCGTCTACAACAGAACCTGTCATATTTGGGAATGGGAAGGTACTACCTGATGGGGTTAATCCTAAAAATGCCGTATATAGATCATTAGTATTAAAATTATTAGAATATAGTTTTACACCAAAATCTCTAATAGCATCAGCTACCATATCTTTTGCAATACCGTAATCTAAACGATTATCAGTATTAAATTTAGTTGTTATATTTTTGGTATAAAGCCATATGTTATCATAATGTTGACCAACCATATCAACAAATAATTCATATTTAGCATTTTGTGGATCACTTCTTAAATATTCAGGTATGGCGTAATATAATGAGTTTGAATTTTCTTCATCATAATTAGAAGCAATTACTGATTGTCCCCCAAAATAATTACTACTATCATCTGTACTTCCTATCCAATTTAATACTTCATCACTACCTGTTGGATATAAAGTATAAGGGGGTTCTGAGTTAGATTTAGGATAAGAATATTGTGAACCACTATTAAAGTATAGAAAGTATTCATATCCATCAAAATTTTTTATTGTTGATGAAATTACTGACGATAAATTAGCTTGACTTGAACTATATATAAGGGAGCCTGTAGTTGAAGAATCAATTAGTCCTAATTGTAAACTAGCTGATTGTATTAATCCAACTTTATAATAAAAGTTTTGTAATCTAGTTTGAGCAGAGGAAAAATAAATAAAATCATTATAATCTTCATAATTAACACTTATTTCAATTTCTTTTCTATTTAGTAAACTATCAACTTGACTAAATGAACTTGTTAAATCCGAAGAAACTAATGTAGAATAAGATTGATCTATTCCTGGGGTCCCAGATTGGTTTTTAACATTTAAGCTATAGTTAGGACCTAATATATAAGTAAAATCATCTGCATTAAATTCTAATGGTGGGAAATCAACATTGTATGCTTGAGGTGTTGATATTGATTCTACAACTGAGCATAAAGTTTTTTCGTTGAATTGTCCTGGGAGAGGATCGTATAATTTGATTAAGATAGTAGGATTATCCTCATTTTCTAGTGATAATTCTAAATTATTAGCAATAATTTGTTGGTTGTTACCAAAATTAAGTAAAAAATCAACAAAATATTCTGTTTTATCCCTATATTCTATAAATTCTAAACTAGAACTTACTAATAATTCATTACTAATTATAGTACTATCTAATCTAATTTCTGTTCTATCTGAACTAATTTCACTAATATAATATTGTGAATTTAAAGTAGATCCTAATCTTGGTCTATAAAAATCATATGTTATAAAATAAGATCCTACATTAAATCCTAATCTTTCTAAATCATTTGATGGAGTTAATATTACATCCCCATTTGTTACAGAATAATTAGTAAAAGGTACTTGTGAAGATATTTGGTTTTGATTTTCATCATAAACATAAGCTTCAATGTAATCAATTGACCCAGAAAATACAGTATCTAAAGTATTTTCCGTTATTAAAGACTGGTCAGAAGTTGAATAATCCTGAAACTCGAATGTTTCTGGGTTTACTGATGTAATTATGATGTTATTTTCTTCCATTTTTAAAATTTTAGTAGCCGCCACCTCCGCCGCCTCCTGTCATAGAACCACCTCCACCACCACCTACTGCGCTTGTATATCCACTTGATGCTATACTAGATCCTACTATAGATGTTTCTAATTCAGTATTTGTTCCTATATTTAAAGATCCTGTATTTATAGATATTCCAGATTCTAGTTCTACTACTTTAATTTGTTCTGCTAATAAATCTTCTCTTAATCCTGATATTTCTTGTTGTAATGCTATTATTTCTTCTGCTATTTGGTCAAAATTAATATATTCACCACTATTTTTTACTAAAAATTCATGGGAATTAGTTTTACCATTAGCCGGTATATCATAAAAAAGAGAATTATAATATCCAAAGAATTCTTCAACACTTATTTGATCTTCGGCACTAGCACTAATACTAGTAACACCTAATTGACTAAAATTAGTATCAATTACTTGTTCATATTGAGTTTTATTAAAAACTTCTTTTTGTAAATCAACGTTTTCTCTTTGAGCCATAATTAACCATTAACAACTTTAAAATAATATTGATCATCTTTTATTATAGTATTCCCATTAACTGTAGTTTGTATTAATATTTCATAATATCTTTCTGGTTCTAAACCATTCATATACAATGTAAAATAACTCCCTGTGTCATCACAGCTAAGTTGGGTAAATTCATCATCAAAATCTATAATAAATTCATTTGTATCTAAATCTTTTATGGCATAATATGATGATGGGGGTAATGCAAAATTAGTAGTATAGGAAGAACCAGTTTGAAATGTTCTAGCTGGAAATTCTGGTCTACAATTTATTCTAAAATTATTAATACTTTCACTATAAAATACACCTGGATTATTATCAATAGCTAAATATAAATCTGGGGTATTAATTGTAGGTAAACTTGAATCATATTCATAATCCCTCCATTTTATTTCTAAAATAGGTGGATATATTGTATTAGTATCCACTGAGTAGAACTGCATATTAGGTTGGATAGCTAGACTAGTATTAAATTCAATATTATCATTCCATTTTAACAAAAACCCATTATTTTCTATTTGAGTATAGGTACCTGCTATTCCACTAGAACTTGAATACCAGGTTTTAACTATATCAGTTACATCTGCATTTATATCTTTTGTTGTTCTAAGATTAAATGATTGAGAATAGTTTAAATTTACTCTAGTATCTACAGAAGCTGTGTACCAATTACATCCCCCTAATGAAGAATCTATATAGGAACCAGTAACATTTTCAGTATAATTATCAGTTACCCACTTTTCATCTGATCCAGAATATAATCTAAATTCCCAACTTACACCATTTGTTGTATTAGGATTATCTAAATATTCACCACTACCATTATTCCAAGAACCAGAAACTGGGTATATTTCTAATGTGGATTCCATTACTATCCCACTTGCATTTGATATAAATGCTCTTAAACTAGAGGAAATTGCTGTTTCACTTTCAACATATGTGTCTATAACACTATTAATTTGAGATTGATCAAATTGAATAAGTGGTCTCGCTACAATAGGATTAGAAACTATAGAAGGAAAAGTATTTGATAATTCTAATATAGCATCAATTCCCGTATTCATAGCTGGGTATCTTGAATATAATGTTGAATCTTGTAATGGGAAAATTTTATATACTGCCATTTTTTATATTTTAATAATTTCTACCTCCACCATTTGCTGTACTTCCTCCACCTTGTCCTATTGTAACTACTCTACCTATAATATCAGTATTTGGATATTTTACCTCAAATATCATAGGATCAATTGATGGGAATATTGTTCCATTTTGTAAAGCTCCAGCAACATCGTATGCATATTGTGAATATCCAGATAAGGTTCCAGCTTTGTTACTAATTGCTATATTATTTACTGTTTGTACTCCGTCTATATTATCTAATATAACACTAATATCTCTTAGTATTATAGGTTGATTTATTTGCCAATTATTTATATTAAAAAAGTTTTGTAAAGCTAGAACACAATTCGTTAAAATTTTATTATTATTATAATTTGGTAAAGTTATTATTTCAAAATTAACACAAATATTAATAACAAAAGCATCTTTAATATTAATGGTATCTCCTATCATTCTATATTGGTTAATATATGATTTTAAATTATTTTTTAAGGTAGATGTTGATGCTACTAAATTATTGTTTAAATCTGTTGATAAAACATATAAATCTAATGTAGTATTTGGATCATTAGCTTTTGGTTTTTGTGTTATTGCTTTAGAAATAATTCCAAATTTAGGAGGCATACTTAAAGCTCTTACTAAATAATCATCTGCTGTAACATTTCTTAGCTGAGAGGAGAAATTTGATATTGTATTTTGTCTTATTTCTTCAGCTGTGTCTCCATTATTACCACCACTTGCTGCTGACTCATTATTAACTTGAAGTGAATCAAAAATTGTTTGAGCTACTGTTGAATTTAATGTTTGTTGTTGAAATGTTGTTAATGTAGTATTTAAGTTTGTTATAGTATTAGCTGCTACGTTAGAACCAACACCACCTCCTGTAAGATATCTTATTGTTAAAGTAGTATTACTAGGGGCAATACCATAAGTATTTGTAAATATAAAATTTGTAGGACTATAAGCTGTTGTTAGCTTATTACGTTCAAAAGGTAAACCTAAACCAACATTTAATGGATTTGGAATTACATTTTCATCTGTATCCGCAGGGTTTCCTGAGCCAAATTGCAATTGTAATTGTGTAGTACTTAAAAATCTTGAATTAAACCTTCTTTGTACTTGTTCAGTTTGTAATAAATAAGGAGCATCATCACTTTCGGTATAATTATTTGGATCATTTACATTTGTATTCTTAATATTTTTAAATATTTGTTCTTGTCCCAAATAATCAACTTCATACCATTGATTTCCATCTGTATCAAAACAGTCTATAATACCACCAATATTTTGATCTTGTATAATCACTGTAGGGAATTCTTGCGGTGTTCCTAAACTAAAAGTTGTACTTGCTATCTTTCCAGATAGAGCATTTCGTTGTTTTTTTAATAAATAATAGGTTGGATTATTATTTGAAACTTGAGCTATACTTACTTCAGTTAAATCTAATGAGTTAGAAACTGTAAAATCAATTGGGTCTTCTATTGTAAAACTTGTACCACCTTGAGTTGTAGCTACAGTATTAGCACCAATATTTAAAGCATATTCATAATTAGGAACATATATATTATTTCCTTCTCCATCAATTTCTACAATTGAAGGAACTAACTGATAAAAAGATAATTTAACAGAGGATAAACCTGTTACTTTAGGTTTATACCCGTACATATAAGATAAATCATATAAGTTACTAGTTTGTCTTGAATATTGTAGAAAATTTTCTTGTATTTGGCTATCTAAATAAAAAGATAAAACATCTCCTACATATGAAGCTTGTTCCATAAACATCATACCAGGTGATGTATCATCAAAATCAGTATATGTTTTAGGAAAATAAGTTTGAGAAAAATTTATTAATTGATCTCTATAATCACTAAAATTTTTATTTAAATATGATATGTTTCTTCTTACTGCCATTAGTTAAAGCTTAATGATAGTGTATCATTTATACCCGTATCTTTTACACTATATGTTATATTTATTTGTATTTCATT
>MDSX01054322.1_pt1 | contig 16173 bp, 13 predicted proteins | sample 811141 | NCBI WGS metagenome assembly MDSX01 (sample SAMN05326642, study PRJNA326480) | marine metagenome | isolation source: seawater | place: Atlantic Ocean: South East | collected 2010 | reverse complement strand
CCTGTTTCGGGAAATTAGAACAGAAAATAATATCGGATAACAACTCAAGTGATCGACTCAAGTACTCAGTCGGGAATGAGGCATATATACAGGTTTCCTCTTTAGTTGTATATGCATTTAATTCTCCACCTACAGAATCTAAGCGAGATAAAACATGAAAGGCTTTTCTTTTTTTTGTACCCTTAAAAATCACATGTTCCAAATAATGAGCAACTCCCTCTTCTCCTTTTTCTTCATCTCGTGACCCTACATTTATAAAAACACCTACATGACCAACTTTTGTGTAAGTATTCTGTTGATGAATTACCTGTATGCCATTATTTAAAACTGCCTCCTCAATCATTCAATTAAGTTTTATCCAAAACATACCTCTGTAGCCACGAACTGTTCCGTCCTCATTATAAACCTGCTCCATTGGACAAACATATTTTACTTTCTTTTCAAATCCACCGGTAAATTTATTATAGAAGAGCTCTTCTTTAAATTTCAAATAAACAATCCCAGAAACATCAAATATCTCTTCAATTTCAATAGGTTCCAAATCTCCGTTTTCATTTTCTACATACTCTGTATCGACATGATGAAGAAGATATTCTAAATCCGAATCCAACATCGGATTTAACTCTCCGGGTAAAAATTCAAACACATCAAACTCACGTTTTTTTACTTTATCAAATAAATCCTCTAGCATTTGTTTTCGAGTATCAACAGGAAGCCATGAATCCTTATAAATCTCAGCTGCAGGATCACCTAAATTAGTTTTACTTTCAACAACACCTAACCTCTCCCCACCTGTATTAGGACATCGATTATCACAGCTAGTAAAAGACAAAACACTCAAGATTAGAGCAAATTTTAACATAAAACCTTTTTTAATCGCAAAACTAGTATATTTTAGCGGTTGTTGTTGAAGTAGATAAAATTGATTTATCTAAGGTTGCGTAAGGACTAAACCTTTTTATTTTTTTTTGAGTAACATGATTGTGCCAAAATTAGAAACATCGATATTATTAAAGCAAATAAGAACTGTAAATGAGAGTATTAAACTCACCATACTTACTTCAGTAGTTTTGGGGGCTGTTTTGTGCCTCCAGATTTACAAAGAACTTAATAACTTATTCATAGCAATATGGTTGGCAGTTCTACTTACCAGTATTTTTTTTAGAATTTTTTTGTATTCAAAAGTTAAGCAGGATCCTCCTAATCGAAAAAACATAAAAAGATGGATCAAATACTCATTCATAAATGCAGCCCTGTCTGCTGTATCCTATGGCTTTATAGCTGCAAGTGTTTACTACATTAAAGATCAGGTAGCAGTAACCATTGTTTATATTATTATGGCAGGTGCATCCGCTGGAGCGGTAACGGTATATAGCTCTGTAAAATATTTATCTAATATTTTTATATTTCCGGTACTAATACCACTCATAATCGCCAACTTTTTGTACGGAGACCTGAATCATTTTATTCTTTCTGCAATTACTTTGCTTTTTTGTTATTTAATTTACTCTGCATCAAATATTCTTTATAAAACCATACTAAATACTCTAGAACAAAATAATGTGATTCGAAATTTAACAGAGGAAAAAGTTCGAATGGAGGAGATAGCAAAGCTTAAAAGTGACTTTTTTGCAAGTATGTCTCATGAAATAAGAACCCCTTTAAACGGAATAATAGGCTTAGTTGATTTACTTATAGAATCTAAAATAAACCATGAACAAAAACACTATTTAAAAACTATTAAAGGTAGCTCTGATGATTTATTAAATGTAATAAATGATGTTTTAGACTTAAGTAAAATAGAGTCTGATAAACTTGAGTTAAATCCAAAAAAAACATCATTATCTGAATTTGCAAAACGAATGATTACTCTCTTTAGTGAAAAAGCAAATTCTAAAAAACTCCATCTAGATTTAACACTTGATTCGAACCTTCCAAAACATGTAAATATTGATGAGCATAGATTAAGTCAAATTATATCAAACCTCCTATCAAATGCTATTAAATTTACAGAATCTGGATCTGTTAATTTATCTATTAATTCTCTAGAGGCAAAAAAAGGCTCTACTTTACTAGAATTTAAAATTAGAGATACCGGAATTGGTATACCTAAAGAAAAACAGGAACTTATTTTTCAAAAATACAATCAGATTACAAGTTCAATAAATTATTTATCAACCCAGTCAGGTACCGGACTAGGACTCAGTATAGCTAAAAAGCTAACTGAATTGATGAATGGAAATATTGGCCTTGAAAGTGAAAATAGTAAAGGAAGTACTTTTTGGATAAAGATTGAAGTACCTGTTGGAGACCAAGAAAATACAATTGAAAATATTTCGATAAATACAAATATTGAAAAATATAATTTTAATGTTCTCCTGGTTGATGACAGAGATACTAATCTAAAAGTAGCAAGCTTAATGCTTAAAAAATTAGGATGTGATGTAGAAACAGCAGTAAATGGTAAAATAGCTATTAAAAAATATGAGAAAAATCCTACAAAATACGATTTAATAATTATGGATATTCAAATGCCAGTTATGGATGGAATTGACGCAACCAAAGAATTAAGAAAAAAATATCCAAACGACTTGGCTCCAATATACGGGCTTAGTGCACAGATACCCGAAAACCTGCAAAAACCGCCAGAAGAATTAGGTTTTGACTATTATTTGACCAAACCTTTAAACTTAAACACATTACAAAACAGCTTAAAAAGAATCGCCTAAAAATATTTTCAAAAAATAACGGCTCTAAATCAAATAAAAAACTTCCTTTTTTTCATCCTGAAAATAAGATTTCAGAAGAAACAACCTTACAACATAAAAAACAACACCTCCCTATAAGTCACTCTACCACAAAACATAACAAACATTTAAAAGAGATAGGAAAGTGAATTAAACCCAAAAATTAACCCTAATTTATTTTTTCAAACCCTCACTTATTTTTTTAGCACACTTCAATTTCTTCAGAACAAATTGGATAGGTCACTCATCCATATTAACTTTGCCATGTGAAAAATATCAAATTTCACAAATTAATGATTTATCAAGATTTCATCATACCACTAGCCTGGCCTGAGGCACCCGTTAGAACAGCAGGTGGCCCCTACGATAAACTTCTTGAATTTTTCAAGCTATACCGAAATGGATATTACAAAGCTGGTCACGCTGCCTTTCTTTTGGTAAACCATTCTACAGGGGATATTGATTATTTCGATTTTGGCAGATATATATCACCTGATAAAAATGGAAGAGCAAGAAGTAAAGAGACCGATCCAGAAGTTGTTTTTAATTTCAAGGCAGACATTAAAGATGGCTCAATCACCAATTTAACTGAGATTATAAAAGCAATTGGCGCTCACCCTCAAACTCATGGTGAGGGAACCTTATATGCGGGGATTCAAGAAGGTATTAACTACTCAAAAGCAAAAGATTACATAAAAAATGTCCAAGACGCCCCATATACACCCTACGGGCCTTTTGTAATAGGCGGAACTAACTGCTCAAGGTTTGTTGCACAAACAATAGCCAAATCAATCAAGGGATATGGATTTAAATTCTTATTCCCTTGGTATTTTACCCCTGCTCCGCTTGGGAATATTTTTTATAGTTCAGGAAAAAAATTATTAAAGTTAGACGACAAAGGAGAAGTAACCGAACTCTTTATTAAAGGAGAAGGCAAACAATTTAACTTCATGAAAGAAATCATGATGTATAAAAATGGTGAAACAACACCTGATCCAAAATATGCTTCTTTAAATAAAATTGACGCACCGCTTGAAAGAAAAAATGTTTCTGAGAGAGCTCAATGGCTGGGTGGAACTGGAGCTGGAGCGTGGTATGAAATAAAAAGCGTTAGTGAGAATAAAATTAAAGTTGCTCGTCATCAAGCTAATGGAGATAATGATTTTACTTTTGATTTCGTAGGACCTACCGACCAAATAGAGTTTAATAAAACCTATAAATTTGAGTATGGAAGCCACGGTTCAAAAGTGATTCTTTCGCAAAGTGGAAAAACTTTTGAATTCACTAAAAAATAAAGTCTTTTTAAGTTGTTAAGGATTTCACTATATTACCACCTACTTTACTACATAAATTAAATTCAAAACATCAAGCTATGATTGTTATTGCAGATATGGGTGCCACAAAAACTGACTGGAGTTTTACAGAGGGATCAACGGTAATTAAAAACATAAGCACAAAAGGATTTAACCCGTATTTTAATACTACAGGGGAGATTATTGATTTACTCAGACCTGAATTTTTAGGTGAAGACTTTAGTAACATCGAGCAAGTACATTTTTATGGAGCCGGCTGTAGTACTGATGAAAAAATAAAAACAGTAGAACACGCATTAAAAATTTACTTCCCTTATGCATCTATAGAGGTTAATCATGACCTCTTAGCGTCAGCTAGAGCTTTGTGTGGAAAATCTCCTGGTATAGCTTGTATATTGGGAACGGGATCAAACACCTGTTTATATGATGGAATGCACATTATAGCCAACAATCCATCATTGGGTTTTATTTTAGGAGACGAAGGTTCTGGTGGTGATTTGGGAAGAGAATTAATAAAAGCCTATTATTATGGGACGCTAAACCCTGAGTTAAATAAAAAACTAGAGAAGCAATTTAATGTTGATAAGAATTCATTATTAGGAAATGTATACAGTACAGACAAACCAAATGCATTTTGTGCTGCTTTCACTCCTTTTCTTACTCAAAACATCGAAGAGAACTGTATCAATGAATTGGTGAAAAATTGTTTCAGAGAATTCTTTAACCGTCATATTTTAACTTACGAAAACTATCAAAAACTCCCTATAAACTGTGTTGGTTCAATAGCCTTTCATTTTAAAAGTCAACTTGAAGAAGTTGCTAAAGAATTTGGTTCAAGACTAGGTATTGTAATAAAGGCTCCCGTTGCGAAACTAATTGAATATCATAGCAACTTTTTTTAATCCAAAACATTCTTGCTAGTATCCGTTTTAGATTGTACATTTAGTTATCGGCATTGTTTAAGAACAAGTTCTTTAAAATAAATATCCTCACAGATTAAAGCTTGAGAAACTTTAGGACAACTACACTTAGGGAAAAGCTCAAAAAGACCTATGGCGGGCCCGTAATATTTTACTAGCGGGATTACAGAATTCTTTGGCATCTCTATAAATTTTTTATTGAGGGTTTCATCAAGTCCCAAATCTGTGAGTTTTTACTTTAACCCTTTATCCTTTCAAAACTATCTCCCATCGCTTTTATTTACTATTCGTCTAAAATTAGGCTCTTCTTCGAAACTTGACACTTTTGAGACCGTAAATAAAAGACACCGCGAACAATTTTAAAACCCCAACCAGCATGATTACTACACCCAAATCCAACCTCATAGAGAAAGAAAACATTCATCAATTAGCATTCGGCTCCTCGGATGTATTGATAGATGAACAACTTAAAATCCAAAGAAAGAGAAAGCTCAAAAGAGCTGAACAGCTCGGCAATTCTTACAAAACAAAATCTAAAATCTTATTCAAAAGTTTAGACGGCATATTTAAAGTGGAAACGACCGTTTGGGCGACCACGGAGAAGTTTGTTTCTCTTAAAGGGGGAGCAATTATACCCATACATTGTATAAAGGGGGTAGATTTCTACTAGGAACGATTCCCATATAAAAGCACTATTACTTTTAAGGGTTTGGAATGTGTATCTGCAAGGTACAAATTCTAGGCCCTTAACCTATTTATAGCCTCTGTTTTTTTTATGAAATGCCAACAAGCCGGACTCATTTAATCCATTGGGTTTAACAAGAAAGAATTGATTCTTTGACTTACCTGATCCGCTAAATCAACCACCATAAAATGACCAGCATCTGGAACTACAGTAGCTCCCTTTATTGGTTTGAGTAATCTGTCTTTTTCACCACATAAAAAAAAGATATTTGAATTCACAGGCTCACCTTTCCAATTCTTAAAAGCATAAATAGCCCATTTAATAAACTCAGGGTTGGTGTCCTTTATAATTTGATGCAAAAAATCCTTTTGTACAGCACTAAAAGCATAATTAGCGATCGGGTAAGGCAACTTAAAAATTAAAGTCGGAATTCGCTTTATGATAAGGTTCGGTAAGAATCTCAACACAAAAGGAATTTGACTGCTAGAATTTATAGAAGATATAACAATTGTAAACCTAGGCTTTAGAATGGAAGAAACTTCCTGAGCAATTAAACCACCAAAACTAACACCCAAAATCCCAAACGGCTGTTTAGTTTCAATCGTTTTTGAAATTCGCAACGAATATTTTTCTAAGGACTCATTTTGTACAGGATTAATCCAATCGATAAGAGCGAGCTCAAACGGCTTATCTAATTTTAAAAAGTTAAAAACCCTCTCATCAGCACCTAATCCACTAAAACAATAAATTTTCATTTTGACGAATATTTCAGAAATCTTTCATCTATACGGTTAGTTCGTATGTATTCTTTTAATATTATGAATGCCTTTTATTATTTTAAGTTTTTTACTAAGTTCGGTAAGTTGTTCCGTGTCTTGAACATACAACATGACTTTACCCTCAAACACACCATGATCTGCATCGAATTTGATTGACTTTATTTTCAGTTCGGATTCCTGAGATATGATATTTGTTATCTTACTCACCAAGCCAAAATCATCAGTCCCAGTAAACCTTATGCCTGTTAAAAATTCATTTTTTGATTTATCTTCCCAAACTGCCTTAATTGTTCTATAGGCAAAGTTTGCCTGTAAATGCATTGCATTAGGACAGTTTGTCTTATGGATCTTTATACCATCTCCAACCGTAACAAAACCAAACACCTCATCTCCAGGAATGGGATTACAGCATGGCGAAATCTTATATTCAAATTTATCCTTAGCATCTCCCAAAACAAGAACATCCTGCTTTCCAAAGGATTGGGCCGTGATTTCCTTACTTGGTTTTTTCTTTAGCCGCTCATCAGCCTCTCTCTTATGCTTTTCACGTTGGTCCAAATAATTTTTTATCGCTCCTTTTTCTATTTGCTTCTCTGCAATTTGAACAAATAATTCAGCTGTATCAGGAACATTAAAATGCCGCACTAGCTCATTAAGTAACTTTGGATTTTCGGTAGGTAGAGTATCTAAAATTCTTGCGTATTTTTCTTTTCCTTCTATTGCAATCAGCTTCTTTTCTCTTCTTACTCCATTTTTAATCCTCTGTTTAGCCTTTGCAGTTGTAACAATTTTCAACCACTCTAGCTTAGGCTTTTGTTTCTTTGAAGTTAAGACTTCAAGCTGTTCTCCACTTTTAATTTTATAATTCAAAGGAACAAGCTTATGATTAACTTTAGCACCAATACAAGAATCCCCTAATCTACTATGAATCTCATAGGCAAAATCAAGCGCTGTAGCTCCTGCGGGTAAGGTTTTTAAATCACCAACAGGTGTAAAAACAAATATTTCATCGGAAAATAAATTTAGCTTTACATCATCAATAAAATCTATTGCTTGGTTTTGTGGACTATCCAGTAAATTTCTAATCTTACTAATCCATTCGTCAACTTTATTATTGTTCTCATTCCTGTCTCCCTTAGCCTTATATTTCCAATGTGCAGCTAATCCTTTTTCTGCAATTTCGTGCATTCTTTGTGTTCTAATCTGTACCTCAACCCACCTTCCTTCTTGCCCCATAACCGTTGTATGTAAAGCTTCATAACCATTAGCCTTAGGTGTTGATACCCAATCTCTTAACCTATCAGGCCTAGGCGTGTACATATCGGTTATAATAGAGTATGTATTCCAACAATCTCCCTTCTCTGATTCTGGAGTGGATTTTAAAATAATTCGAAGCGCAAAAACATCATAAACCTCCTCAAAAGGAACATTTTTGTTTTTCATTTTTTGGGCAATTGAATAAGGAGACTTATGCCTCCCGTCCACTTCAAAATCATAACCTCTATCAGTAAGCGTATTTATTATTGGCAAACTGAATTTATTAATGTAACGTGTTAACCGTCTTTGATTCTCCTTTAGCTTTGCTGTGATTTCATTAAAAAGCTCTGTCTCAGTGTACCGAAACGCTAGATTTTCCAATTCTGTTTTTATAGAGTTCAAGCCCAATCGATGCGCTAAAGGACCATATATAAACAGTGTTTCGTAGGATATTTTCAACTGTTTATTCCTAGGCATAAACTGCATGGTTCTCATATTGTGTAGTCGGTCTGCCAATTTCACTAAAATGACTCTAACATCCTCTGAAAGAGAAAGCATCATCTTGCGAAAATTCTCAGCCTGAATAGAATAGTTTGGATCTGAATGATCAATTACACCACTCATTTTGGTTAACCCATCAATAATCCTACACACCTTTTGACCAAACATATTATCAATGTCATCTAAAGTAATTTCTGTGTCTTCAACTGTATCATGCAAAAGAGCAGAAACTATAGACACCGTTCCTAAACCCATTTCTTCTGCAACAATTTGAGCAACAGCAATCGGGTGATAAATATAGGGTTCACCTGATTTTCTACGCATCTCTTTATGAGCCTCCAACGCGACATTAAAAGCCTTTCTAATTTGCTTTTTATCTAAATCATCACGTGATTTTTTTGCTAATCTTAAAAGCTTTCGATAGCGCTTTAAAATCTCCTTTTTTTCTGCCTCTAAATCAATTTTCATAGGTTAGCATTTCAATTTTTATCTTCCACTAAATTTAGCAAATAAGAAAGTCTAATTAAGGTATTTAACTGTTTTTTTATGCTTTTGTTTCGAGTAAAATACAGTTTTAGATATTCTTTTTTGATTATCTAAATAATCGCCTTATTTAAAAAATAAAAGTACGTGTCAAATTTTTCAAGTATACTCAAAAATGCTATTATAATTCTTTTCTTTATCCGCTTAGCTCGTAAAAACTTCAATAATTATTTATCGTTTTTAGAAATATTTTTACGCAATACCGAAATTGAAGCTGAAAAATGGCTGAAATTCAATAAATAACAGCAAAAATGTTAATAAATACGACACTCTAAGACCTTTGCGTAACCTCTTTTTATTAAATTTATATATCACTCCGAAAACCGTTTTTTATGGCTGAATATACTGAGGACAATATCCGATCACTTGATTGGAAAGAACATATCCGGTTACGCCCTGGAATGTATATTGGTAAACTCGGCGATGGAACTCAACCCGACGACGGAATATATATACTTTTAAAAGAAGTTCTTGACAACTCTATTGATGAGTTTGTAATGGGTAATGGGAAAATAATCGACATCAAAATTCGTGACCAAAAAGTAACCGTTCGAGATTACGGAAGAGGAATACCTTTAGGAAAGGTAATTGATTGTGTTTCAAAAATAAATACGGGAGGTAAGTACGATTCTAGAGCGTTCAAAAAGTCAGTAGGTCTAAATGGAGTTGGTACGAAAGCAGTAAATGCTCTCTCGACCTGGTTTGAAGTGATTTCCTGTAGAGACGGTAAACAAAAAACAGTTCTTTTTGAAAACGGAGAATTAACCGATGATCAGGATATAATTGACTCCACTAACCGAAAAGGAACCAAAACTAGTTTTATTGCTGACGTAAAAATCTTCAAAAAATACAAATACCACACCCAGCATGTAGAAACGATGCTTTGGAATTATGTTTATCTGAACCCAGGGCTCACTATTAATTTTAATGGAGAAAAGTTTAAAAGTGAAAACGGTTTAAAAGACTTGTTAGAATCGAATCTTTCGGCTGATGCTCTTTACCCAACTATTCATCTCAAAGGACACGACATTGAAGTAGCTTTAACGCATGCTAAAAAATATGGTGAAGAATACTACTCTTTTGTCAATGGACAACACACCACTCAAGGCGGAACGCATCAAGGTGCTTTTAGAGAGGCTGTAGTAAAAACTATACGTGAATATTATGGCAAAAATTTTGATGCACAAGATGTTCGACAGAGTATTGTTGCTGCTGTATCAGTAAAAGTGATGGAGCCCGTATTTGAATCGCAAACTAAAACAAAATTAGGATCTACCGAAATAGAAGATGACGGTCAGTCAATGAAAGCTTTTGTAGGAGATTTCTTGAAAAAAGAACTGGATAACTACCTTCATAAAAATCAAGATACAGCTGAAAAGATATTAAAAAAAATTCAGCAAGCTGAAAAAGAAAGAAAAGAGCTTTCGGGAATACGTAAGCTAGCAAGGGAACGATCAAAAAAAGCATCACTACACAATAAAAAACTAAGAGATTGTAGAATCCATGCTCAAGATAAAAAAGACGAAGCAAAAAACACTATGCTCTTTATCACAGAGGGAGATTCTGCATCAGGTTCAATTACTAAATCACGAAACGCAAATACGCAAGCAGTTTTTAGTTTGCGCGGAAAACCGTTAAACAGTTATGGCTTGACAAAAAAAGTAGTTTATGAAAATGAAGAATTCAACCTTCTGCAAGCTGCGTTAAATATAGAAGAAAGCGTAGATGATTTAAGGTATCAAAAAATTGTTATTGCTACGGATGCAGATGTAGATGGAATGCATATTCGTTTATTACTCATCACATTTTTCCTTCAATTTTTTCCCGAGGTGATTCAAAGAGGCCATTTATATATTTTGCAAACTCCTTTATTTCGAGTTCGAAATAAAAAAGAAACACGATATTGTTATTCGGACGCTGAACGTCAAATAGCAATAAACGATTTAGGCAAAAAACCAGAAATAACCAGATTCAAAGGACTAGGTGAAATTAGCCCTGATGAATTTGAAGCATTTATAACTCCCGACTCAATAAGATTGGACCCTATTGTAATTGGAAAAGACTCTAAAATTGATGATATGCTTACTTTTTACATGGGTAAAAACACAAAAGAGCGCCAAGATTTTATAATTGATAATTTAAAGGTAGAAGAAGATTTATCTGAAATTATTGACAAAGAAAACAAGGAAGAAGCCGCATAACTCTACGAGACAATGACTGATGAAAACACAACGAACGAGGATAATTTTGAATCAAATCTTAATGGTGAAAATAATGAAGAGTTGCAAAACTCTGAACTAGGAGATACTACTCTTATTTCAGGCTTCTACAAAGAGTGGTTTTTAGATTACGCTTCTTATGTAATTCTTGAGAGAGCTGTCCCCCATCTAAACGATGGTTTGAAACCTGTACAAAGACGTATCCTCCACTCCATGAAAGAAATGGAAGATGGTCGATACAATAAAGTTGCGAATGTAGTTGGGAACACGATGAAATACCACCCACATGGCGATATGAGCATTACAGACGCGATGGTTCATATTGGTCAAAAAGATTTATTGATTGACACCCAAGGAAACTGGGGGAATGTACTGACTGGTGACCGAGCTGCTGCTGCTCGTTATATAGAGGCTAGGCTAACTAAGTTTGGTCTAGAAGTAGTATTTAATCCGAAAACAACCAAATGGAGAGATTCTTATGATGGAAGAAACAAGGAACCTGAAACCTTACCAGTTAAATTCCCCTTACTATTAGCGCAAGGGGTTGAAGGGATAGCTGTTGGATTGTCTTGTAAAATACTCCCTCACAATTTTAACGAGTTAATTGATGCGTCTATTGCACGTTTAAGAGGAAGAAATGTGGCTATCTACCCAGATTTCCCAACGGCAGGAATGATTGATGTGAGTAACTATAACGATGGTTTAAGAGGAGGGAAAATAAGATGTAGAGCTAAAATTAATAAAGTTGATAAAAAAACACTTGTCGTTACCGAGATTCCTTTCGGCTCCACAACAGGGTCTCTAATAGACAGTATATTACGTGCGAATGATAAAGGAAAGATTAAAATTAAAAAAGTAGAAGACAACACCTCTGCTAACGTCGAAATTATAATTCATCTTGCACCAAACATCTCTCCTGACAAGATGATAGATGCTTTGTATGCTTTCACCGATTGCGAAACAAGCATCTCCCCCAACTCCGGAATCATCTCGGAAGAAAGACCTCTTTTTATTGGAGTTTCGGAAATATTAAAACGAAATACAGAAAGCACTAAAAATCTTTTAATTAGTGAACTGAATATTCGCTTAAGTGAACTGAAAGAACAATGGCATTTCAGTTCTTTAGAGAAAATATTTATCGAAAAAAGAATCTATCGTGATATTGAGGAGTGTGAAACATGGGAAGCTGTAATTGAAGCAATAGATAAAGGCCTAGACCCATACAAAAAGTTATTTCATCGAAAAATCACAGAAGAAGACATTGTTCGCTTAACAGAAATTAAAATTAAGCGCATTTCAAAATTTGATTCTTTTAAAGCCGACGAGGCTATAAAGAGAATTGAAGATGAAATCACAAAAATAAATTATGACCTAGAAAATATTATTGACTATGCCGTTGACTATTTTAAAAACCTAAAGAAGAAATACGGAGGCGACAAAAAAAGGAGAACTGAAATTAGAGCGTTTGAAAACATCGTAGCAACCAAAGTTGTTGTCGCGAATCAAAAACTCTTTGTTAATCGTGAAGAAGGTTTTGCTGGTTATGGAATGAAAAAAGACGAGTTTGTTGCTGATTGTTCAGATATTGATAATATCATTGTTTTTACAAATAACGGAACTATGATGGTTTCCAAAATCCAAAACAAAGCTTTTTTTGGAAAAAACATCATTCATGTAGACGTATGGAAAAAAGGAGACACTCGAACTGTTTATAATGCCATATACCAGGACGGTAAAAAAGGAAAAGTAATGGTTAAACGTTTTTGTGTGAACTCTATTACTCGTGACAAAGAGTACAATATTACAAAAGGATCTCCTGGTTCGAAATTACTATATTTTACGGCCAACCCGAATGGAGAGGCAGAAATAGTAAACGTAATACTCAAGCCCATTCCAGGAATTAAAAAATTTAATTTTGATTACGACTTTAGCCAGCTTACTATAAAGGGAAGAGCTACTCAAGGAAACACACTATCCAAGTATCTGGTTAAAAAAGTAGTTCTAAAAGAGGCGGGCGTAAGTACTTTAGCAGCACGAAAAATTTGGTATGACGACACAGTAAGAAGATTAAACACAGAGGAAAGAGGGCAACTATTAGGTGAATTTAAAGGCGACGACCAAATACTCACAATAAACTCAGATGGAACCTATAAACTTCTTGGATTTGATCTTTCTTCACATTTTAATGAAGAGATGATTCATATTGAAAAACTAAATACTGAGAAACCTATTAGTGCTATTTATTGGGACGGAGACAAAGAGCAATTCAACATTAAACGCTTTATGATAGAGGGTACACAGCGTAAAGTCCCCTTCATTACAGAACATGAAAACTCTTATCTCGAAATAGCATCTACAGACTGGAGGCCATTGATTGAAATTGTGTTTAGAAAGATTAAAGGGAAAGAGAAAGCTCCTCAAAAAATAGATATTGATAAATTCATATCAATAAAGGGAATAAAAGCAATTGGGAAGCGCTTAACCACCGAAAAGGTCAAAATGATTAATATCCTCCCTCCACTTCCTGCGCCAGAAAAAGAAGTGCAAATTTCTGAAGAAATACAAATTAGCGATACAGATGACTCAAACACTCAAGTAAAGATAGATTTTGAATAAGTACAACACAGTATACGATTATATAGCAGACCCCAACTCTTTCTCTTTGGCTGAAAAAATGTTAATCCCCATGGGAGGAGCATTATTGTTAGCTTATATTTATCACAAAGGATTAAAAAAATATAAGGTTGCAACAATCACAATAACGAGCTTGGCTATGCTAATATCCGGACTAGTTGCAATTTCACAATACATTGAATACAAACAAATTGTTGAGCAAATTAAAAAGGGTGATGTAGAAATTCAACAGGGAAAGATTTCTGAATACAAACCTATCGATTTATCCAATCACGGATCACTTGAATCCTTCTCCATAAATGGGGTTAAATTTGCTTACTCTGATTATCACAGAATTTCAGGTTATCATCATGCCTGTGTAAATGGAGGTTTAATTTGTGAAGAAGGACAGGAAATAAGAATTTCTTACTACACAAAAAACAACATAAACTATATAATCAAACTAGACACACTAACAGACTGACTACAAACGGATTAAAACTAAAAAAATCACATCTTCACTCGTTTAATCAAGTAAGTCTCTAATACTTTTTTAAATCCAGAATCAATATCTACCTCAACATAATCTACCCCAAAATTCAAGAGTTTTGTTTTAAGTAAATTAAGTTCTTTTGTTTTAAGAAGGTTGAACTTCCTCTTATACTCAGATGGTGTCAATTTTATAACCTCTCCTGTTTCTAAATCTACAAAACGATGGGGTCGATTACCAAAATCAAATTCTTCTTCTAATTTTTTATCAAAGACATTAAATACAACAACTTCATTTTTTTTATGCTTTAAGTGCTGTACACTTTGTAAAACTAAATCTAAGTCCTCTTTATCAGAATGGAAAGAAAAGTCGGTAAATAAAATAACCAAACCTCTTTTAGGGCTTTGCTCTGCAATCCTATGTAAAGATCTAGATAAATTTGAAACACCTTCACCTTTCCTCTTACCGTCTAAAACCCCCTCCAATTGCTGAATTAAAAAAGCTAAATGAGTTTTACTACCTTTTATTTCTGACGAAAATTGAATTTTCTCATCAAACAAAATGACACCCGAAGCGTCGCGTTGACGATTTAGTAAAAGCAACAACGCAGCAGAAGCGTACAAGGAAAACCCTAATTTATTTAGGTTATTTAAGTCATCATTAGACATATTTGGAAAACACATCGAGTTAGAAATATCAACTATAATTGTTGACCTCGCATTAGTTTCCTCTTCATATTCTTTCAAAAAGAGTTTTTCAGTCCGAGCATAAAGTTTCCAATCAATATTTTTTGTTGAATCTCCTGAATTATAAATTTTATGTTCAGCAAATTCAACAGAAAACCCGTGGAAGGGACTTTTATGTAACCCCGTAAGAAAACCCTCAACCACTTGATGAGCAATCAAGCCAAACTTTGAAAAATGATTTACATGTTGTTTTTCGATAGGCATTACAATAAATAAAATTAATTCGTTAACTAGTGTTTTAAAAATATTCGGACAAAAAAAAGCCCTTTCATATGAAAGGGCCTCTTGTTTTTTATTTTAGTTAAAGTAGTTTATCTAACTTTTCAGCTAAAGCGGCTTTTGGTGCAGCTCCAACGTGTTTATCAACGACTTCTCCATTTTTAAGAAACAAAATTGTAGGTATGTTTCTAATTCCATATTTAGCAGAAATTTCATTGTTTGCATCAACATCAACTTTTCCAACAATAGCTTTACCTTCGTAATCTTTTGATAACTCTTCAACAACCGGAGCAACCATTCTACAAGGCCCACACCATTCAGCCCAAAAATCAACAACAACTGGCTTATCGCTTTTTACTGCCAAATCTTCAAAATTTGCATCTGTTAATTCTACTGCCATAACTTCTTATATTCTAAAAATTAAAATCAATCTGTTTATTCAAAAATAAGGTTTCTTCTTGGAAGTCCAATGCATAACTGCAATTTTCCACATTAGATTTATAAAATTGTTAATAAATTCCGCAACAATAAATTGAAAACTGTAGAAAATATTCATCTGTATTGGAACATCAACATATTCAGGTACAGTTATAATAAAATTGCTTAAACCATCGAACAAGAAAAAATAATGAGCATTAATTTTCGTCATACCTTACATAAAAAATATTTTTTGTGAAAAACGACATCATAGACAATGATAATACCAAAAAACAAGTGTAACTTGAAAATTCTTTTTAGTAACAAGAAACTGTTGATCTTTAAAGTGCGAAAATGAAAACCTTATTCGGGAATTATCAGTTATATTACAAAAAACTCCATTTTAATGCCTAAAAAACTATTTGTACTCGACACATCTGTAATCATATACGACTACAATGCAATTAACAACTTTGCGGAACACGATATTGCCATCCCAATCACAGTTTTAGAAGAACTGGACAATTTCAAAAAAGGAAATGATACCAAAAACTTTGCTGCTAGAGAATTTTCTAGATTTCTGGACGCTGCTTCAGGAAAACAATCTTTGCAAGATTGGATTCCCATTGGAGGAGAAAAGAAAGGGAATTTCTCTATCATAATGAATGAACTCCAAAGTAGTATCGATGCTATTGAAATTTTTGGAGACGATAAAGGGGATCAT
>MDSX01086457.1_pt1 | contig 16178 bp, 19 predicted proteins | sample 811141 | NCBI WGS metagenome assembly MDSX01 (sample SAMN05326642, study PRJNA326480) | marine metagenome | isolation source: seawater | place: Atlantic Ocean: South East | collected 2010 | reverse complement strand
TGGTAAGCGAAGAAGACTACTTCAATATTTACAAAATCAAGATGTTCAACGATATCGTGATATTATAGAGAAGCTTGGTTTAAGAAGATAATTAATTGATCTAGAGTTATTAATTGAGAGCTTTTGTTGAAAGCTGACAATTAATAACCTTGGTCACGAAAGAGGTTATATGTCGATAGACAATGTAAAAGTAAGTATTGGTAATTCTGATATAGCATTTGAAACTGGAAAACTAGCATTACAAGCTCCAGGTTCAGTTCTTGTTACTTCTGGAGAAACCAATGTATTGGTAACTACAGTAGCGAATAAATCAGTAAGAGATGGAATTGATTTCTTTCCATTAACAGTTGATGTAGAAGAAAGAATGTATTCAGCAGGAAAAATACCTGGTGGTTTTTTCAGAAGAGAAGGAAGACAAACAGAGAAAGCAATTCTAGCTTGTAGATTAATTGATAGACCACTTCGTCCGTCATTTAAAGATGGATTTAGATGTGAAACTCAAATTATTGCAACAGTTTTAAGTGTAGATAATGAAAATGAATATGATATTTTAGCTCTGAATGCTGCTTCATTGGGATTACAACTAGCAGGCGTTCCACTCGAATCTGCAGTAGGTGCAGTAAGAATGTCTTTAATAAATGATACTTGGATAGCACAAGCAACTAATACAGAGTTAGAAGAGTCTGTTTTTGATATGGTTGTTGCAGGAAGTTTAAACAGCAAAGGCGAAGTCGATATTGTTATGGTCGAAGCTGGTGCTAGTGATGATGCATTTGAAAAGATTGATAATGGAAGTACAGCACCTTCTGAAAACATAGTTGCTGATGGTATAGATTTATCAAAAGAGTATATTGCAAAACTAATTGAAGCACAAAAAGAGCTTGTTAGTAAAAGAGATATCCCTGTTGTAGATTGGCCAATAGTGGAAGATTATTCTGATGAGCTTAAAGCTAAAATTACAGATGAATATTATGAAAAAGTAGATTCTATAACAGCGTTAACTGATAGATCTGAAAGAAGTGAAAAGCAAAGTGAATTACAAGATGAGGTAATTGAAAAATTTTTAGATGACGAGACAGATAACACAAAAGCAATAAAACTGGCTTTTAAATCTTTAGTTAAATCTACTGTACGAAATAGGGTTTTAACTGGTGGTCCAAGATTAGATGGTCGCACTCCAACAGACATTAGGAATATATCATCTGAGATTAACCTTTTGCCTACTGTCCATGGTTCTTCATTATTTCTAAGAGGAGAAACTCAAGTACTCAATGTGACTACCCTTGGTATGTCAAGGTTAGAACAAATGTTAGACACTATTGATACAGTAACCTCCAAAAGATATATGCATCATTACAACTTTCCACCTTATTCAACAGGAGAAGCTTATCCTATGAGGGGTCCAAAGAGAAGAGAGATTGGTCATGGAGCATTAGCAGAAAAAGCTTTAGTTCCAGTTATTCCACCAAAGATTGATTTTCCTTACACAATTAGAGTTGTGAGTGAAGCTATATCATCTAATGGTTCAACATCACAAGCTTCAGTTTGTGCTTCCAGTCTTTCATTAATGGCAGCAGGTGTTCCAATCAGAGAACATGTAGCTGGTATTGCAATGGGATTAATTTCTAATGATGATACTTATGTTACCCTCACAGACATACTTGGAGCAGAAGACGCACTTGGAGACATGGACTTTAAAGTTGCAGGTACAAGAAATGTAATAACTGCATTACAACTTGATATGAAGATTGAAGGGTTACCTTCCGATGTTTTAAGAGGTGCGCTTAATCAAGCAATGGATGCCAGACACCACATTCTTGACATAATGGAAGATACTATTGCCGAACCTGCTGAAAATTTATCTGGTAATGCACCTAGGTTAGAAACTATTGAATTGCCCAAAGATAAAATAGGAGAAGTAATTGGACCTAAGGGTAAAAATATTAGAAAAATTGAAGAAGAAACTGGCTGTTCAGTTGAAATTGATGATGAAGGTATTTTAACATTAGGTTCCACTGAAGAAGAAGCAATTGCTGCAGGTAAAGAAATGGTCATGTTAATTATTGATCCCCCTGAAGCTGAAGTTGGAGCGGAATATGACGGAGAAGTTGTAAGTGTTGCAACATATGGTGCTTTTGTAAACATTTTACCTGGTAGAGATGGACTATTACATGTTTCTAAATTTCATTCAACAAAAAGAGTTAATAACACTGAAGCTGTTGTAAAGAATGGTGACAAAATTAAAGTAAAAGTTGATTCTATTGAGAATGGAAAAGTTAGTTTATCTCCAGTGGAAGATTTAGATATTCCGGATGATGCTGTAGGGGAGAGTAAAGGCAAGTCAGGTGACAGAAAACCTTCGCGTCCACGAAATAATAATAGAAATAATAGAAGTGATAAAAAAACTGAAAATAATAACAAGTCTTCTAATAGAAAAAGAGTTTCTTTTGAAGATGAGTTTGAAAAAGGTCTTTAGACTACTTTCTATTTCCAGTTAATTTTGTAGGACTTGTTGGTTCAGTTGTTACATAAGCTTCAGGACTTACATCTTCAACTATTTTTAATACAGTCCTTAGTTTTTTCCTTGGTGTTACGCACCAAGCAATAGTAACCTCACCTTCCATACCCTTCCCGTTAATAATCGTAACTCCAAAACCAGCTTCTCGAAGAACATTAGGAAGTTTATCTTCTTGGGCATCCTTTGATGAAAAAATTCTTACAACAACATCACCTATTGCTATTGTTGATTCTATATAGGAACCAACAATTGTACCCATAGCAAATCCTAAAGCATATCCAACAATTAATAATGGGTCATTTAAATCTTGTATTACTCTTGAAATAGCAACAACCCAAATAGCTGATTCAACAAATCCTAATATTGCAGCCAATCCAGGTTTACCTTTATTAACATATAGCAGTCTTAATGTTCCAAGTGTTTGATCTATTAATCTTAAAGAAAAGATTAAAACTGCTCCTAAGATGATGTCCATATTTGTATTGTAGAATTTAAATTATTTTATAGAGGCAGTTAATTCTTTATAAACATTATTCATTTTTTCTTGAGTTTCTAGAACAAGCTGATCTATGTTCTCTTTAGAATATTTTGAAATATCTATCGGCTCCAGTGTGTTAATAATTGCTTTACCACTCTTCATAAATTTGCTTCCTCTTGGCCAAATGTCTCCTGTGCCAGCAATGACTACTGGAAGAATCGGAATATTGTTGTCTAAAGCAATATGAAAAGCACCACTTTTAAATGGTAAAAAGTTATCAGCTTTAGCTCTTGTTCCTTGTGGGTACACCATTATTGACCATCCATTTTTAAAAAGTGTTTTTGCTTGTTCATTGATACTCTGACGATCATTTTTGTCAGATCTGTCGACTTTTATGAAATTAAATGATTTTGCAGCAGTGCGAAAAAAAGGCAATTTGTAAACTTCTTTTTTGGCCATAAATACCCATTTTATTTTTAAGTATTTAAATTGCATCATAGGATCTAAGTTAGACAAATGATTAGATATTACGACATATGGCTGATTTTTCTTGTAATCAAAATTTTTTATTAATGTTACTTTTGATCTAGCTGCCCACATCCATGGAACAGTCCATGATTGAGCTATGTAATATTTAATTTTTGTAAATTTATTAAAAAGTCCAACAAACCATATGGAATAAGCAACTGGTATTGTATAAATTCCCATAATTAATAAATTAAACCAGGTTAACAATTTGTTCTTCAACATGCTGTAAGTGTAATGTAGAATCAATTACAACAGCAATTATGAAAGAAAAAATAGAATTAAGAAAGAAACTAAAATCTATTTCTTTGGTCAATTTAGTTCACTCATCACATGTCATAGAGAAATTAAATTCGTACATAAAAAATAAAATTGTATGTACATACATACCTTTAAATACAGAAATTAATATAAATAATCACTTACTTACTCAATCATTATTAACGACTACAGCATTTGTAGACAATCAACTCAAAATTTGTAATTTACAAGAACCTCTTGAAATAAACAAGTTTGGTGTCTATCAACCTGTAGATTTAAACTTTGTTGACAAAGTAGATATCTTCCTTGTTCCTGGTTTAGGTTTTGACATTAAAGGTAATCGTCTTGGTAAAGGTAGTGGTATTTATGACAAGATTCTTTCGGAATTCAAATATTCTACACTTTTTGGTGTTACAGATGTAAATCATATTGTTGATTTTATACCCTATGAAAAACATGATATTTCTATGGATGCATTAATTACTCATGATGAAATTATTGAAATAAATTTATAGTAGTGTATTTATATGGAAGTTAGTGTAAATGTTGGATATTTTGGTCCTCATCTATCGAGTGAAAAATCTCTTTTTAAAGAATTAGACAAAATTGGCGTATCATGTATTTGGACAGCTGAGGCCTATGGTTATGATGCTGTCACTCCTTTATCATATTTTTCTGGTTTTACTGAAAATATAAAACTTGGATCAGGAATAATGCAGATACCAGGACGTTCTCCAGCTATGACTGCCATGACTGCAGTTACAATTGACAAACTTTCTAATGGAAGATTTAGACTTGGTTTAGGAGTCTCTGGACCTCAAGTTGTAGAAGGATGGCACGGTATAGCGTACGGCAAACCTCTAAAAAAAACTAGAGAATATGTTCAAATAGTTAGAAATATTATAAATCGTGAATCAAAAACAACCTTTGAAGGAGAATATTATAATCTTCCTTATTCTGGCGATGACGCATCAGGACTGGGAAAGCCTTTAAAACTTATAGAAGAACCTTTAAGAAAAAATATTCCAATCTATTTAGCTGCTATTGGTCCAAAGAATATTGAGCTAACTGCAGAAATAGCAGATGGTTGGCTACCATTTATGTATTCGCCAACTTTGGGTGATAAGTTCTTTAATCAATTTCTAGATAAGGGGTTTGAGAAATCTGGAGATCCAGATAAAAAGAGTAAATTCAATATTTCAGCTCCAGTTTTTGCAAAATTATGTGATGAATCTGAAAGGGAAGCCTATTTAGGTACTGCAAGAAATAATTACACGCTCTATGTTGGAGGAATGGGTGCAAAAGATAAAAACTTTTATTTCAATTTAATGTGTGAATACGGTTACGAAGATATTGCAACTCAGATACAAGAACTTTATTTGAATGGAAATAAACCTGAAGCTGAAGCACTGTTTCCACCAGATCTCTTGGATGACTTAACACTAGTTGGTTCCAAAGAACGTATAAAGGAAAAATTAGAAGACTGGAAGAACTGTAATGTTACAGAATTATCTATTTCTATTCCTTTAGATATTGAAACTATTAGATTCATTAAAGAGTGTCTCTAAATGGGTGATATAACTGCCGAAGATATCAATGTTTCAACATGGAAAATTCCTAGCCCTTTAGGAATAATTGGAAGTCATGCAGATGGTGAATTTAATGGGATGACTGCTAGCTGGATTACTCAAGTTAGCATGCAACCGGCACTGATTGGAGTTGGAATTGACAATAAAAGTGTCACATTCAATTTAATGGATAGAAGTGAGTTTTTTACCTTAAATATGTTTTCACCAGATTATACAAAAGTATTCGTTAAATTTTCAAAACCAGCAGAATACAATGAAGGATTTTTGAATAAAGAACCGATAATTTTAACAAGTAATACTGTACCAGTATTTGAGAATGCTACTGTATGGTTTGAATTAAAAACAACACAAAAAATTAATTTAGGTACCCATACATTTTTTATTGGTGAAATCATTGACTGTAAAACTAAGAATCCTGACGAAAGAGTTGCTTACATGGGTGATACAAGAATGAAGTATGGTGGAGTTCCAAGAGGTGGACATTAGTTCACAATTATTTAATATTTTAAAATAGTAGTTTTTAACTTTATTCTCTATAATTTTCCAATAAAGGAAATTAATGAAAATTAAAAAAGGTGATGTAATTAACGAACTATCTTTACCTGCTATTGATGGTTCTGTTTTTGATTTGCAATTTGTGCAAGGGCAGAAATTAATGATTTCATTTTATAGATATTCATCGTGTCCTTTTTGTCATTTACGAATAAACGAAACTATTAATAACAAAGACAATTTTGGCAATAATTTTCAAGCAGTCGCAATATTTAATTGTAATATAGACAGTCTAAAAAAAGCATCTTCTAAACATGACCCCTCAATTTTTATTCTTGCAGATGAGAATAGATATTATTTTGACAAATACAGTATTGGTAAAAGTAGCTTTGGAGTATTACTGGGTTCAATATTTGGTTTTTTTAGATTCATGAAAGCTATATTCATAAAAGGATTCAATCCTTTTACTAGTATGAGTGGAGCATTTACTGGTTTACCCGTAGATCTTCTTATTGATGAAAACGGGGTAGTTGTTGATGTTAAATATGGAAAAACAACTATTGACCATATTCCGATGTCAGATGTGATCTCTTTTTCTAAGAATTAGTCATTTTGAAGAAATATTTTTATCTGCTTCTTTCAAATATATTTCTTTTTATTATTTTTCCGATAATTCGTTTAATAAGTAAAAAATTTTATGAAAAAAATATACTTCCTAAATTAATTAACTTTACATGCAATTCAGGACCTATTAATTATCAACGAAAAAAAATTATTCCTAATGCCAATGGTAAAGTACTTGAAATTGGAATTGGTCCTGGTTCAAATCTAAAACATTACGATAATACAAAAGTAACAAGTATTTTAGGGATTGACCCTTCAGAAGAATTGAATCAAATAGCAAAAAAAAGAGCCGATAAATATAATTTAAATATTGAATTTTTAATTGAGTCTGCAAGTAACTTATCAGTTGAAAATAATTCCATAGATACTGTAGTAAGTACCTATGCACTTTGTTCCATACCTGAGCCTGAAAAAACTTTACAGGAAATAAAAAGAGTGTTAAAAAATGATGGAATATTTATTTTTAGCGAACATGGTTTATCTCCAGATAAAAATGTTTCCTTTGTTCAAAATACTACAGATTCTTTTTATCCTAAAATAGCTGGTGGTTGTCATACAAATAGAAATATTGAAAAATTAATATTTGATAACGGTTTTGAATTTATTGAATTAAATAATATATATCTACCAGGTACTCAGAAGTTTTTAGGATATAACTACTGGGGCAAAGCGAAAGTAGAATCTAAATAACTGTTAATATTGCCTGAACACATTCCTCTGGACTATCTTCTTGAATAAAATGTCCACCTTGAAGTGTTTTATGGGGCTGGTCTTTGCATCCAGGTACAACTTTAGTAAAAGCTTTATCTACACCTCTAAAAACCTGATCTTGCTCACTGAAAACACATAAAAACGGCTTGTCCCATTTTTTTAATTCTTCCCAAGCTTTTCTGTTATTTGCTGAACTTGGATCATCAGGTGTTACAGGTACAAGCATAGGGAATTGTCTTGCTGCTTCTTTGTATGAGTCGTCAGGAAAAGGTGCATTATAAGCATCTACTACATGTTGTTCTAAACCATTAATTGTCCCACCTTTTACAATTCCCCCAGCATGAAAATTTTCAACTGTCTGAGAGTATTGTTTCCAACTTTCAAATCCTTCTCCTGGAGAATAGTCGCCAGTTGGAAGTCCGGTGTTACTTAAAACGACACTGCTAAATTTATCTTGATTATCAACAACAAGTCTAAGACCTATTAATCCACCCCAGTCTTGTCCAAATAAAGTTATATTTTCTAGATTTAAATCTTGTAACCAAGAATTCATCCAGGAAACATACTTTTCATATGTATATGCCGTTCTTTCAGATAGTTTGTCTGACTTGCCAAACCCAGGCAAGTCAGGAACAACAACTCTCAAGCCACTTTCAACTAGTGGATTAATAAACTTTCTATAAATGTATCCCCAGTCTGGCTCTCCATGTAGTAAAAGAACAGTCTTATCGTTATTTGATCCTTCGTCTACGTAATGAATTCTTAGATTTCCGTATTCAGTATTTAATGTATAGAAGTTCTCTTCATATTCCCATTCTTTTATATCTTCAAAGTCTGATGAGTTATTTTTTAATATATTTACCATACTTTTATTTTACAGGTTATGAATTACGTTTGTTACCACACCCCAAACAAATGCTTCACTTTCATCTGCAATGACGATTGGGTCAAAAGCATTATTCTCTGGCTCCAAGAAGATTTTTTTACTTTTTTTCCTGTATCTCTTTACAGTAAGTTCATTATCTACAACAGCTATTACAACTTTTCCATCTTCAGCTTTTAAACTCCTATCTACTACTAAGATATCATCTGGGAAAATTCCAGCATTAATCATGGATTCTCCCGAAGCTCTTACTAAAAATGTAGAGGCAGGATGTTTTACTAAGTATTGGTTTAAATCTATTTTGTCTTCTAGGTAATCATCCGCAGGGGATGGGAAACCCGCAGCAACCTTATTGCTATACATTGGTACTTCATACAGTCCTTTATTAATGACTTCAGAAATATACTTAATCTTACTTATGGGAATGCGTACAGCTTTTGTTTCTTCTCCGTACCTACCTTGACCTTTTGGTCTTCCGGCTCCTTTTCTTGCTCCACCTCGCGGCATAAAATGTCTTTCTTTTTTCTTAGAATAGTGTACAGTATTCAAAGGAGTAAGTAAGTGAATAATAAAATTTTTGCCTTAGTGGACTGTAATAATTTTTATGCATCCTGTGAGAGAGTATTCAACCCAAAGCTAGAAGGAAAGCCCATTGTTGTATTATCTAACAATGATGGATGTGTAGTTGCTAGATCAAATGAGGCAAAAGCTTTAGGTATACCAATGGGAGCTCCATACTTTAAATATAAACAACTTATCAACAGAAATAAAGTTCACGTATTTTCATCGAATTATACCTTTTACGGCGATATGTCAGCCAGAGTTATGACCTCACTAAAGTCTCTTGTGAGCGATATAGAGATTTACTCTATTGACGAAGCATTTCTTGATATCAGTAGCTTTTATTACTGTGATTTAGAAGAGACCGCTCAAGAGATACGAAGATTAATCAAGCAATGGACAGGTATTCCAGTCTCTATAGGCATAGGCCCAACAAAGACATTAGCAAAAGTAGCAAATAGGCAAGCTAAAAAGCACACAGTATCTAATGTTTTCGATATACGGGATCAGAGTATAAGAGAAGAGATTTTGAGAGATTTACCACTTGAAGAGATATGGGGAATCTCAACAAGATGGGGAAGGAGGCTTCGAAGAATTGGAATAGATACTGCTTATGATTTAACACAGGCAAACGCTCGTCACATTAGAAAAACTATCAGCATTGTAGGGGAGAGGATACATCATGAGCTAAATGGTATTTCCTGCATCGGCATAGAAGAGGTCAAGAATAAGAAAAACATCATATCCTCTAAGTCATTTGGTAGAAAAGTAATGTTAGTAAGTGAGTTAGAGGAAGCAGTTTCTAATTATGTTGCTAGAGCATGTGAGAAGTTAAGAGCACAGGGTTCTAGAGCACAAGGCTTATATGTATTTTTGAGAACAAGTCCATTTGTTGATTCAGAAAAGAGATATAGCAATGGTATGAGTACCTTTTTCACGATACCAACAAGTAATACTTCAAAGATTGTAAAAGAAGCAAAGTATTTAACACAAAAACTCTTTGTATATGGATATGAGTATCAGAAGATTGGTGTAATGTTGCTCGATATTACTGGCGCAGAGAATGAGCAGTATAGTTTTTATGAATATGAGAACTATGATCAATCAGACCGTGTTATGGAGGTACTGGATGGTATTAATAGCAAGTATGGATCAAGCACATTGACTCTTGGGGCACAAGGTATAAAAAAAGATTGGAAAATGAAGTCAGAACAAAAGTCTGCTGCCTACACAACAAATATGCTTCAAATACCAGTTGTGAAATGAGAAAAGTGGGAATTAATCTGTTTAAATTAAAGATATGGCTTTAGAGAACCCATACGCAAGCTCACTAGATGGTCTTGCAATAGAAGATCCAGTACAAAGCTTTTTTGATTACTGCAAGAAACGTGAAGCAGTACGTATAAAAAGAGACTCAGGAGAAGCATATCCTTGGAGTGGTGATCCAATATTACAAAAAGGTCGTTTTTTAAATGTTTTTAGAGAGGATGACAAGGTAAGTAAGTCTATTATTAAATTTGCTGAACCAGCAAAAGAAGACTTACCTTTATTGATTCAAGCTTTATTTTTCAGTAGGTGGTGCAATAAAGACTTAACTATAGATAATTTAACGATTAATGATTTAAGTAATCCAGAATCTTTAAAAGAGAAACTTCTTGGTTTAGAGCAATGGGAGAATTACACAGCATATCCAGTTGAAGATTCCTATTGGGGTAAAAAGTTATATACCCGCATAGATGCCGCAACATATAAATTTTATGAAAAAAAAGAAGAGTTAACTGAAATAGTATTAAATTCTAATAAAAATGTTATTACTGCGACAGGTAATGTAAACAATCAATTCATGATGAATAATGACTTCCCAATATTTATGGCGTTGATAGATATTGCTTGGTTTAGAGAAGATGTTATACCAATCACTACGGATGTTCCAACTGGTATTGGAGCACAACCATATTTAGATAGGCTTCAAAAGTTTCTTAATTTAGATAGTCACCAAGATGTTGGTATAAAAATGATAGAACTTCAGAAAGAATATTGGCCAGATGCTAAAAGAGAATTTTATCCTATAGATATAGAATATCAATCCTGTGAATGCAGAAAATACTTTAGTTATGTTAATAATACAAAACTGTTTGAGGGTAAAAATCTTTTTACAATTTAAAAGAATTTATTTAAGCTTTATCTAAGTTTTTCCATAAATTTCTTGTTGATAGATACCAAACTAATCCAAATAAAAATCCAAGTACTGGAAATAGCTTAAAGACAAAAAGTACACCAAAAACTGATGCTAGATAGCCAATCATAAGAGTTGAAATTGTATTCATAAAAAAATATAACGAGTAATCAATACCCGCAATTCGACCTCTTAACCTATCTGGGGTTAGCACCTGTAGTCCGTATGTAGAAAAAGCCCATTGTGAGCCTCCTCCAGAGTGACCTAAGAATAAGAATAAAACGGTGAGATATAACGATAGAGTATAGGGGATAAAAAAGTAAAATAATCCCCAAGCCATAATTGTAATTCCAATAGTATTTAATAATCTTCCATCAGAAGTTCCAAAAAAATATCTAATTACTATTGGACCTACCAATGCACCTATACCTCGGGCACCGAACATTAGGCCAGTCCCATAATCTCCAGCTTGATAAATATCATATGAAAGAACAGTAAACATCGATAAAAGACCACTAGCTGAGATACTGAATGTGGCTTTTGTAATAATTAAAGAGAAAATCTCTTTTCTTGATGAAGCATATTTCAATCCATCTCTATAACTAATCTCCTCTTTATGAAGATCTTCGGTTGCTTTTTCACTTAAGTTTTTCTTGATTGAAAAAACTATTAATGCTGATACTAGAAAACTTAAGAAGTCAATAGTAAATAACATGTTCCTACTGATTACAGTTGTTAGGTAACCACCTAATCCTGCACCCAAACCTGCCATTATTCCCCAGCTAGAAAAAAATATTACATTAGCTTCTGCCAAATTTTCTTTTTTTACAACATTTGGAAGTGCAGCATCTGAAGTTGGCATATATGAAAACCCTACAACGGAAAGCATTCCAAATGAAAATAATATAAAAGCAACATTTTCTGTTGTTACGGCATAAAGGATTAATAACACTACAAATCCCGAAAGGAATTCAGAAATTGCTAGGACTTTTTTTCTGTCAAACCTATCAGCTAAGTATCCTCCAAAACTTCCCAACAGAAAAAGTGGGGCACTTTGAACAACTAAAACTAAAGATGTTATAAAGGGATTATCTGTTAAGTCATAAATTATCCCAAGAAGAGGTACAGTTAAAAGCCAATCACCGCCCAGGGTTATTAATCTCGCTGCAAAAAGTTTTTGGAAATCTTTATTTTTAGTAATTAGAGTAATATATTTCTGTAGATTTTCCATTAGTCATACAACTGTAACTGAATTGAGAAATAACTACTATACTTTGACAATAATGAAAACAGTATTAATTACAGGCGGCACTAGAGGTATCGGCCTATCAACAGCAATCAATTTTCAACAAAAAGGCTGGGAGGTATATATAACTTCCAGAAAACAAGAAAATCTAGACTTAGTTATAAAAGAATATCCTGAGTTAAAAGGTTTTGTCGCAAGAGCAGATGACCTCGCAGCGGCATCAGAAACATGTATGAAGATCAAAGATGAAACCGGTTCTTTAGATGTTTTAATAAACAATGCTGGAACTAATCCCTCAGGTGGAAGCTTAATGGACGTAGAACTTTCGGCTGTTCAAAAAACATGGGATGTAAACCTGATGGGGCCTTTAATGTGGACTAGAGAAGCTGTAAAAGCAGGTCTTTCTGAGTCAGTTTTAAATGTTTGTTCTGTTGGTGGAATAAGACCTTCTCAATATATGGGAGCCTATAATATTTCAAAAGCAGGTTTAATTTACATGACAAGACAATTAGCAATGGAACTTGCTCCCGACATCCGTGTAAATGGCATTGCTCCTGCAATAGTCAAAACTAAATTATCAGAAATGCTTTGGGTAAATGATGAAAAGGGAAGTGCTGATTTACACGCGTTGAAAAAACTAGGTGAACCCGAGGATATAGCTAGCCTTATTTACTTTCTATCAGGTGAAGATGCATCATGGATCACAGGGGAAGTCGTAACAATTGATGGTGGATTTCTTCTTTAACCTATAAAGTATTTAGCCAACTCATTGTATATAGGTATTCCAAAAATTATATTAAATGGAAATGTAATACCTAGGCTTAAACCTAAATATATTGCTGGATTAGCGTTTGGGATTGCATCTTTTACAACAGCGGGTACAGCTATATAGCTAGCACTTGCAGCTAGTACCATTATTAAAGTTGCATTACCTGAATCTAATGAAAAATAAACTGATGCAATGAGTGCCAAAGCAGAGCTGATAATTGGAGTAATAAGAGCAAAGAGTATTAAGTTTTGACTTCTTCCTTTCAATTCACCAAGTCTTTTAGCAACTCTTGTACCCATCACAAAAAGAAATGACAAAAGAATGTAATCAAACAGACTTTCAGTTATTAAATTAATTTGTGAAAATTGTGAAAAGTTGAATAGGTAACTAATCATTAATGAACCTACTAAAATAATATTAGGTATCTCTAAAAAGGCTTTTTTGGCAGTTTCTAATTTACTACCTCTTTCTTTACTTTTTCTTGTAAATAAAAACAATGCCATAAAAATTGCTGGGAATTCCATTACAACTAACACTGCAGACATATAGTCATCAAATTGTTGTGAACTATTTGATAAAAAATTAATTGCAGTGACGAAGGTTACAGCACTCACAGAACCATAAGTTCCAGCAAGGGCAGAGGCATCTTCAGTATTTAGTATGTTCCTAAGGTATATGTATGCTAATAATGGAATTAAAACTGCCAAAAATATTCCAATAGATAAAACATTTACAACATCATTAATAAACCCTGTTGTTTCTAAACTAATTCCCCCTTTTAAGCCAAGTGAGAGAAGGAGGTAGTATCCAAGGTACTTTGAAAGAACATCAGGAAATAATTTTTTTGTTATTAATCCAAATATAATACCTCCCAAAAAGATTAGAAGTGCTGGATTAAGTATGGCATTCATATATAAATAGGAATAATAGTGCTTAATTTCATTTTTTTAAGTGTTTAATCAAATATAAATTATTTAATTTTTCTTATTAAATCTTCGACGCGATTGATATCAACTTTTTTGGATACATCATTGTCATATTTTAAACTGGTTCCCACTATTAAAATATCTGCTAAATTTTCATAAGCAGAAATATTAGTTGAATTCACTCCAGAACCTATTGCTAATTTACCTTCAGGTACAATTGCTCGTACCTTTTGAAGGTCTTCTATATTAATTTCATGCCCAGTACCATCTCCAGTAACAATAACTACATCAGCACCAGCTCTTTCTATTAGTTCTGCCGCATGGTTCTCTATTTTTGAACCCTGGGGCGGCACAGCATGTTTTACAAATACATCAGCATAAATTTCGATATAGTTACTTAATGATGACTTAAATTGGTTAACTTCGTGTGAGTTACCTTCAATAATGCCTTGGTCTGTAAACATTGTATTGTTTAAAACATTTATTCTTACAAAATGTGATTTTGTAGCTTCGGCAATGGATAGTGCAGCTATACCATCATTTCTTAAAACATTGATTCCTACTTTTATATCTCTGTCGATAGTCAAATTTTCAACAACAGTTGTAAAATTAGCTAAAGTTCTTTTTGATATATTATCTTTTACAAAAGGTGTATCTCCAAAATTTTCAATAATTATTCCATCAACACCACCAAAAATTAAGCTATTCACATCTTCTTGGGCTGAATCTATAATTTCATCTAAAGTTAACCTGTTTGATGGTGATCCAGGAAGACTCTGAAGATGGACTACTCCGTAAACTAACATTATATTTTCACGTGTTTATATTTCATGAACTTTGAAGCAAACTCACCTTCGGTGGTAAGAGTAGGAGAGAAGTTTTTAGAAGTTCTTCCTGTTATAACTCTACACCAATCACTTGCACTTCCTTTAATACTGTTTTCACTATTCTCATCTCCAAATTGCCAAGCTTTATATTCAGGGCCTATTAGTTCCACTCTAATATTTTCAAATTTACCTTTATTTAATTTTGTAGCATGTTCTGCATTCAGCCATCCATATAGTGCCACATGCTCGACTCTTGTTGTATCTTCATATTCTTTATTCATACATTCATAAACATCTAAACTATGTGCCCAGGTTTCAGCTAATTTGGTAACTGCAAAAGTTTTGCAATCAATTTCATTTTTCCACCATGTTATTTTTTTTCCTGGTGAAGCTTTTGCAAGGATTTCAATAACAGCCGCTCTAGACATTCTCCACCATTCAATTACATCTTGTGGTCGCATATCCTTACCTTTAATAATTGCTTGTTTTTCAAACTTTTCTAAACCTTTAGGTCCGCGGTATTTATTAAAATCTGTCCCTTTTTTCTTTAAGGCATTATGTGCCAAATCCTCAAGTGCAGCTAGGTAGCTTACATGAGCAGTAATATCCCAATTCTTATATGATGTTTTTGAATTCCAATTTCTAACAGGGATACTTTGCAAATATTGATCAAGCAACTGTTGTTCAGCAACGAGATTACTTAGTATTTCTTGCATATATATAAGTTTACTTGTGAAAACTATTAACTCCAATGGCAAATCTTATTAAAAAAAACTTTTTTTATATATATATCAGCCTTAATATAATTTTATGAAAAAAATATTGAAATTTGTGACACTAGTAGCAGGAGTAAGATTTCTTGTAAAAATATTGTCTGAAAATGTAGATGTAAAAGTACAAATAGATAAATTAAGAGATGAACTTGCAACTCTCGAAACTGAAGATTTGGAAAACAAACTAAAAGCATTTTTTAAAAAATACGATCCAAATTTCAATAATCAAGACGAACAAGAAGAATTATAAATTTTAATATTTTAGTATGTGGAGAATTCTTGGTAAGGTAGCACACCTGTGGCCAACAAATTTTTATAGATTAATTTCAAAAATTCATTCAAAAATAATAAAATTTAATCATACAAAAGCTGGCGAGTATATTCTTGGAGATCATATTCTTCTTCTTGAAACCATAGGAAATAAATCACAAAAATTAAGAAAAACACCCCTAACCTATGCAGAACATAAAGATTCTTATATAGTTGCTGCATCTTTTAGCGGCAATGATAACACTCCTGATTGGTATTTTAATTTATTCACATCTCCTCCCTATATAACCGTTAATGATTCTAGGTTTGAAGTAGTGGTTGAAGAAATTCAATTAGATAATAAAGAGTTTTATTGGTCTTTATTAGATGAGGTATATCCAACCTTCAAAACTTATAGGGAAAGAACAGATAGAGACATACCTTTAATAAGATTTATTAAAGCTTAGGTGATACGGAAGGCCCTTTTCTTACTATGGTATTCCAGAGTGTTTTGTAATGATCCAAGTCCTCTTTATTGACATGAGGTAATACAAAATGTTCCCAAGCAGA
>MDSX01067627.1_pt1 | contig 16180 bp, 14 predicted proteins | sample 811141 | NCBI WGS metagenome assembly MDSX01 (sample SAMN05326642, study PRJNA326480) | marine metagenome | isolation source: seawater | place: Atlantic Ocean: South East | collected 2010 | reverse complement strand
TGAAACCTCTTACTTTTAAAGTTGATAAAAAAAATCACTTTACCACACCATCACTAATGGTCCAAAGTAAGTATGATACACCCTTTGTAGAATACAACACCACCATATTCTGCAAATTCGAGCACAAACTGATGATGTCCTCCAGACTTCCGCTCAAAATGAGAATTGGTGATGTTCAATACGTAGATCGATTAGAAGGGAAGAAATGATTCTACACAGTTTCATTTAACTGTTGATCCAACCTTTGACATTTCTAAAGTCCTTTTGGCCTGAGCCATATGTCGCTGATTATGAAATATAAGAACCCGTAATGTATCTCCTAATTTTAGTTTGATCAACTTCGAGATACTTATAGATGTTTTCACTTTATTCAAATCTACCGATTTACATTTTTCCAAAATGTCTAACAAGTTTTTTTGATCCTCAGCAAATTTGTTCAAACACTCTAAATCTAATTCACTACCCAGAGGGTTCATGGATTTGAATGTAGATATTTTCTTGAAATTAGCTTTTGGAAGCATAGATTCCGCAAAATAATTGCCTAAAAGCCCAGATTTAAAGGATGGGGAAAAGGTATTCTTAGAATCATTTATTCGGCTTGAAATCTCTGGTATATAAAAATCACTATATCGATTCAAATGTTCTATGCATTCTAAAATACTCCAGGATTTGTCATTTTCTTTCCAATTCAATGTTTCTAGATTGAGCATTTTGTATTATATAGCTTGGTCCAACACATTAATGGTTCTTTTTTCTAAATCTTCTAATAATAATTTTGACTCTATCTTCATTATTCAATTTATATGCAAAATTGAAGCATTACTTTTTCCTAAATCTTGATTCAGGTCATCTTTTTCTTAATTCTTGACAGCGTCTCAGGTGCCATTCTCAAGTAAGAAGCAATGTATTTATGCGGAATTTCTTGAAATAACCTTGGACTTCTCAGCAAGACTCTCTTATATCTTGTAATAGGTGAAGAAGTAAGCAAGTCGAATTCTCTTTCAATCTGCTGATGAACAAATGATTGGAGTAAGGAGGTCCAAATCGACGACAATTCGCTACTAGAATGTATGAATTCTTCGAAAATAGATCGTGACAACTTTTTTAGTCGAGTTTTTTTTATTGCTTGAATATAGAATGAAGTTGGATTACTGGTCAAAAAACAATCAAGAGCAATTACAAGATCATTCTCATAACCAAATCGAACAATGTGCTCTTCATCATCGTCCATTATAAATATCCGCAATGTACCTTCAAGAATATGGAACAGATCAGAATTCACATCACCTTGAACAACTAAATATTCATTTCTTTTCAGAATTACTTCTTTTTGCCACAAACTAGATTGATCTAGTTTAGCAATTAAGACATTTATTGGATTCATTCCATTCATGCTTATTTTTACACTTATAATTATAATAAAGAATAGCGACTAAAAATCAGAGTTTTGTAAAAAACAAAACAACCTAAAAACTTCGAGCAAGTAGATCAGAGTTTTGTGTCGAATAAAAACAAGGAACTAAACAGAGACCAAGTTTTGACTAAACTTTAATTGATTCATTTAATTTTCCAATATTGGACATCTTGGCTTAATCAAATGTCAACAGATCATTGGCACCTATAGCTCTTGTCACATTAAATCCTTCAGCAAAATCTGCTTGAATCGGTCTACCATAAGTAGCCATCTTTGCTTTCAAAAAATCCATGAACTGCTTACTAGAAATTGGAGTTTGGTCATCATCATCTTGACTTATAAAAAACTGTGAGCTGAATGCCTTAATTGCTTCAAATTTCCTGTCAACAAACTCGCTCACGTCCACTACCACATCTGGAGTTAAATTATAATCCTGAATATAGTGATATATGGCTTTGGGTCTCCATGGTTCAAGGTTATCCAAGTTAATCTTACTAAGCCCTGAATAAAAGGCTGCTTCTCTAGTCAGTTTCGCTGCTCTTCCATGATCCGGATGTCTGTCTTCTAATGAATTTGCTAATACAATGGTAGGTCTATGCCTTCTAATCGCAGCAGCTACTTTTTTCGTATTAAGTTCATCTATTTGGAAAAATCCATCTCTCATATTGAGATTATAGCGGAATTCGACTCCTAAAATTTGTGCTGCACTTTGTGCTTCTTCTAATCTTAATAATCCATTTCCTCTAGTCCCCAATTCTCCTCTAGTAAAATCAATGATTCCTACTGTCTTGCCTTGAGCAATATGCTTCATGATGGTACCACTACATGCTAGCTCCACATCATCAGGATGTACGCCAAAAGCAAGAATATCAACATGTTCTGATTTAACTTTCATCAGAACTAATGTTTAGGTAGTCTCAATACATGCAACATCCGTCTTATACTGTACTTACCAGATCCATTTACTATAATCAATAAAAGAGCAGCGGCTACACCCATATTTCTCATAAAGTATAGAGAATGCAATCTCCTAATTTCTAAAGGGTCATTCCAAAAAGAATAAACAATCATAGTAAAAGGGATCCAATAAAGAAGAATCATCCAAGCCCCAACTCTAGAGTAATATCCTATCAATACTAAAAAACTACCCACTATAAGAAGAAATATCACTCCGCCAAGTAAAATGTCTTGTTGCCAAGTCACTCCATAGGCCGTCATTGTTTCTTTAGTGTTTTTAAAGAATATGATAGAATCGAAAGCTTCGTAAAAGAAGATGAGCGAGATAAATATTCGTGCCAATAAATCGGCGACATCCTTCATCATGATTCTTTGATTGGTCGGCCGCAAATATGGGGATTTTCAATGACTTAACAAGAAAGAGCCTACTTGACAAGTCTTTCTAGTTTGTAATTCTCTTGGCGATTGCCTTTGCCACATTTTGGCCGTCCATTGCGGCTGAAAGAATTCCTCCAGCATAACCAGCTCCTTCACCACATGGATAAAGGCCTTCTATGCGATCATGCATGTAGGTAACTCTATCTCTAGGCAGTTTAAGTGGCGAACTTGTTCTGCTTTCCAGCCCTATAACATGAGCGTCTTCAGTAAAATATCCTTTCATCTTTCGATCAAATTGTTTCACAGCAAAAGCCAAAGAATCATAAATAAATGAAGGAAGCATCTGCTTAAAATCACTTGAATAAATACCTGGTATGTAAGAGGTGTCTCCTAGCGTAGAACTCACCCTTCCTTTTACAAAATCTGTGAGTCTTTGAGCAGGTGCTTTCTGAGACCCATCTCCATCAACGAAAACTTTTCTTTCTAATTTTTTTTGAAATTCTAAACCTGAAAAAGTGTTTTGAAATCCAGGTATATTATTTTCATCTACAGTGATAACCGTACCAGCATTGGCAAATGGAGAATCTCTTTTTGACAATGACATGCCATTTACCACCAATTCTTCTGGTGCAGTAGCTGCTGGTACAATTAGTCCTCCAGGGCACATACAAAATGAAAACACACCTACATTATTATACTGGCAAGCCAATCTGTAACTTGCAGCTGGAAGGTGCTGACCTCTTTGAGCTTTATTATATTGAATGCTATCTACTAATGACTGAGGATGTTCAATCCGTACTCCAACGGCAAATGGTTTGAATTCTAATCCTAAATTATAGCGCTTACAAATATCAAAAATATCACGAGCTGAATGACCCGTGGCAAGAATTACTGATTCTCCTTGATATTCACCATTCTCGCTGATTACTCCCTTCATTTGGTCGTTCTTAATGATAAAGTCTATGACTTTAGTTTCAAAAATCACTTCTCCCCCATTCTCCTCAATGGTGTTTCTAAGATTTTGAACAATCTTAGGTAATTTGTTTGATCCAATATGTGGATGAGCATCAATAAGAATATCTTTTGTAGCTCCATGTGCAACAAATGTTTTCAAGACTCCTTCTATACTGCCTCGTTTATGAGATCGAGTGTATAATTTTCCATCGGAATAGGTGCCTGCACCACCTTCACCAAAACAGTAATTAGAATTGGGGTTCACAATTCCATCCTGTTGTATTGCTCTGAGATCTTTTCTACGGGTCTGCACGTCTTTACCTCTTTCTAGAACAATAGGTTTCAACCCATTAGCAATACATTCCAAAGCAGCAAAATAACCCGCAGGACCAGCACCTACAATAATGACTACAGGTGAATTATTGGGCAAAAGAGCATAACGTTCTAACTCCGAAACATTTGTATCACTTTTCTCATTTTCATGATAAACTCGATACCTTAAAGCATAAAGAGGTTGTGCACCTCGAGCATCAATAGATCTTTTAAGTAACTGAAAGTCACTTATATTCTCTTTGGGAATTCTTGCTTTTCTACTTAGTACTTTAAGAATGAACGCTTTGTCTTCAGCATGTTCCGGAACAACTCTTATATCTACTTCTTTATACATCTCTAAGAGCTTTCTTTATCTTCACCAATCTCTCTAAAAGAGGCTTTATTTCAGAAAGAGGAAGCATATTAGATCCATCTGATAAAGCTGTAGAAGGATCAGGGTGAGTCTCAATGAAAATTCCCTCTGCTCCAGCAGCTATACCTGATCTTGCTAAAAGATCAATGAATTGTGCGGTTCCTTCAGTAACTCCTGAGGATTGATTGGGTCTCTGATTAGCATGGGTACAATCTAGGACAACTGGATGTCCAGTATTCTGCATAATAGCAATATTTCGCATATCAACAACTAAATCTCCATAACCAAAAGAATTTCCTCTTTCAGTCAATATTACTTTCTCATTGCCTTGAGTTATAATTTTTTCAGCTGCTTTAATCATGCTATACCCAGACATGAATTGGCCTTTTTTCACATTCACCACTTTTCCAGTTTTTGCCGCAGCTATGAGTAAATCAGTTTGTCTACACAAGAATGCTGGAATCTGAATGATATCAGCCACCTCTGCCACCACCTCTGCTTCATGAGATTCATGAATATCAGTAGTTACAGAAAGTCCAATATCATGCTTTATCTTACGGAGAATAGACAGTGCTTTGTCATCTCCTATACCTGTAAAACTTCCATAACTGGTACGGTTAGCTTTTCTGTAAGACGCTTTAAAAACTAAAGGAATGCTCAATTCAAGACACATATCCTTCAATTCTTGAGCTATTTGACAGGTGATTTCTTCATTTTCTATTGCACAAGGTCCTGCAATTAAGAAAAAGGAATTAGATGAGGTCTTTATTTTATTAATATCAAATATCAATTCAACTATTTGGTTATCAGTAATTTACAAGATTATGTAGAATACGAAGATAGCACTTACATTCTCTGGATTCACATATTTAAAGATGGTTACATTTGAATAGAAAGATTAAGTACAAAAGTTATGCGATATTCTGAAAGTTATTATTTGATCTGATAGTATAATTATTATACCTTTGCGCACCATTTTAAGAAACAGCAGACATGCCAAAAATGAAGACGCACTCAAGTGCGAAAAAGAGGTTTAAGTTGACAGGTTCAGGAAAAGTAAAAAGATTCCAAGCCGGAAAGCGTCACTTATTAAGAAAGAAGAGCAATAAAGCTAAACTTAACCTTACAGGATCTACTCTTGTAAGTAGCGCTGATGAAGCCAAAGTGAAGAAATTATTGTGCCTTAAGTAATCACGATATCAAAAAAAGATTAGGAAATGCCTAGGTCGGTCAATTCAGTAGCGTCAAGAGCGCGTAGAAAAAAAATACTCAAACAAGCCAGAGGATACTTTGGTGCTAGAAGCAAAGTCTATACGGTAGCTAAAAATGCTGTAGAAAAGGCTATGCAGTATGCTTATAGAGATAGAAAGCAAAAAAAGAGAAACTTTAGAAGCCTCTGGATTTCAAGAATTAATGCTGGTGTCAGAGAGCATGGCTTGAGTTATTCAGAGTTTATGCACAAATGTGCTCAGAAAGAAATCGGAATGAATAGAAAAGTTCTTGCTGATCTTGCTATGAATCACCCAGATGCTTTCAAAGCAGTGGTTGACAAAGTGAAATAAACTAAGTTCTTTTTACAAAGAAATTTTTTTGCCTCGTGCACTCGTGTACGGGGCTTTTTTATGCTTTTGAGAGGAAGTTTGAAATAACAATGAGTATATAACGAATTTTGAATTTCGAGGCATCAAACTGTCTCAGCTAATGATCAAGATGCTTATATAGGTCAAAGGACCATTGTTCAGAAGTTAATTTTCCCAGAATAGGATGAATTGAAGTTAAACTTTTCACTCTTCCCTTTAGAAGAAAATCATTTATTATTTTTTGAAGAATATCCTTTTCATTATTAAATATCTTCTGATGTCTAGTTATAAATGCACATGGTCCCCATTGATTTTAAAAGGTTCAGAACTATAGTAACTATAGTTAAAAAAAGGAAAAACTATGTACCCAATCCACAATCAGTCTTATTGTACTTCTCCCACTGCATTACGCATCAATTCTGTGTAGTGAGTTAAAATATGTCAAACTGGCATTCTTCCCACAACCCCAGACTATTGGATGGCAATTTGCGGAATCTACTTTCAATTACTAATACTGTCTTTTAACTGAAGAGACTATTCGTCATTTCATGTAAAGTTTGATCTAGTTTCTCTTCGGGATACAAGAGTGATTAGTTGCTCACTAAATAAGGGCCTTACTTCCTCATGGCATCTACTGGATCCATCGCTGATGCAAGTATTGCGGGAATAATTCCTGCTACAATACCTACGAAAATAGAAATACTCACACCCAAGATCATATTCTTAAGAGAAAGAAACATTTCGAAAGGAAGCATAGTTGTGACTCCTTTCATCATGACAAATACAAGAAGAAGTCCCATTGCACCTCCGATACAGCATAGAATTACAGCTTCAATTAAAAACTCTGTTAGAACCATATAGTTTTTAGCCCCTATCGATTTTTTAATGCCAATTATGCTTGTCCTTTCTTTTACAGATACGAACATGATATTGGCTACTGATATCATTCCAACCAAAAGTGAAAATCCTCCAATGAGCCATGCGGCTATGTTAAATGCCCCAAATACACCATCAAGGACCTCAGAAACCAGTGATATATCATTCACAGCAAAGTCATTTTCTTCAGCAGGTTTGATATGTCTTACAGCCCTGAGGATACCAGCAAGCTCATCCTTCAAATTTTCCATTGTCGCATTTTCCGACTTTTTAACCGCTAAAATCTTTCCACCTTGAAATCGATTCATTTCATCATTAATCGCGAAAAATTTCTTTGCAGTGTTTATTCCCATCCAGACAGCTTCGTCATTAGGCGTGAAACTTACAAAGCTATCTCCTTCATCAGGCAAGGTGCCAATCACTCGATAGGGCCTTCCGTAACATTTAATTGTTTTCCCAATTGGTTCTTCTAACTCAAATAGGTCTTTAGCCAGAGTAGCACCTAAGATCACCACATCTTGGCCAGTATTATATTCCATATCCGTCCAATATCTACCTTTCCCTAATTTCATGTCATTGACGTCCATATGCTCATTTGTAGTCATCATAAGCACGCCTCCATTCACACTATTGGATTTGTATTTTAGAGTTTTGGCATCAGTGTATACAGAATAGGCCACATATTGAGCCAAATCAGACTTTCTTTTTACAGCTTCATAATCCTTTAATGATGGATCTGGTCTTTTCTGCCATTTCCAGTAATTGTCATCTGGATCTTCTGCCCAGCTGAATTTATCAATATATACTATATCGCTTCCCATCTCAGAGAATCCACTCTTAATAGTGTATTCTAGTGAATCAATAGCAGAAAGCACTGCGATGATGCAGAAGATGCCGATAGTAATTCCTAATAAAGAAAGAAAGCTTCTCAGCTTACTGCCCCACAATTGAGAAGAGGCCATTCTTAGACTTTCAAATACTAACCTGATGTAGATACCCATGATGAGCGGTTATTTTATGATAATTAGTGACAATTCATTCAGTTATTCCAATTCAAATTTATAAGAAAAAGGATCGGCACGGTAAATGCATCCAATTCCTTTTGAAGTAATGCTCTTTTGCCCATTTCAACAATTGTAAAAAAAGCAAATAAATATTTGGAACTAAATTAAGTAAGTAACACTTATAAATGTGTACTAATAGATGAACAATGCCAAACGATCTACAACCCTTGAAAAATAGGTGATCACATTGTTATCAAAAAGTATACATTTGCCGAAATTTTGAAAAGAGCAGATATAAGGTCAAACAATGAATAAGGTTTATTCAATATAATTTTGACAAAAGAAAATTAATTGAATAGGTAAACCCCATTTGAAAGCTAAAAGAAATAGAAAATAAACACATGAAAGCAAAGTTATCGCAATTTAATTTTGATTTACCTGAAGACAGAATAGCTCAATACCCACTAGATCAAAGAGATGAATCTCGTCTCATGGTAGTGCACCGTGATAGTGGCAAAATAGAGCATAAAACTTTTAAAGACGTTATTGATTATTTTGACGATGGTGATGTCTTTATTTTCAACAATACTGCTGTATTCCCAGCAAGAATGTTTGGAATTAAAGAAAAGACTGAAGCCAAAATAGAAGTCTTTTTATTAAGAGAGTTAAACAAAGAAAATAGACTTTGGGATGTGCTCGTAGATCCAGCTCGTAAAATAAGAGTTGGAAACAAATTATACTTTAAAGACAAACATGGTGAAGATAGACTAGTAGCTGAAGTCGTGGATAACACGACAAGTAGAGGGAGAACAATAAGGTTTTATTTTGAAGGGACTGACGCGGAGTTTAGTGGCATTCTAGAAGAGCTCGGTCAAACACCACTGCCAAAATATATCAATAGAGAGCCTGAGGCCATAGATAAGGAACGATATCAGACAATCTATGCTAAGCAGGCCGGAGCAGTAGCAGCACCGACAGCAGGTTTGCATTTTAGTAAAGAGGTGATGAAAAGGCTAGAGATTAAAGGAGTTGATTTTGCCGATGTAACCTTACACGTTGGTCTTGGAACATTCAGAAGTATAGATGTAGAAGATTTAAGCAAACATAAGATGGATGCTGAATATTTTCAAGTAACAGCAGATAATGCCTCAATTGTAAACAATGCCAAAACATCGGGTAAAAGAGTATGTGCAGTTGGAACTACTTCAATGAGAAGTATTGAATCTGCTGTATCTGCTACTGGATTATTAAAACCAGTTGAAGGTTGGACCAATCTATTTCTATATCCACCTCATGAATTTCAAATTGCAGATGCTATGCTTACCAATTTTCATGTACCAAAATCAAGTTTATTGATTATGATAGCTGCATATGGAGGTATAGAATTGGTAATGGATGCATATAGCGAAGCATTAAAAGAAGGTTATAGATTCTATAGCTATGGAGATGCAATGTTGTTAATTTAAAAAGAATTTATTACGGTTTTCTCAAATAAGTGACTCTTAAATATTGGAGAGTCATAAAGGATAACCATGTAAAAACTCAATCTCTTGCACGGGTCAAAGAAATTTATATTTTTGCAGGAAAATTGAGAGAATTATTGAAACTTTTGACCCGTTGAAAACGTATAACTTTTAAATAAAAATATTATTACTAATGTATTGGACTCTTGAATTAGCACATCACCTTGAAGACGCCCCATGGCCTGCCAGTCGTGATGAGTTGATCGATTACGCCATCAGATCTGGTTCTCCGCTGGAGGTAATTGAAAACCTTCAAGCCATAGAAGATGAAGGTGAATTGTATGAAAACATGGAAGAAATTTGGCAAGACTATCCGAAGAAGGATGATTTCTTGTTTAATGAAGATGAGTATTAATACTTGTCTTCACTGAATGAAACATTCCCATTCCTTTTTATCTCAACTAAAAGATTTTAATTACTGAGAATCCTTGTATTTTTCGCGCCATTCTAGATTCAAATATTCTAAGAATTGAAAAGAGGTGAACCAATGAATGATATCGACAATATCACTCAAAAGAAATTAGTCATTGCTATAGATGGCCACTCTTCTTGTGGTAAGAGTACACTAGCAAAAGATCTAGCCAAGCAACTACAATATATCTACATTGATAGTGGTGCAATGTATCGGGCTGTCTCTTTGTACTTTCTAGAAAACAACCTTGAGATTACTAATTCTAAGGATTATACTGATCTACTTATTGAAAATGTCCGTATAGCGTTTATAAATGCAGAGGGCACAATGAATACCCTTCTCAATAATAGAAATGTAGAGTCAGAAATAAGGAAGCCCAGTATAGCTGATATTGTGAGTCATATCGCTGCTAATCCTTCGATCCGAAGGTTTTTAGTAAAACAACAACGTGATTTAGGAAGAAAGAAAGGAGTAGTCATGGACGGAAGAGACATAGGATCAGTAGTTTTTCCCAATGCTGAAATTAAATTCTTTGTCACAGCAGATGTGGATATTAGAACTAAAAGAAGATTTGAAGAATTGACACAAAAAGGTATTACAACAACTCTTAAAGAAGTTAAAATCAATCTTGAAAAAAGAGATTTTATTGATAGTACAAGAGATGATTCTCCTCTCGTTAAGGTAAAAGATGCGATCTTAATTGACACTTCTTCACACACTAGATCGTCACAAATAGATGAAGCGATGGAGCATATAATGTCAGCTCTAAAAATTTAGAGTAGTTTAATAGATCACTGTAATATCCCCTGCTGCTTTTTCAGATTGACCATTCTCTAAGACTACTTCCACATAGAATACGTACACACCAGAAGCAGCCATTTTTCCACCTACCCTCCCATCCCAAAGCTCTAAATTTTGACCAGGGAGAAAATTTTGAACTCGGTGTATCAAATTTCCCCATCTGTCAAAAATTGAAAATGATGTGATACCGCTAATTCTCTCAGAAAAACTGCCTAACAGAAGGTTATTTCCAATGACTGAAGTTGGTGCAAGCATATTTGGTATATAGATTAAATCTTCGAGAGCTAATGCTCTGGTAATATTTATAAAATCTATATACTCACATCCATCTGCATTTGATACTACTAATGATAAAATTCCTTCTTCGGCTGGAATAAAGGAGATAGAGGTTTCAGTTTCTAAAACATCTCCATTATAAAACCAAGAAGATGAAGTTATTTCTGAATCTGAATTAATAATGGGACTCAAGTCTACAGCTTCTCGTGGGAAAACAACTCGATCCTCGCCCAATTCAAAAAACAATCCACCACCAGGATTTATTACAAAACTAGTATCTCTTGTACATCCTATTTCATCACTTATCATAATGTCATACACTCCAGATGATAAACTGTCCAAATTCAAGAGACTAGGATCCATTCCATTTATAAGAGTACTGATCATGCCTTCTCCTCCAGAAATCGCATCGAGAATTAGACTTCCATCCATTCTTTCTGAACAACTCTCATCAGTGGAAGTAAATGTAATTTGGTCTAATGGTGAATCCGTAAATGACAAATTAAAAGAATCTGATATCGTGCAGTTATTTACATTGTCTGTCAATTCTAAAATGAACAAACCATCTCCCGAGAGAATAACTGAGTTTGGGGTTTCAAAAATAGATGGATCAGAACCAGATAAAGACCAAGAAAAATCGATTTGTGGATTTGATGCAATCAAGGAAAGGTCAACTTCAAGTTCACTTTTGTCACAAAACATTCCTTCTTCAATTTCTAAATCTAATCCTCCACTGAATAAACTTTCAACTATTATCACTTCTTCTGAAACTACACATTGATTAATACCTATAGCTACTACCTCCACATTACTAGCCATATCTATGATTAAAGAGTCATTCCGAACAGTATCTCCATTCATCATGACAAAGTATAGTTCTTCTATTTCTGCCAAAAATACCTCTGGCTTTAATATGACTGTATTTTCAATACAATCTAATGCAAGTTCATTGGGAACATTAAGTTGAGGAAAAACAGAATTATCATTGATAAATTCAAACCCTGATACAGAGCAGCTATTTTCCCCTGTGACGATATAAGAAATGGATGCTGTATCGGAGATTTCGAATTCGTCAGTCAGAATTGGATCTCCACCATTTACCACAATTTCTACCACAACATTTTCATTAGAAACAACCCTAAAAAATCCCATAGGCGTTGAACAAGATACATCTCCCTTTTCTATGGAAAAAATTGGATCAGCAATTGTACTTTGCACATGAAAACTTCTTTGAGAAATACAACCATTGCTTGGATTAATCACTTCCACATTATAAGTACCTGAATCAAAAACTACTTGCCTTACAGAGGTTGGGTCCAGTACATCCACATATTGCCAATTCACTTGAGCTCCTTCAACAACTTCAATCTCAAGAATTGCCGAATCCTCTGCACAACTTATAATCTCGTCCTGAGTAGCAGATATCAATGGCGAAAGGGTGTCAATTGAAATGTTAAATACAGCTGTATCTACGCATCCATTTAACAATGATGCTATTACCTGATATTCTCCTTCTTCAGAAATATCAATTATGGGATCTGTACTTATTTCAGTTCCTTGTATACTCCATTCAAATGTAGCTTGGAGATTGTTAGAATTTGGATCAAGAATAATAGAGTCCGTAAGGCAATTTAAGGTATCGATACCACCAACTACAGATACAAAATTGGTATCCAAAGGAATCTCATAGAAAGTATCCAATGTACAACCGTTACTACCAGTCAGGTTATAGAATATGGTATCAAATAGACTAGTGCTCACGATAAAAGATCCAAAGCCTGTCATAATTGACCCTGAGCCTGTCATAATTGACCCTGAGCCCGTATTGGGGCCTTGTGTCCAATTAACAATGAGTGAAGTCGCCTCAGTGCTCAGGTCCCAAACTATTTCATCCACATTGCATAAAAAAGTATCTGATGAAATAGATATTGGTTCTACATTATTTTCTAATTCTACATCTATAAACTCTCTATAATGACAGGAAGAAGTGTCAATTCCCATTACTTTATATGTGCCAGGCATATCTACTGAAATACGCCCTACGAATGTAGAATCGCCTAAAATTCCCGGTCCTGTCCAATTGGCACTAAAAACAGCATTTTCATCCAACAAACCTATTGAAACTATACTCTCTGAACATGTTATAGGTCCATCATTAAACAATTCATATTCTTTTACCTCGAATTCGAAAATAGCCAATATTGAATCTTTAGAAATACAGCCATTGTCATCAATAGATAATTCATATAAACCGGGAAAATCAATACCTAAAACAACTGAATCTGCATTAGAAATTAGCGTACCGTTTCTACTCCATGAAACTTGCCCATCTACACCCAAATTTGAATTGGACGCATCAATAAAGACGGAAAAAGGATTACATGGAATAATAATGGTATCTCCTGAAATTGAAGCATTCACTGTTGGGTTTGTGAATATCACTCTCTCGAATGCTGCACAGCCAGTACCGGGTCTTATTATTGTTGTGTCAGGATTACTGATCTCCAAACCTTCAAAAAAGGTAGGTCCATTGTTACAGAATGGCAATTCAGTATTGAGAGTGTCTAGTGGCAATACGATTAATTGAAGAGGCATATCACTCACATCAAAGCAATAATCAGAAGATAATGAATCAATAGGAATATTATTCACAAGGTCATTTCTAATATCAGCAGAGTCCCCATTTGCTACATTTATTGCTGATATAAAATAATTTCCATTTTGAAGTGATTCAAAAGGAAAGTCCGCATCAATGACTTCTATTCCACTTTCATTGTCAAGTATATAAATGAATCCATAGTCATCCATAGACGACAGGGATGTTGCTGACCATTGATCTGAAGTAATAAAATCACCTTCACATATTTCAATAGGAGATGAATTATAAGAACCTCCATCCGCTTCGCAAATTAGGCATGTGATACCAGAAGGGTCACAAAATAATAACTCCACAGAATTGAGGAGTCCTTCGTCATTAAGTTCAGAATCTGACACTCTGATAGTCCAAACTCCATTTACAGGGCCAATTGAAAAAGCAGTTTCAAAATCTCCAGAAGATGGATAATATGTACCAGTATATTCTGCTGTCGCAGCCCAGTTAGGGTTCGCATTAGTCCATTGATCTGGAGTAGATGGATCAGGAGCGGCAACTTCTGAATTCGGAATAAAAAGAATATCGTGTCGAATAGGGAAAAATAAAGAAGGAGTTGTTATGTCTCTAAGAGCAGGGCCAATGAGAGTAACAGTACTGTCATTTGGGGCAATTAAATCTATTTGCAAATCACTTATCAAGGTATGCTCAAAATTTAAACGAACTCCACAAATACCCTGAATACCATTTAGGTCATTATGGATATCATCCGTTACCTCGATATTTATATCAAAAGAAGTATTGTCATTAATTAGAAAAGGTTGTCCATTAATGCCATTCACCTCGCACTGAGAATATCCTCCGACTGTATGTAAAATTACTATTATAAAGGCAATAAATATGGATACTCGGTTTTGGATAAATTGGTTGTTCACAGACTTAAAAAAATATAATTATTGGGATATAACGTAAGGACTTTGACATTTAGGTTGTAAAGAAGATCATTTTTCACACTAAACCTGAATATATCAAATCACGAACCAATTCGGCCAGTGAAAAATTCGTTTTTACAATGAATAAAAATCTTCTCTGATAATATTACCTTAGACGTGATTAACACACTGAACCATGCATAGAATTATACTTACTTCACTTTTGATCCTCATTACTTATACTGCTCTACAAAGTCAAAGATCACGAACTAGAGATCGAGATAATAGATCAAGCAGATATGAAGAAGATAATGGGTTAAAAGAAAATTTGTGGTATGGCATAAGTCTTGGAAATCTTTACTTTTTCAATGATTTTTCTATCTCTACTAAAGTACAAGGTGGATACAAACCAGTAGATCGAGTTTCAATTGGACTACAAGGGAAAATGTATTTTGATTTTATCAACAGAATCCAACAAGACATCAGTCTCTTCTCTTATGGAGGAGGACCAGAAGTAAGAATAAAAATATCTGAAGACTTCTTTGCCATAGGAGAATATAATCTAATGTCCATTGAAGGAGTAAACTTTAATGGAATTACAAGTAGAGAAAGCTACACCTATCCTACTGCAGGAATAGGATATAGACAAGGTCAGGGGCCTTGGACATTTGGTGCCCAACTACTTTTCATATTTAGTGAGGATGCGAGAAGTCCAGCAGTGCTTGATAGAGCCGTAGATTATTGGATAGATTTTAATTACAAGTTTTAAAGCCTCAAGGTCTTACAAGGTATATTTCAACATTAAATAGAAATGCCGTGGAGGTTGTATTCTAAAGCCCATTCCTTCTATAACCCCATCAAAATCCACATCGATTGGACCACCTTCAGTGAAGTAAAGGTTGTCAAATATATTATTCAGCATGACACTTACATCTAATCTTTCTGCGACTGACAGGTTCAATTGTGCGTTCATGACAAAATGTAAAGGGAGAACAAATTCTTCATTATTTGAAAGCTCTGAAAAGGATTCAGTTACATATCTACTTGACAACCTGAAACTCATATTGTCAGTAAAAGAATATGAAATACTAGGCTGGATTGTCCAGTTGGCAGCGAAAACATGTTTTACATCATTGAAAATAATATTTCCATTGTTGTACTCTTGAATGTTGGAGTTCATCCATGCTAAATTCATTCCTGCACTTAATTTTGAATTCAGGGCATATTGTAAAATTCCTTCTATTCCATATCTGCTACTTTTAACTACATTCTGTCTTATTTCCATATATGACAAGGCCTCTAAGGCTCCTATATTGCTTATTTCATTCTTAAATGACATCAGAAATAAGTTTGCATCCAATGAAAAATTATTCATAGCATATTTCCAACCCAATTCTAGGTCTACAACAGATTCAGATTTATCCACACCATTTAGAATATCTGACCTTGTAGGTTCTCGATTTGTATGTGATATAGATATATATGTGGAAGAGTTGGTATTTAGAGCATAGTTCACTCCTATGGAACCGTTTAAAAAAGTCCAACTATTTTTGATATTGAAATCAGAACCAAAATTTTCATCACCAGTTAAATCCATTGATAATGTTCTGATTTCTCCATTTATATAGAAAGACAAATCATTTTGATTGTACGCGAATTTGGTAAACGCACTGAACTCTGACTTATCAGTAAAATCTCGGGCATATGGTTCTGTAACCAATGGTGTGATATATTCAAAATTTGTTCTTTTGAATAGGTAAGAATGTGCACCTATACTCAACAAATTTTTACTGAATCT
>MDSX01001819.1_pt1 | contig 16194 bp, 8 predicted proteins | sample 811141 | NCBI WGS metagenome assembly MDSX01 (sample SAMN05326642, study PRJNA326480) | marine metagenome | isolation source: seawater | place: Atlantic Ocean: South East | collected 2010 | reverse complement strand
TAAAGCCACTAGAATTTTATAAAGAAAAATATGGTAGTGCATTTTATGGGATAAATAAAATGTATTTACTAATGGAAAAACAGCACAACAGAGGTCAAGACGGAGCAGGTTTTGCTTCGATAAAACTTGGCGTTCAGCCTGGTAAAAGATTTATTAGTAGAATTAGATCTACAGAAAAACAACCAATTCAGGATGTTTTTGGTAAAATAAACGAAAGGATTAACTCAGAGCTTAAATCAAATCCATCAATCGTTGATGATATTGAAAAATTGAAATCAAAAGTACCCTATTTAGCTGAAGTTTTATTAGGTCATGTTAGGTATGGTACATTTGGAGGAAATAGTGTTGAAAATGTTCATCCTTTTCTTAGACAGAATAACTGGAAACATAGAAATTTAATTTTAGCTGGAAACTTTAACATGACCAATTCAAATGAGCTTTTTAACAGCTTAATTGAATTAGGGCAACATCCTAAAGAGTATACGGACACAGTAATTATTATGGAAAAAATTGGACATTTCCTTGACGATGCTGTAAGAAAAATGTACAAAGATTTTAAAAAAGAAGGGCTAAATAAACAGGAATGTTCATCGTTAATTTCTGAGAAACTAGACATTTTTAAAATACTAAAAAAAGCATCCAAAAGATGGGACGGAGGATATGTGATTGGAGGTATGTTAGGTCATGGTGATTCATTTGTAATGAGAGACCCTAACGGCATAAGACCAGCCTACTATTATAAAGATAATGAAGTTGTAGTTGTTGCTTCTGAAAGACCAGCAATTCAGACTGCATTCAATGTTAGACAAGAGACAATCAAAGAATTAGATCCTGGAAATGCAATCGTCATAAAAAGCAATGGTACTACTAAAATAAAAAGTGTAATCAAAGCGAGAGAAAATAAATCCTGTTCATTTGAAAGAATTTACTTTTCTAGAGGAAATGATGCAAGTATTTACCAAGAAAGAAAGGATTTGGGCAAATTATTAATGCCCTCTGTGCTACAAGAGATAGATTATAATATTGGAAAAACTGTTTTTTCATATATTCCAAACACCGCTGAAACTTCTTTCTATGGTATGATTGAAAGTGTTGAAGAATACCTCAACTCAAGAAAAAGTGAGGAAATCATTGGTAAAAAAGGTCTTTCTGAAAATAAGATAAAAGAAATTTTATCAGTTAGGCCAAGAATAGAAAAAATAGCGGTGAAAGATGTTAAATTGAGAACATTTATCACTGAAGATGATAGCAGGGATGATCTAGTTGAGCATGTTTATGATATTACATATGGAGTGGTAAAGAAAAATGATACTTTGGTAATCATTGACGATAGTATTGTTAGGGGAACAACCCTCAAAAAGAGTATACTAAAAATGTTGGACAGATTGGGCCCTAAAAAAATTGTAATTGTTTCATCTGCTCCTCAAATTAGATACCCAGACTGTTATGGAATTGATATGGCTAATTTGGAAAGCTTGGTGGCTTTCAATGCAGCTCTTGAATTATTAAAGGATCGCGGTATGAATTCTTTAATAAAGGAAGTTTATGAAAAATGCAAAAGTGAGCTGAAGTTAGAGGATAGTAAAATGAAAAATCATGTAAAAGCTATTTATGATTTATTTACAGCCCAAGAAATTGCTGACAAAATAACCGAATTATTAAGTTCACATTTAGAAAAACGAGATGTTAAAATAATTTTTCAATCAATAGAAAATTTACACAGTGCATGTCCAAATTCCACAGGTGATTGGTATTTTACAGGAAACTACCCCACACCTGGAGGAAACAGAGTTGTCAACACAGCGTTTGTAAACTTTTTCGAAGGGAACAAAAAAAGAGCCTATTAAGTAGCTTGCTCAAATTTTTCTGAAATTACTCCCCAATTTATTATACCAAAAAAGGCATTGATATAATCTGGTCTCCTGTTTTGATAATTTAGATAGTAGGCATGCTCCCAAACATCAAGGCATAATATTGGCGTTCCTCCACACCCATTTGGCATCAAAGGATTATCTTGATTTGGGGTAGAGCATACTTCAAGTTGTCCGTTTTTGACACAAAGCCATGCCCATCCTGAACCAAATCTTGTTGCAGCAGCTTTCGAAAAAGTATCTTTAAAAGCTTCAAAAGAGACAAATGCTTGATTTATTGCATTTTTTAATCCTTCTGACATAACATTTTCTTTATTTGGATTCATTACTTCCCAAAATAATTTGTGATTGTAATATCCACCAGCATTGTTTCTTAAGGCCATATTAGTCATATCAAGACCAGATAAAATATCAAGTATATCCTTTGATTCGTCTTCTGAGCCTTTAATGGCTGCATTAAGTTTATTAGTGTAACCTTGGTGATGTTTTGAATGGTGAATTTCCATTGTTCTGGCATCTATATGAGGCTCTAAGGCGTCATAAGAATATTCTAATTGAGGTAAACTAAAGCTCATATATTGTAGTATTTATACACCAAATTTACAATAAAAAATTAATCAAAAATCAACAACTATCATTAACTTGTATTTTTGATGATTAACACTAACTATTTCAATCTTTACAATGCTTCAGCTGGTACCGGAAAGACATTCAGTTTGGTTAGAGATTATCTCATCCTTCTATTGAATTCTAAGAATGTTGAGCTGTATAAAAATATTCTTGCAATAACATTTACTAATAAGGCTGTTAATGAAATGAAGGGAAGAATTATCAAATATCTAATGAATTATTCAAATTCCGTTGACCCTGATGAAGTAATGATAAAAGAAATTTCAAAAGCATCAGGCTTAACAAAGACAGAAATATTTTTTAAGTCATCTACTATATTAAAAAATTTATTAAAAAATTATGGTTCTTTTGAAATATCTACAATAGATAAGTTGACTCAAAAAATAGTCAGAAACTTTACATATGAACTTGGAATTAATGCAAAATATGAAATTGAATTAGACCAAAATGAAGTTATTATTAAAGCTATTGATAATCTGATTTCTAAAATTGAATTGAAAGATGAGAGTTCAAAAAATATTATAAACTTTTCATTTGAAAAAACCCAAAATGATAAAAGCTGGGATATTACAAAAGATCTGAAAGAAATTGCTCAATTAATATTCAATGAAAATAATTTTTCTGAGTTAGATTCTTTAAAGGATACTGAAATTAAAGACTTTGAGAGATGGAAAAAAAATCTGAGACAAAAAATCAAACAAATTAAATCAGAAACGAAAATTATTGGAATAAAAGCAATTAAGATAATTGACGAAAAAAAAATAAGTCATGACAGTTTTTCTTTTAAATCTTTGCCAAAACATTTTATCAAAATTTCTCTTGGAAAGTTCGATAACTTATATAATAATCAACTTGAAAATAACTTAATTGAAGGAAGCCTTTATCCAAAGAGAATTTCTAAAAAAGATAAAATAAACATTGAAAAAATCAGAACAAATTTATTAGACATTTATAGGCGTTGTAAGACAAATATTTTTAAAATAAAATTATACGAGAATATATTAAATAATCTCTCTCCTCTTTCAATTTTGAGTGAAATAAAAAAAGAGATTGAACTTTTAAAAAAAGAAGAAAACTTTATATTAATATCAGAATTTAATAAGCTAGTTAATGAAGAAATTAAGAATCAACCTGCTCCATTTATTTATGAAAAAATTGGTGTAAAGTTTAGTCACTTTTTTATAGATGAATTTCAAGACACATCAAAAATGCAGTGGGAGAATTTAAAGCCCCTCATAGAAAACTCCTTATCCTCTGATTACTCATCTTTAACCCTAGCTGGAGACCCAAAACAATCAATATATAGATGGAGAGGTGGAGATGTCGATGAGTTCATGAATCTTATTTTAAATGAATCTCCCTTTTATTGTAAAAAAACTACAATAAATCTTAATACAAATTTTAGAAGTGCTAAAGAGATTATTAGTTTTAATAATTCTTTATTTAAACATATTTCTGAATTATTAACAGAAAATTCTAAATTGACCGAAATTTTAAACTTTCCAGAACAAAATTCATTTAGAAAAGAGAGAGGATATATAAATTTAAAATTTCATGATAAAAATGATGGAATCAAAACAAAAGAATTTTACAATATTCAAATATTATCTAATGTCAAAGAATTAGTTTCAAGAGGTTATTCATACAAAGACATATGTATTATTGTTAGGAAGAAAAAAGAAGGAATTTTAATTGGAGACTATTTAACCGAAAACAATATCCCTATTATTTCTTCTGAAGTTCTACAACTATCTTCAAGTGCTGAAGTTTCTTTAATTATAAATTTAATCAGATATCATATTGAGAGATCTAACTTCAATAAAATCAAATTTTGTAAGTCATTATGTGAATTAAATTTTATAAACCAAATAAAGGAAGATTTCTTGATAGAAATTTTTGATAAAGACTTCTCATATATAAAAAAACAAATAATAATCGATGAATTTAATTTCGATTTTAACAGATTAAATAGAACATCCATTTATGAAGCTGTAGAATATATAATTGATGAATTTGGAATTATGAATAATGGAAACTCATATGTACAATTTTTTCTCGATTTTGCTATTGATTATTCTAATAAATATCAAACTGGATTAAACGAATTTGTTGATTACTATGAAGAAAAAAAAGAAAAACTAAATATAATCAATCCTCAAGGTATAAATGCAGTTGAAATAATTACAATTCATAAATCCAAGGGACTAGAATTCCCTGTTGTTATTTATCCGTATGCAAATATTAATATTCATGGTGATTTGAATCCTAAAACATGGATTGACATCAAAAATAGTGACAATATTGATTTGAAAAAGTCTATCATTAACATTAATCAGGATCTTCAAAAAATTGACAGAGATTTATACAAAAGCTATAGAAATAAATTAGAAGTTGATAATATCAATCTTTTATATGTTGTACTTACAAGAGCAAAAAATGAACTTTACATTATTTCAGAGAAAAATTTAGATAGTAAAGGAAATGAAAATATAAACTACTTTTCAGGAATCTTTATAAGTTATTTGAAAAAAATTGGCATTTGGGAGGATTCAAAAAGGTCTTATGAATTTGGTAAAAAAATTAATCTTAAATCTGAAATTATTGCCTCAGAAAATATCACCCAACAACTATTTGAAGTAAATTCTCGGATTAAACAGAATATTGTAATTAACTCGAAAAACACGGATTCATGGATTAATGATTTAAATGAAGCTAAGGAGGAAGGAAACATCTTTCATCAAATAATGGAGGGAATTAATTCGAAAAAAGAGGTTATACATGTATTAAACAGATTTTATCAATCAGGATTAATCGGGTTGAAAGCTATGAATAAATACAAAGAAGATATTTTACAAATAGTAAACCATCCTGATCTTAAAAAATACTATAATGATGATTTTGTTAGCTTTAACGAAAGAGAAATAATATCTAAAAAAGGAGTTGTTTTAGTCCCAGACAGATTGGTTTTTTTAAATGATAAAAATGTAGTGATTATTGATTATAAGACGGGAAAAGAAAATGATTCCCATGAAATTCAGATGAAAAAGTATCAAGCTTTTCTTCAAAAAATGAATTTAAATGTTGTAAAAAAAATAATTATTTATGTTAGGGATAAAATTACACTTAGAACTATAAATTTTTAGGTTGAAGTATTATGGATTATGAGATCTGATAAAAAAAAGCTTTATTTTCAGAGAAAATGACTAAATTTATCATTGAAAACCGTATTTTTGCGGAAATATTAAATAGTAAATAAAAAATTATGAAAAAATTTTACTCTCTTTTCTTAACAGTTATGTTAGTTCTTGGGGTCACTAACCTGAATGCCCAGGACAAAAACAATCAATGGCAATTTAGCTTTGGGGCTAATGCCGTAGATGTTGAAGCAGATAAGGATACTCAATTTGCTGATTACTTTGACGTTGATGCTAATTGGAACACTGCAAAATCTCCTATATCTATGTTTTCAATTTCAAAATATTTAGGAGATAACTTATCATTTGGTGTTGGAGCTTCATTTAATAGCATTAGTAAATATGCAAGTGGTCTTGAATTATCTGATGTTACAAACGATTACTTCACAGTTGATGCTATGTTAAAATATGATCTTTCTGATGCTTTACCAATTAAAATCATAGGAATGGATTTTGAACCGTTTATTGGTGTCGGTCCAGGTTGGACTTGGTTTGATGAACAAGATGGATTAACCGGAAATCTTTCAATTGGTGTTAACCATTGGTTCAATGATGTTTTTGGTATTACTTTGATGTCAGAGTATAAACACAATATGGATGATTATGGAAAAGCTAATAGTTTTGGTGGCCCAGGTCCACTTCTTGATGAAGGTGGTACCATGAGATGGTCAGCTATGTTATCCGTAAAATTTGGTGGAACAGATACTGATGGTGATGGCGTATATGATGAATATGATCTATGTCCTGATGTTCCTGGTTTAGAAGAATTTGACGGATGTCCTGATTCAGATAGTGATGGAATTCAAGATAGTGAAGATGATTGTCCTATGCTAGCTGGACTTATTGAATATAATGGATGTCCTGACTCTGATGGTGATGGAATATCAGACAATAAAGACAGATGTCCTAAGGTTGCCGGTCTTGAGAGTATGGGAGGATGTCCTGACTCTGATGGTGACGGAATAGCTGACGGTCAAGATAATTGTCCTAAAGTTGCTGGTCCTAGAGGTAACAGAGGTTGTCCATGGCCAGACACAGATGGTGATAGTGTAGCTGATAAAGATGATAATTGTCCAGAAGTTGCTGGAACAGTTGCTAATAACGGTTGTCCAGAAGGACCAACTGAAGAGGATATGGCTAAGATAACAGATTTATCAAGAGGTATTGAATTTGCCTTTGGTGCTACTAAGTTTAGTGATGGAACTCCTCCAGTTTTAGATGCTATTGTTACAATAATTCTTAAATATCCTAATGCTAGATTTAGCGTACAAGGCCACACTGATAGTGTAGGTACTAAAGGATTTAATCAGGTTCTTTCAGAAAGAAGAGCTGCTGCAGTTGTAGACTATCTTTCGTCTAATAATGTTTCAAAAGATAGAATGGATGCAGTTGGATTCGGAGAAAACAATCCAATAGATTCAAATGTTAGTTCAGCTGGAAGAGCAAATAATAGAAGAGTTGAAATTTTATTTATGAAATAAGATTAACTTACACATACTATATATTAAAAAACGCTTCGCTAAATGCGAGGCGTTTTTTATTTTTATGAAATGCATGGCTTCTTAAAAAATGTTACACAAAAAGTTTACGAAAGACACAGCGATAATATTTCATCTATTATTATTATTGTTCCTAATAAAAGATCTCAAATTTTTCTGAAAAAAGAAATAAGTAGAGTTGCAAAAAAAACAATATTTTCTCCGATTATATATGACATTGAAAGCTTTATGTCAATAATTTCAGGTATTGAGAAAATTTCAGATTCAGAGCTACTATTTGAATTTTACAATATTTACTTAAATAATGCTAAAGAAGAGGATCAACAGACATTTGAAGAATTTGTGTCTTGGGCCAAAACCCTACTAAATGATTTTAGCGAAATTGATAGAGAGCTTTGTGATACAGATTCATTATTTGATTATTTAAAGGCTTTTAAAGATCTGACTCATTGGTCAAAATATGAGGATGAAACCGACTTAATCAAAAGTTATAAAGAATTTTGGGGTAAAATCAGACTATATCATAATGATCTTAAAACTAGACTATTTAAGATTGGCAATGGGTATCAAGGGCTTATTTACAGAGAAGCTTGTGAGCAAATTCAAAATTATACTGAAAATCAAAAAAGAATAAAACATATTTTTATTGGCTTTAACGCTTTAAGCAAAGCAGAATCAGAAGTTATTCAAGAAATAATTAATAGTAATGGCGAAATTTACTGGGATATTGATAAAGTATTACTTAATTCTGATTATAATAACGCCTCATTATTTATACAGTCCTACTTAAAAGAATGGCCATATTATAAAAAAAATAACGCCGAAATAATCTGTAATGAATATGAGAAAGAAAAAAATATTCAAACAATCGGAACTCCTAAAAATGTAGGACAAGTAAAATACGTTGGTGAATTACTAAGATCAATGAGTACAGATGAATTAAATGACACAGCTGTAGTTTTAGGTGATGAAAAATTGCTAATTCCCTTGCTAAATTCTATTCCAAGTAATGTCAAAAATATAAATGTTACAATGGGGTACCCTTTGAAAAATTCAAATATTTATTCTTTTTTTTATTTGTTATTAAACATTCATAGTAAAAATCAAAATAACTTTTATTATAAGAATATAATTTCATTAGTTTCTCATGAACTTGTTAGTCCAGTTTTGAATAAAAGTGTTGATTTAAGAAAAAAAATTACAGAAGAGAACCTCATTTATATGTCAAAAAAAGATATAATAAAGATTGATAACGAAAATCATGTAATATATGATCTTATCTTTTCTAAATGGAATAATGCTAATGAAGGTATAAGTTCATGTTTAGAGTTGATAGATTTCATAAAAAAATATTATTCTAAAAATGCATCAAATAATTTTATAAATCTTGAACTTTTATATCACATCAATAAAATATTTTTAGAAATAAAGATGTCCTCCGAAAAGTTAGATTATTTAAAAAATATTAATTCTCTCAAAATAATTTTCAGGGAATTGTGTGAAATGAGTACATGCCCTTTTGAGGGAGAACCTATTAAAGGTGTTCAGATTATGGGAATGCTTGAAACTAGATTATTAAATTATAAAAATATAATAGTAACATCAGTTAATGAGGGTATTCTTCCAGTTGGAAATAATAATAGTAGTTTTATACCTTTTGAAATAAAAAAAGCTAATAAGCTGAAAACATTTAAAGAAAAAGATTCTGTTTTTGCATATCATTTCTACAGATTAATTAAAAGAGCTCAAAATATTTGGCTAATATATAACACCGAACCAGGAGTTATGAATAATGGTGAGGAAAGCAGGTTTATAACGCAGATTGAAGTGGAGGCAATTCACAGAGTAAATAAAAATATTCTAATTTCTAAAACACCCGTTAGGCAAAATGTGGAACCTTTCTATTCAAAAACAAAATTGGTTCAGGCAAAACTAAATGCAATTATTGAAAATGGTATAAGTGCATCCATGTTATGCCTATATGTAATGGACCAAATAAAGTTTTTTGAAACATATGTATTAGGCTTGAAGGAAGAAAGTATTGAGGAAACAATAGCATCAAGTACAATCGGAAATATTGTACATGACTCTCTAGAATTAATTTATAAAAGTTATGTTGGGAAGAGGCTTAAAATTGAAGATTTAGAAAAAATGAAGAAAAAAATAGACAGAACAGTTAAAAATGTAATAATAAATTATGTACGTGAGGAGAACATTAATAAAGGTAAAAACGTAATTATTGTAGAAACAGTGAAGAAGTACGTAAAAAGTATAATTGAACTTGATCATAAAACACTGGTTGATAAAAATGAATTGAGAATAATAGCTGTTGAAAGGGAATTTGAGAATGAAATAGTAGAGGGTAATGAAAAATTTAAAATCAGAGGAAAAATTGATAGAATAGATGAGTTGAATGGAGAGCTAAGAATAATAGATTACAAGAGTGGTAAAAAACTTAATAGACGAGATTTAATAATTAAGAAAAATAAAGAACTAACAACAGAAAAAGGAATATACAACTTACAGTTATTGATATATATGTTAGGGATAGAAAAGGAATATAAAGGGATAAATATCAAAAGCGGTATAATTAATTTAAAAAATATAAAAAATGGTATTCTTGAAGGAAAATTCAACGGAATTACTAGTTTAAGTAGTAACGAGCTGGAAAATTATAAAACCGAAATAATTTTACTAATAAAAAAGCTTCTTAATAAAAAAATATTGTTCAAAAATTAATTTTTTAAACCAATAAAATGCTTGAATAATATTCAAAATTTGATTTGTTAAATATATTTATTTATATTTAAATTATCATATAATATAATAATTTATGTAATTAATAATGTAAATTTATATGTAAAGTTATGAACATTAAGGTAACAAAATCTTCGTATAAAACAAAGGAAAATAAACGGGCTATAATTTTTGACTGTAGCGCGAAAAATTATAGAAAAAAAATAAATACTGGCGTCTTTGTTGAAGAAGAATACTTTGATAAATCTAAAACAACAAATTCAATTTCTTTAAATATCACATTAGAAAAATTAAATGCTAAAAAAAAGGAAGCATTAATTAAATATTTTGAAAACAATTGGACAACTAATGATCTTGAGAATTACCTAAAGAAAGGAATTGATATATATTCGATAGAAAAGTATGTTAGAACTAATTTTATTAAAAATAAAAGCACAATAACAGCTAATGATTATTTAAATGTAGTTAAGGTGTTTAAAAAACATCTTAATAAGCCAAATATTCATTTTAATTATTTATTAGAAGAAAATACAATATTTGAATTTAAATTTAATGCAGAAAAAAAAGGTTTAAAAACATCATCAATAAACTCATACATAAAAAAAATGGCGGTAATTATGAATGAGGCTCAAAAAGATGGCCTAATCACTAAAAGATTTATAATTCCCAAACTTATAATAGACAAAAGAAAAAAATCAATTACACCAAAATATTTTGATAAAAAAAAATTCATTAAAGCTGTGAATAAGTCTGAGGATTTGTATCAAATACAATCTTTGTCAATATTTTTAATGCTAGTTATTTGTGGGGGAATGACTCCTTCAAACCTGGTAAATTATAGAGTTATATATAATAAAAAGCAAAAAGACTTAGTGGGCTCGATATTATATGATAAAAACAGCATTATTTTAAAATATAGAAGATCAAACAAAGGAGAGGCAAAAAAATATATCAAACTATGTCATATCAAAATAAAAATTATTGAATTGGTTAAAACATTATTTTACATAACGCATCAAAAAAAATACCCTTTTATTCTTTCACCATACTCAAATTATTATTCCATATTTGATTTTAATATTCATAAAAATCATAATCTATACAGAAACTTCTGGAACTTTTATCAGATGAAAATCAAGCAAAACTATGACTTGAAATTTAGTGATGCTAAGAGTATTTATCTTCAAAAATTAAATGATATTGAAATGAATAGAACTGTGAGTGATATTTTATTTTCTAGACTAAAAGAGACAGAAATAATAAGTTTTCAAAAAACAAAAATTTTAAAGGATAGTATTGAGAGATGTGAAAAGCAAATTCAAAATAGCTTTTCTGCTAGTGAATTAATACAAGTAATTAAGAATAAATTGATTTTTTTAGGCGTTGATTTAAATAAACTTTCATTGAATAATACCAAAACCCCGCTAGCTTTTTCTGATTTTATCGAAACAATTAGTAAGTATCGTATAGGCTTAGAAAACTAAGGCTTTTTTTAAAAGAATTGATAGAGTGAAATTTATCTCTTTTTATTCTAATTACTTTTTGCTCATTTGGTCTGAGATCAAAGTAGTTGTCAGAAAAATTATTTTCTAGTACAGACTCTATGAATAGATTTTTAACTAAATTTTGAGAAATTAATTTAATCTCATAGAAATTATCTACAACACTAACTTCATATGTAAATTTTGGAATTTTAAGTTCTAAATATTTTACTTCTGTAAGATATTTAATTTTTTCAGAAATAACTTCATCGTTAACAGAGACACTAGCAAAAAGATATTTATCATTAAAATAATTATCCTCAACATTTAATGAGGATAAGTTTATATTATGAATTATTTTAGAATTATTAGGTTTTGATAAAAATTCTCCTTCCCACGAATTATGAATTTTGCCAGAAAAATCTGTTAATTGAATATTAAATTTTAATTTTTGAATTTCTAGTTTATCTGTAACAAAATAAACGGCAACTTGATCATTTTTTTTATAAAATGATAAAATAGACTCTTGAAAAGAATTTTTTGTTTTATAATGAAGTGCTTTCCATTTTCCAAAATAATCAATGCTTGACCATGATGCAACAGGCCAACAATCGTTTAACTGCCAATATAAGCTTCCCATACATATATCTCTATTTCTTCTTTGGGCTTCCATTCCCATTGAAATACCCTCAGCCTGAAGCAGTTGACTAACATAAAGAAAATGTTCGAAAGATTTTGGGACATTATAATCACGTCTCATATACTCCTCTATTGTACTATTTCCAATACTAGATCTTTGATGAGATTTCATTACCTCTGAATATATGTTATAATCCGATGGATTGGTGTATTTTTTTACTGAAGAAAATTCGGGGAATGACTGAAATCCAAATTCAGACATAAATCTAGGAATTTTTTCTTCATAGGTGCTAAATGATTCTTTACCCCACCAAACTCCCCAATAATGAGCATCTCCACTTATTAATGATTCTGTAACTCCAATAGAGCTGCTAGGAGAAGATGACCAATAATCGGTACTACTATCATATTTTTGTATAACCTCAGGTAATATTTTATGGAAAATCTGGTTATATGATTTAAATATAGTATCTGCAATTTCTTGTGATTGATTTTCAATTATATCCTTTTTCCATCCCCAATTTTCCCATGCTGATAAGACTTCGTTATTACCACACCATAAAGCAAGAGATGGATGTGTTCTAATCCTTTTTACATTGTAAATTGCTTCCTCTTCAACAGATTTTAAAAAACTGTCATTTCCAGGGTACATTGCACAAGCAAACATAAAATCCTGCCATACAAGTAATCCATATTTATCACATAATTCATAAAATTTATCATCCTCGTAAACACCACCACCCCAAACTCTAATCATATTCATATTAGCATCAACTGCAGCTGAAATTATATTTTCATAATCAGAATCTTTAACTCTTGGTAAAAAAACATCCTGTGGAATATAATTAACCCCTTTCATAAATGTAGGAATACCGTTTACCTTAAAGAAAAAATTATTTCCAATGGAATCTTTTTCCGTTACCAGCTCAATTGTTCTTAATCCAATTGATTTTGAAGATTTAGAAATATAGTTTTGATATGAAATTTCAAGTTTTACATCATAAAGCTTTTGAATTCCCATACCATTGGGCCACCATCTCTCTATTTCATTAATAGTAAAAGGGATTATAAATTTATTAGTGCCCTTTTTTAAATAAACAAGATCTTGAGTAATTATTTTGTCTTCAACATATATTTTTGCAGTAACGTTCTGATTTTCAAGAAAAGAAAATACCTCAACCTCAGCTTTTATGAAAGCATCATCCTCTATAATCTTTTGTGTAAAATGAAGATCTTTTATTTTAAAATTATTCCAGAAGTTAATATTAATTGGTCTCCATATACCAGAAGTGACTAGTCTGGGGCCCCAGTCCCAACCAAAAGAGTAGGGGGCCTTTCTTTCAAAAACTCCCACTTTTTTGTTATCTGGTACTTTGCCAATTTCTGAAAGATCATTAGCATTATCTGGGAGCTTATATCCTAATTTATCATATTTCTCAATTCCTACATCAATAGGAGATTTGAATTTCACAAGCAAATTGTTATTTCCTTTTTTAATGTTTTGCTTTATATCAACTGTTTTTCCGATAAACATGTTTTCAGAAGAATAAATCAAAGAATCATTTAAAAATACATCGGCATATGTGTCTAGCCCAAAAAAATCTAGCTCTATTGCATCGAAATCAAAATAATAATCATTTACTTCAAAACTTGTTCTGTAGTTCCAATCAAGTTTATCTATCCACTGTAACTCATGCTCATTTAATCTAAAGAATGGGTCTTGAATCTTTCCGTTTTCTAACAAATCCAAGTGAACTGTTCCAGGTACGGTTGCTGGTAAAAATGCTTCACCTTGCTCAGATTGAAATTCCCAATTTGAATCAAGTTCAACACTATATTCTTGCTTTTGGTTTGAGCAGGATAAAGTAAAAAGGATAAAAATCTGAAAAAATAAAAATTTTATAAATTTCATATAATTAACAAAATATGAATTCTAAATTTTAAAGAAAAATGAATATTTTAGAATCTTAAACTTTTATTTTAATTGATCTCTGTGAAATACAATTTAATTTTAACTTTTTTACTATTTAATTTAATCTTATTTTCTCAAGAAAAGAAAATTGATTCAACAAAAATTAACGGATGGCAAAAATCTGGAAAAACAAGTTTTTTAATTAATCAAACCGCTTTTAATAACTGGGTTTCAGGTGGTGAGAACAGTGTAGCAGGGACACTATCAATTGATTATAATCTTAACTATTATTATAACGGATGGGCTTGGGACACAAAAATGATTGGATCATTTGGAGTAAATAAAAATAGTGACAGTAAATTTTTTAAAAAAATTGATGATAGGATAGAAATAAATTCAGTAATGGGTAAAAAATTTATTGAAAAATTTAGTTTCTCAAGCTTTTTAAACTTTAAAACACAATTTGCGAAAGGATTCAAATATTCAAATAATGAAGAAGGAGGTGAGATAAGGACAGAAAAAACAAGAATATTCTCTCCCGCTTATACCCAATTAGGAATTGGAATATATTGGAAAGAAAGTAATTCCCTTTGGGTGAATTTTGCACCTATGACAGGGAGATTAATTTTAGCAAGCAAAAAATTCACCAATCAATTAGAAGATGGAGAAGAATATTTTGGTGTACCAAAAGGACAAAATTCAAGATTTGAACTTGGGGCATCGATTAGTGCCTTTTATAAATTTGAAATTCTTGAAAATATAAACATAGAGCAAAGCATAAATCTTTATTCAGATTACCTTTACAAAGCAGATAATATTGATATAGATTATACACTTTCTGCATTTATGAAAATCAATGATTATTTATCTACAACTCTAATTATTCAATGCATATATGATGATAATGCTGTAAAAAAAATACAATTGAGAGAGGTGTTTGGACTCGCCTTTATTGTTGATATTAAGGAAATATCAAAAATTATTTAATTATCTGTTTTTCATTTTTGCTAATAATCTCAATAACTCTAAATAAAGCCATATAAGAGTAACTAAAAGACCAAACGCACCATACCATTCCATGTATTTAGGTGCTCCTTTTTCTGATCCTTCTTCAATAAAATCAAAATCAATAACCAAGTTTAGAGCTGCAATTATGACGATGCCAAAAGAAAGCCCAATACTTAACATTGAAGAATTATTGGGGCTTAATAATGAAATTCCTGAACCAAAAAAGTTCATAATAAAACTAATTAGATACAGTAAAAATATTCCTCCAGTTGCTGCGAATAAACCTAATTTGAAATTTTCAGTTGGTTTTATAATTTTTGATCTGTATGCAAAAAGTAAAGAAAACAATACAAAAACCGTAATCGAGATAGCTTGAAGCACTATACCATCATATTGTAAATTATATATATATGAAATGGATCCAAGAGCTAAACCTTCCAATACAGCGTAAATTGGAACCGTAAATGGGGACCATTCTTTCTTAAATATTGTAATTAGTGCCACGATTAGTCCTCCTATAGAACCAATCATAATCATACTTTCCATGCCTGATGAATAAGTATAATATGCTGCAATTATTAATAAGACTAAAGAGATAGCTGTTTTATCAACAGTGCCTTGAATTGTCATAGTATTATCAATAAATAAGGCATTACCATTTGATGAGCTTTTAAAAGTATTAGAATTAAGTGCTGGGTTAGATGTTCTGTAGGAAAGGTGAGATTTATTCATGTTTTTCTGATTTATTTAGCAAATTTAATCAATTTCATCTTTTTTTCTAAATCATTGTAAATCAATAAATAACAGATAATAATTTGACAAAAAAAAATCTTAAAAATTAAGGATATCGCAAAAAAAAAGTTGATTTTTAAATAATTTCGTATATTTGAGCCATATTAACTAAAAAACTTAATTTAAAATGAAAAAATTATTACTTTTTATTTTAGCGTTTTCATTGTCTTTTGCAGGATTTTCTCAAGACGGTGATTCAGATCACAAATGGCTTGTAGGAGCTTCTACAGGTGCAATGTACATGTCTTCTGATGCTGCTGACGGCGGTATGATTTCAGTAGATGCACTTTACAGCGTAACTGACGATCTTATGGTCGGTGCAGAACTTGGATTAAACTTCGGAGATTTCGAAGGTGAAACTATCCATGCTCAAGCACGTTACTACTTTAGTGACATTTTCGTTGCTGCTTC
>MDSX01049967.1_pt1 | contig 16204 bp, 12 predicted proteins | sample 811141 | NCBI WGS metagenome assembly MDSX01 (sample SAMN05326642, study PRJNA326480) | marine metagenome | isolation source: seawater | place: Atlantic Ocean: South East | collected 2010 | reverse complement strand
GCCACCGTGTGAATGATACAGCCAACCGCTTAAAGGTTTACCACCGCTCACACCATACAGCCAGATTGGGCCAGAGTAGGCCAGCCAGGGTCAGATTGGGCCAACCTCAACCAGGGTCAGGGGGCCTTAGATAGGTTGGGTCTACGGTAACACTCTACCTACCCAGATAATTGGGCCACAACCTTTGGTAAAGTGTTACCCTAGGCCCACGCTTGATGCGAACCACGTCAGGGCCACGAAGGTGATCAGGGCCAGGGCCGTGAGCACATATATATAATTCATACTAGAGTATAGCACGATCCTAGAATTTGGTCAACCAGATAGTTTGGTAAAGTTGGCTACAATAGGCCCCACAAAAACTGCAAGATTGGTAATATGTAGTAACTTCCATTTTCCACGGCCATCGTTTAAGTTAACCGTTCTGACAGTAAATACAGTTAGGCCCACGGGTGCAATACTCCTCTTGACGAGGCGCCATATAGTAGTTGCATCCAGGGCCAACTCCAGCCAGTCAGCACCAGCATAAATACACGGAAGGAGATCACAATGAACACCAAAAAAATTTTACGCAAATACAAGGGTGCGGACAAGTCTAGGCCCGCCATGTGGAAGACAGGCACGGACCCACAGCGCCATGCCCAATACCGTGCATGGATGCTGAAGAAGACACAGGCCAGATACAGGGACGAGGCATGGTCGTTGACCTTTGAGGACTTTGAACAGTTATGGTCAGGCAGATGGTTCATGCGGGGCAGGGACGGCCTATGGTTGACCAGGGTGGACAACACACGTGCATGGAGCAAGGCCAACTGCAGGTTGGCCACACGTAGCAGACATTTTAAACATGTATTAAAAAACTACAAGGGACTTAAATACTCAAAAACAAAACACTTTTAGGAGGACTCACGATGCACAAGAAGGGCAAGAAGCACAAGAAAAAAGGCGGAAAACGTGGCGGCAAGAAAAGAAGAGGTTGATTGGGCGAGTTACTTCGCTTCAATAGTCAGCGTGTGTCCATGGTCAAAAGCATACTGGCACAAGCAGAAGATTGAGGTGTGTGACTGGCAGGGAGAACAAGCCGTCAGACCACTTGGCCGTGTAGTGGCCAGGATGTACTTGCACAGGAGGGCCAGTGCAAGGCAGTTGAAAAAATTCATGGAAAGATTCAACTGTGATAGGCCAAAGGAGGAATGGCTGTATAGCCACCCAAGATTTGGCGGGCACTCAACACCAGTGGGTGTGCTGATACAACAGGATCACGCACTGCTGACTAAGATAAGGAAACAGAATGACAAAAAAGATACCAAAAGGCTTCCATAGGACCAAGTCAGGAAGGATAGCACGTAAAGGCCTGTATTACTATGCTAACAAGAGACGAAAAGCAGGCAAGAAACCAATCAAAAAAGGCAGACCAGGTTACGTCACGAGGGCGGCAGTAACCAGATCAGCCAGAACAGCGAGGAGTTAGACGATGGCAAGACCAAAAGGCAGAAAACTTTCACCAAAACAGATGAAGATAGCAAAGGCGGCACCACCTTTCAACAGGATCACGGGCAGGGACTTTGCTGTGCTGAGAACAGGCAGGAAGAAAAAGAAGAGATAATGAAAAAAACAATCAAAGCACCAAGGGGATACCACTGGATGAAGCGTAAGTCAGGTTTCAACCTGATGAAAGGCGCATACAAACCACACAAGGGTGCCGTGAAGCGGGCATCATTCAAGGTGGTCAAGAAACATAGGAGTTAACATGGAGGTGCAGGATGGCCGGGACGAAAAAGGCCAAAGGCCAACAGACAGTTCATACGAAATACTACCGCAATGGTCAGGAATGGAAACCAGCGATGGTGATCACACGGAAAATGTTTGGCAATGGCTACAAAGAATATATGGCCGCACAAAGCGTCCAGACAGGAGAATTATACAGGAATAGCCACGGCAGGATAGCACCATGGCACTCAATACAGTTTACAAGTATTGAACCAGATGAAATAAAATGAGAAAACTAAACAAACCATTCAGGACACCAGGCAAGAGCAAAAAATTTGCCGTGCGTGTGCGTAATCCAAAAACTGGCAACGTGAAGACTGTGAGATTTGGTGATCCCAACATGCGTATCAAGAAGAATCAACCAGCACGTAGGCGTAGTTTCCTAGCAAGGCACAGGTGTTCAACACCAGGACCAAAGACAAAGGCGAGATATTGGTCATGCAAGATGTGGCGTTAGAATGCACAGTCATAGGTAATGGCCACAGCAGGCGCAAACATAACCTAGAAGACATCAATCATCCAACATTTGGATGCAATCAAATATACACAGAATACCAACCATCATGGCTGATAGCCAAAGACAGGCGTGTGCTGGAACAGATGACACGTGACGGAGTCAAACAGGTCTACGTGCCAATGATGTCACACAGGGCACACAGGGAGACCAGCACCATCAACATACCAGACATGCGTGAGATACGTTTTCCGTTGTTCAGGATGAACAGTTGGCTCACAGGAGAGATAGCCATCGTGTTCGCGGCACAGATGGGTTTCAAAAACATCAACGTGATTGGTTTTGACGGTGGACACACCAGCATGTATCGTGGCAACACAGACACAAACTCCAGCATGATACACTGCCAAGTGCCCAAATGGAGATACGAACACACGTTTGATAAAATATACGCACATTATCCTGATATCAATATAAAAACAGATAAAGACTTTTTGCGAACTTATAAATAATCACGTAGATAACCATTAGGCCTACTTTGGTTGCACAAGATTGCAAACAGTTGGTATTGCTGTGAAATACAAGTTCTAGAACGTTGTATTAGAAGGACAACCGCAAGGCCCATTCAAAGTATAACACAATTCAAAAGCGTTAAATTATAAACAATAACTATGAGGAGACCATAAAATGGCTTTAGTAGCAAATGCTGGAACGAGTGTATCTAATGCATTCAGCACTATGTTTAGTGATGATGTAAAACACGCTTATCAGCAACTTACAGCAAACCTTTTGGGATCTGTTAGAGTAGTTAGAAATGTAACTGGAAGCACTTACAAATTTAACACTTTAACAAAAGGTGGTTCTATCAAGAACAAAGCAAGATTTGAAGATATCGTAGTGATGTCTGATACATCTAAATCCCTAACTTCACCAGGTGCCTACACAGGCGGAACGGCTCAGAACGCACAGGTAACTGCCACTTTGGCAAATTACCATGCAGGTGAGTATGTTCAAACACTTGATGAGGTGAAAACTAACGTAGACTTACGTCAATCTTTTGCAGAATCAATTGCGGCGGCCCTAGCGAGAGCAACGGACCAATCAATTGTTGATGCCTTAGATGCAGGTACGCCTACAAACATTAAAACAACAGCACAAGGTGCCAATGGATTAAACAAAGCGGCTCTTTTAGAAGCACATGAGGCGTTAAACGCTTTATCTGTTCCTGCAAATGACAGAGTTCTTTTAGTTTCACCTGCGGCTCTTACTGACATCTTAACTGACACAACAATCGTTTCAGCGGCTGATGGACAATTAAGTAACATCGCGTTATCAACTGGATTCATTCCAAACATCTTTGGATTCAGAGTGATATCAAGCAACCTTTTAACTGCAGATTCTGTAGTTAGAAAATGTTACGCTTTCCAAAAACAGTCAATTGGAGCGGCTATTGGTAGAGACGTTGGTATTCAGGTTAATTACGTTCCCCAAAAAGCATCAACACTTATCTTAGGTGAGATGTCAATGGGTGCAACAATGATTGACGCTGACGGCGTTGTTGAAATACAAGTAACGGAGTAATCATAAAAGGATTACCTCACTCATTAAGGCGGGTCTTCACTGGATTGTTGGGGGCTCGCCTTTTTTTATGTTCAATAAATAGTGTAAAAGGAAATTAATCATGGCTGAATCAAAAGTTTCTATTTCAAACCAATCGCTGACAAAATGCGGTGCGACTACTATATCATCGTTTACAGATGGATCACACGAAGCAAACGTGTGTTCTACGATGTATGATAATGCAAAAAAAGGCCTTATGTATTACACATTTTGGAACTTTGCAATGACAAAAGTAAGATTGAATCTTACCACAGACACACCAGTAGATAAAAGTTTTACAAAAGCACACAGTTTACCAGGAGACACAATCAGGGTGAAAGGTGTATTTGACAACCAAGGTAACATCATAGTTGATTACGAAATACAAGGTGACAAAATATTTTCAAACACATCAGATTTGTTTGTAGAATACGTGCAAGAAATGACAGAAGATAAATTTCCTGCATTTTTTATAGAAGCGTTAGTTTCAAAACTGGCGTTAGAAATTAATGAAGCAATTACAGGAGTTGGGACTCTTACAACAAGGCTAGCAGAAGACTTTAACGCTAAATTAAGAGCGGCTAGAATTGCAGATGCACAGGAAGAACCGCCACAAAACATCATGCCAGTAGGCAGATTGGTTGAGGCACACCTAGGTGGAGGTGCATTTATACAAGGTAGGTTGAAACACCCAACAAGTTAATGAATGGCTACAAGAAAAATATCACAAAATTCATTCAACACTGGTCAAGTAGGGCCGTTCATGGATGGAAGAGTGGATTCACAACTATACAAAACTGGACTAGAAACGTGCGAAAACATGTTGCTTCTGCCACAAGGCGGAATGCAAAAAAGAAAAGGTTTTAAGTTTATATCTGCTGACCCAGATAATACTACAACACCAGACGGTTCTACAAGTTTAACAACAACAGGTTTTCACTTGCAAAGCAGGTTGATACCTTTCAAATTCACTGACGGACAAGAATATGTAATCGTGTTAGAGCCAAAAGACACAGGCGCAGGCACTGAAGCAGAGATGCACATATTCTATCAGAACACAAGAGTGGCACATTTAACAAATGGCTCAGGTGGACAAGTATTTCCAATCACAACAGCAGAGATAGGCGACGTAAGATTCACACAGAGTTTTGATGTAATGATATTAGTGCATCCTGACCTGCAACCAATACAGTTGCAACGTGGATCTGTAAACACAGATTGGACTGCAAGTAATCTAGTTTTTGATTTCATACCTTTGGCCAATTTTAGTTTTGGCACAACACTTACACCAAGTGCAACAAGTGGTAATGGCATCAACATGACCTTGAGCAACGGATCCTATGAATGGGTGAACGCAACGGCACCAAATGGACACATTGGAATGCACGTGAATATAAATGGTGGACTGGTTGAGTTGACAGGATTTACAAGTTCTACTGTGATGACAGGTAATGTAATATTTGAAATGGTAGACACAGAAGGTGCAAATGGTAATGAATGGGAACTTGATGCATTCAGCAATTTAAATTCAACACTAGGCGGCGGACAACCAAGGTCTGTATCTTTCCACCAAAACAGATTAATCTTTGGCGGAACCAGAGACAAACCACAAACAATATTTGGATCACAATCAGGAGATTTCTTCAACTTTAATCCTTTCACAAAAACAGTAACAGAGTCAGGTGGCTCTACAACTGTAACAGGTGACATCACAGACGATGCAGGATTTACATTTACTATTGCTTCAGACCAACTTAACATTATACGACATTTGATATCACAACAATCACTATTCATATTCACATCAGATGGTGAATTTGATATGTCAGGTGAACCTGTGACTCCATCAAATGTTCTAGTAAGGCAACAAACAAGATACGGCATTGGACAAGGTGTGTCAGAACCTGTGGTGGTTGACAATGAAGTTTTGTTCCATGACAAATCAGGCAAACAGTGCAGGGCGTTTGTTTACAACTTCAACACAGATGCCTATTCTGCAAAAAATTATTCTTTGATCCATCATGACATATTGGATGGTGCAACATCAATTGCACACTTGACAAATTACAGCAACAACAACACCAACTACGTGGTAAGTTTGAATTCAGACGGCTCACTAGGTATACTAGGAATCAACGTGGAATTCAGTGTAGTAGGTTGGAACAAATGGACCACTAACGGTGAATTCAAAGCATTAGGAGTTGTAGATGATTCGTTATATGTTTTGGCTAGGCGATATGACAATGATGGTTCTACTCTGCAGTCAGGTCTGTTTTTAGAACAACTAACTGCTGACAACATATTCTTAGATTCCTTTCACACAACAAGTGCTTCAGCAAGTAGTTTCACAGGCGCTGTTGGACTTGAAGGACAAACTGTGCAAGTAGTTGCAGATGGTATGAAACATCCAGACGTAACAGTTGCCAACACTGGTAATTTTGATTTAACAAGAACAAGTTCATCAACACAGATAGGACACGGTTACACGTCAACTGCAAAGACTTTGAATTTGATCTTGAATGCACCAGCACAAAGCACCATGGGAGAAAAGGTAAGAAAAGTTTTAGTTGATATACAACTGAATGAATCAAAAACATTAGAAGTAGACGGTATGACTGTGCCTTTCAGAGAGTTAGGAACAAGTTTATTAGGTCAGGCAGTGTCATCTTTCACAGGTTTCAAACGAATGCGTATGACAGGTTACCATACATCGCCACAAGTTACATTCACGATCACTGACCCATTACCTTGCACGATATTAAGTATAGTAACAGAGGTAAAATTTGGCGCAGGAAAACTTCAAGGCGGTTAAGCAACCAGTTAGACACGAACTCAACTATCCACATTTCAAATACGTGGTTGAGAATTGCCGTGTTGCAGACGAAATGGAATGTATGTTAATGGGATACACCAAACAAAAATTGTTAGACAAATATGAACAATTGGAAGATGGCGTGACAGGCACATACTACAACTATCCATTCCTAGCGGCAGGCACCCATGTTATAAATGATGAAGTTTGGTATTGGTTCTTTGCAACACCAGTTGTCAAAGATTTTTTCATCAGGATAACCAGAGAGGCGAACCGTTTAATAAAAAAAAGTATGATTAAACACCCAGATAAAAGACATCTAGTGCAGGTTTGGAGCAAACACCATCATTCTGTAAAATGGTTAAATACACTAAAGTTTAAGCGTTTTGCATCGTATAACGTTGGAGACGAAGAAATTTATCTAGTGGAGAGGAAAAGAACTTAATGTGTGCACCAAAAAATGATCTAGCCAAATTAGCAATTATAGGAGCGGCCGCTTATGCATCAGGTGGCACCAGCCTTTTTGCTACATCATCAGCATCAACGGCGGCTACTGCTTCAGCAACAAACACAACCATACTGTCAACACTAGCAAACGCGGCAAAAGTTGCGTTACCAGTGATAGGTGCGGCAGGACAAGTGTATTCAGGATACATGAATGCACAGATGTTGCGTAACAGAGCCAATTTTACAGATTACCAAGTGGGTGTTGAAGAAGAAAGTTTTGCTTTGCGTAAGGTCAAAAGACAAAGAGCACTTGCACAACAACTAGGTAAACAGAGAGCATTGTATGGATTGAGTGGTGTTACCATAGCAGGATCACCAGGAGACATACTTGCACAGACTAGAGCCAACTATGCAGAAGACGAATTCATTGATGCATACAACACATCACAATCTATCCTAAGTAAAAAATTCAGTAGCACTGCGTTGAGAAGTGAAGCAAAAACGGCCATCATAGGTGGTTACACAAACGCGGCCACAACACTAGGCACAAGAGGTGACATCTTCACAACTGTAAGGAACAAACCCAACGTTGGACCAAACAGTGAAATTACAAAAACAGGTGCAATTAGAACAGCAACAGAAGGATCAAACTAATGGCTAGAATACCAATCACTCCACCAGAAAGACCAGACGTAATCAAAGGCAAAAGACGTAACATGCAGATGAACACAGAGACTGGTAGCAGATTGACACCAAGGAATAATTTTGCATTGCCATACCAAGAAGGCAACGCCGCTATCAAGATAGTTGACAACGTTTCAAAACTCGCAAACAACCTAGCGGACAAGCAAACAGTTGATGCCGCTTACGACAGAGGCCTAAGGACACAACAGGATTCAGAATCGTACGTTGCAAAACAAGGCACACCTTTTACACTAGCAGGCACGGCTTTCCAGAAAGGTGCCAACGTAGCATACGTCAACAGCAAAACAATTGAATTAGGCAGAGAACTAAAACAAATCGCAACTGACAACCCATTGAACAACGACAAGTTCATGACCATGTCAGAAGAATACAAAACAAAATGGAGTGAAGATTTACCCAGCAATCTACAAGCGGCACTCACAGAAAAATTCAACAGCGAACAGGCAAGATTCAGCACAACCATACAAACTAATTTGAAGATTGATGAAAGAAATACACAGATCAACACACACAAAGAAAAATATGGTTTGACCATGCAAAAAATAAAAGGAGCAATTGAAACAGGCAACACTATTGGCCTGCCTGAATATTTTGCAGAATTGCAATCTGAATTTGAAACATTTGACACCGTATACCAAGTTGGATCAAACAACCAAAATGCCAGAGCACAAATCACACAATTAACTATTGCAAAAGCAATACTAGAACAGGAATACAAAAACAGTGACACAGCAGGCAGAATCAAAATAAAAAATCAATTACAGAACGGCACATACACTTTTGGCGAACTAGGAGAAGAATATGCGTCAGTCATACCAGGCGGTTTCAAATTTGGAGTAAAAGATACAACAGCATTATTATCTGTAATTGACGAAACTGATAAAGTAATTACAGATGCATTTGCTGATGCAAGAGGCCTAAAAAATGATGCATTGGAAAACACAAACAAAAAAATTGCAGAAGGTAAAACAACAAGGTTTGTTACTTTTGCTGAAGGACCAGATGGGTTTGAAAAAACAGTTGTAGAACAACAACAAGATAATATTGATATTGAAGAATTAAAAGAATTACAATACAGTGATACTGAGATAGCAGACATTATAGACAAAAGAGCACAAGCAGAAGCAATTGGCGACTACACGTTTAGAGCAACTGTGTTGTCATTGCCACAGTCATCTACACTTATCACAGAACTTGAAAACCAATTGACAGAATTAGAATCTTCCAATTTATCAGCGGCAGAAAAAATTAAAGGCAAAGCATTGATCAACAAACAGATACAAGCAGTAGAGCAAGTTAGAAATCAAAAACGAGAAATATTGAACGACCCAAGCAAAGATATTGCGTCATACGTCATTGACAGTTTAGGTCTGAAACAAGATGAAAATTTATTCAGCGACGAAGGTTTGAATGCATTCAGGAAAAGAACTGAACAATATTTCAACGTGCCTGTCAGCCTAGTAAACATGATGCCAGTGTCTGTTGCAAACACAGTTACAGGCAACATACTTGGTAAAACAAACGCTGATGAAATGATAAATGCAGTAGGAAATGCAAAAGCACAATACCCAGAAAATTTTAACAACCTTATCAAGAAAGCATCAAGATCAAGTGAAGAACCACAAACAGATGCGTTGTTGGTAGCGGCGGACGTTTTAGACACAGACGAAAACACTGCAAGACTGATGTTTGATGCCATCAGCCAATATAATGTAAACTTAGAAGCATCAAGCGGAAAACTGCCTGCAGATGTCAATACAAAAGTTGACACATACATCAACAACACAGTAGGCGACATATACAAAGACGGCGGAGCATACTATAATCTTACAGGTGCGGACACAGACCTAGGTCAATCACACCGTGCTATGTATAAGGTGATGTTTGCAAAATATTTTGCACTACACGGTGACGAAGAACAAGCACATAGGTTAACACAAGAACAAATGGACAAAAGTTTTACAACCATTGACATGCCAAACGGCACACAGGCATTGTTCAGCAACACAATAATAAAAACAGATTCAGACAAGGCACAAATTACAAATCTTGTAGAAGACATGATGAACAATCCTGCAAGATACAGCACAATAACAGGTGCACCTGATGGTTATGAAGATTTTGTAAACAACACTGACCAATATCTTTTTGTTTCAAAAAATGGTGGTATACAAGTGTTGGACAAAAACGGCACACAGATAATGTTTCAAAAACTACCAAGTGGTGCAGATGAATATGTGTATGCTGACATGACAGTTACACCACCAGGATTTAGGAAAGCACCTGCAGTGTATGAAGATGCAGAAAACACATGGGTGACAACATTAAATCTACAAACAAAAGAGTTTGAAAAAAATTATGATGAACTTGTATTTGTTGAAACTTATGACGAAACTGGAGACGGTGGATTTCAAAGAACAAAAACAATAAATGAAAAAATGACAGACTATGCAGATCATTACAACAAAACATTGCCATTAGAAGATAGGAAAAAATATGTTGATTGGATGGCTGGAGAACTAGATCCAGAACAAAGATACAAACCTGAATTAAAAGCAATTAGTATTGCAATGGTAAATGGTGATTTGTTAGATTGGCATTTGGAATGGTTGGGCAACAACATAGAACATTTGCAAAAATTAAGAAATGGATTTGCAAGAAAGAAAATTTTACAAATATACAAAGATAGCGGACTGTTACAATTACCAAGCAACAACGATGCACCAATCACCATGTCACCGTTGCAATCGTTGACAGTGGTAGTGCGTGACTTGACGTCTGATGATTACTTAGAGTTCAGACCTGAACCAACAGAAATTGATCCGCTACAACCATAAGGAGCAAAGATGCCAGTAGAAATTACACAAGGCTCTTTACCTGCTAGAGATAAAACACAAGTAGAAGCAAGAGATACAAGCACATGGGAAAACTTCAAGACAGGTTTTGGTGTTGGTATAAAACAGACTACGGGCAGTTTGGTAACGGACATACTAGCGGCCAAACGTGCAAAAAGAGAATACGAACAGACAGGTGAGTCTGCGATACCAGAAGATGAATGGAATGAAACAAATGAATTTTTTGTTCCAGGCGTAGAGTGGGAACCACACATAACAATAGAATTAGCAGAACGTATGCGTGATGCATACGTGGCCAATATGAAATTTGCACAAACACCAGGCATAGCAAAATGGGGTGGTGCATTGGCTGGCGGATTAGTTGATCCTGTAAACCTTATACCACTAGGCGTTGCTACGCCAGGCAAAGTGTTAACAAGCATGGCCAGAGTAGGAGCGGCCAACGCCATGTTGGAATTTGGTTTGACTCCTGTGTTAAAAGCAGGTTATGAAGCACGTGGAGAAGAGTTTGGTGCGGATGACGTGTTGATGAATATGGGAATAGCATTTGCGGCTGGTGGTGTGCTGTCAGGTGGTGCAAGTGGACTTGGCCTGCTTGTAAAAAGAATGCGAGGCACAAACCTAAACAGTTACACAACAGCAGATAGGTTGATAGATGAATCATTCAAAAATCAAAGTGAACTATCAATAGATGCAAATCTATCACAGGTCATAAACGGACAAGTTTTGAAAACATCATCTTACACACCAAGATCAGGTGGCCAAGATTTCATTGGTAATAGAAGACTAGACACAGTTGCGGATGACTTTTTCGTAGACAGTTACGGCACGGTGTTTAGAAATGCAGACGAAACTGCAAACGAGACTGTAAGGTTTGGATTCAACACCAACGGTAACATTGTAATCACAGGCAGTCAAGGATTGATTGCAAAACTGTCAAACAGGATACAACAGATATTACCAGATCAAAACAAAATAGAAATTGTTACAGGCGATGAAATCACACGTTTGACTAACAAACAAGATTTTGTAAATTGGTCAAAAGAAGCAAAAAGATTTTACACAGGCAAAGATAATTTTAGTGATGATATTGATCAAGTGTTCTTTGCAGAGAACAGCGACGGCAGTATCAAGATTGAGATAGATCCAAAAACAAACAAGAAAACTGCTTTCAGGACATTGAATAAAAAACAATTGAAGAAAGACAGAGACGTAACAACATTACCATCAGATGAACAGTTAGAAAGTTTAGGATTGGTATTGGAAGGCAACAGGATAATTGACACTGGTGACAGCAACATACAGGCAATAAAAGAAGCACCTAAACGGTTACAAGCACAAGCAAGAAAACAACAAATATTAGAAAATTTTGAAAACATACAAGTCACAGAAAGATTGAACGATGTAGAGTATGACAACCTTATAAGACAACTAGGCAAAACACTAGACACCACAGACATAGAAAGGGTGCCTACAGCAAGAGATGTAGACGCTGACGATAATGCAAGGATAGCCAGACAAGAAGAAATTGAAAACACAAAGTTTGACCAGAACATGAAAAACAATCAACCAGTAGAAGGCGAACTAAAAAATACATCCGCCGTGGTGCAAGAGACAGCACGTAATCCGCAAAAATATGTGTATGGTAGAGTTAAGGATCTAGGTTTGTTTGACAACAGAGATATTGCATTGACCAAATACGGTATTGAATTGGATGACGTAAATCAAACGGTGATTGTTAGAGATGAACCAGCAAACGCTTCAGAGTTAGTAAAAACTATGAGACGACAGGTAAAAGAAAAAATAGAAAGAGCAGAACAAGAATACACAAGAGTAGAAGGCGAGAAAGCCACTGCTAGATGTGCCGCAGGGAAAGGACTAGGTGAATAATGAGTTGGAAAGACTGTGCAAAACAATACATAGAAAAGACTGGTAAAAAATTAACAGATTCTGAAATAGAAGTTTTAAGAACGCAATACGGCAAAGCACTGTTGGAATCTGTCAAGCAAGGCAAGAAGTTAGACAGCGTGGTAGGCAACTATGCTGACGGCACACAAAAAACTTTTGTAGATGATTTCTTTGACAAGATATTGCAAAACAAAATACTGGCTGAAGGACAACAATTGAATGCTGATCTAAAAACTACTTCAAAGTTAGTAGATTTTGAAGATAAGGTAGCCTTCACTGCAAACGAAATCAAAACCAGAGAACCAAATGTGACAGATGTTGAAGCACAAGGACGTGCATTGATAGGATCAATTATCACGACCAATGACACCACAGGACACCTGCCTTTAGATTTCTTACAAAGAAGTGAAATATCAAACCTTTTAGGAGATTATGATGGAAGGATCAGTCGTGTGTTTCCAGAGGATTTTGATTATGACGGATTTATAAAAAACAAAGACAACGCAAAAAAAATATATTCTGAACTATTTGAAATGGAAAAACGTTACGCCAAGACAGGATCAGTTTCTGAAAATGTAAAATCAATCACAGGTGATTTGAACGCATTTAAGATTGCAGAAGCAGTGTTCATGGAGGTGACACACAAGGGCAAAAGAATATTAGATAGATTAGGCAAAGTGGCACGATTCAATAGATTAGGTTTGAAAATAAGATACAATAGATTAAAAGTTACCAAGATGGGTAGCAAAAGATTTGTTGACGAGGTTGCGCCACGATTGGATGAATCAGTGCATGGTGATTTGTATTCAAGGCAAAAAATTGCACAAGAATTGTATGAACAACTAGCGGATCCGTCAGGCGATTGGAGGACTGCTGGTGTGAAAACATTTGACGATGCAAATCAATTTTTCAAAGCAGGCGAAAAGGACAGAGGATTATTGGTATACAAAGATGGTGAATCATTTGGAGAACTTATTAGTCAGTTCAGTGACGATGTAACTTTTAGATCTCAATTGGCCACACACATAACAGAGACAGGCAAAACAATAGCAAAAACAAAAATGTTTGGCCCATCAGACGGTGATGCCGCAGAAACATTAAGAAAACTTTTAAAAAATCAAGAAAATAATGCAAGTAATCCTGTGTTGAAAGCACAACTAGGAGCAGTGCAAAGTTATTTAGAAGACGTTTACAATCCTAGAATTAGAGAAAACACAGGTCAGATGAACATAAGCAGTACCTTAAGGAATTTACAGGCCGCGGCCAAACTAGGTAGTGCAGTGATTACAGCAATTTTAGATATACCAACGTTTATAGTAACTGGTAAAAGATTGTTCAATCTTCCAATAATGGATCTGATTGCACAGGCAACTAACACATTACCGTTTAGGGGATCACCTGTAGAACAACGTAATTTTGCAAGATATGTTTTAGAAATACAAGAAAGTTACATGGATGACATAAGATCAAGATTTTTTGCAGGCGATGGTATTAACAACACTGGTATCATACAACGAGGCGCTAGTGGATTTGCTACAGGAATATTCAAATTATCAGGTCTCAATTGGTGGACAAGAACATTGCAATCCAGTGCCGCTGGTGTGTATTCAAAACACCTAGGCGAATTAATATCAAGCAGGACTGTGTGGGCAAACCTAGGTAAAGATTTTAAATTTCAATTGAACAAATTTGGCATCACGGAACAGGATTGGAACGTGTTGTTAAAGAACAGTAACAACATCCTAGACGGCAGAGGTAGATTGGACATGTATAAACTAGGCAACATTACAGAAGTGCAATTGGAAACAGGTGCAACCGTGCGTAACAAAATTACCGCCGCTGTTGCAGATGCTGTAGACACAATGGTCATGAAGCCAAGTGAATTTGATAAAATGTCAGCGGCATTCTTTCAAGCACCTGAAGGTTTTGCTGGTTCAATATTCAGAGTATTGACACAATTCAAAGCACACCCAATCAGTTACACAAGGAAAACGCTTTGGAGATCAAAAAAACAAAAAAGTGCTCTACAAGGCAAAGATGCAACATTCTTAAATGCAGAAACTATACAAGACGTCAGTTTCTTAATGGCATCATTGACAATGACAGGCGCAGTTGTAATTCAATTAAAAGAATTCATAGCAGGTAGAAATCCTTACAAAGCAGACAACCCTGAATTATACGTCCGTGCGTTTAGAGAAGGTGGTGGTTTTGGTTTGTTACAGGATCTGTTTATGCAGACAGGTGGCACAGAATTATTAGAACAAATTTTTGCAGACAAGAAAGTTAGATTTCCAACTTCAGGACAGATTGCAGAAAACCACATAGGACCGTTGTTAGGTGATGCATTAAAAATCATGGCCACTGGTTTTGGTGTTGGCAAAGGTGCAATATTACAAGCAAAAGGCCTTGACGACGGTGAGTTCTTGAATAAAAGATTATTAGACACAACAAAAATGATTGGCGGCTACACAGGTCTTCAAAGACTATGGTGGACAAAAATGCTTTACAGAAAATACGTTACAGAATACCTAACAGAAATGATGGATCCTGCTGGTTATAGGCGTAGAGAAAGAAAGGCAAAACGAGACGCCATAAACGCAAGATACGGAAATAGACAAAACAACATCCTGTTTGACAAGTTGCTACCAGATACGGATTAAACAAATAAATAACAAGGAGTTTAAATTTATATGACAACTAGCACTACAACACCGAGAATAGCCTACACAGCAGACGGATCTACAGCATCTTTCACGTTTAATTTTGAGATAGCGGATAGTTCAAGTATTGCAGTATATGAAGGTTCTACAAAGAAAACATTAACTACGCACTATTCTGTTAACTTTGATTCAGGCACATCAGGAACAGGTGCAATCGTTTTTGTATCAGCACCCAGCGCCAGCACAACAGTAACGTTGGTAAGGGACACAAACCTAGCAAGAACAACAGACTTTACACAGTCAGGTGCTTTCTTGGCAAACACGGTCAACGCAGAACTAGACAGGTTATCACAGGCAGTTATAGATGCAACAGACAAAATTGAAAACCACGCACTTTCAGCCGCAGAACCACACACAGACACAGCAACACTAACAATACCTTCAGCATCATCTAGAGCAGGCAAAGTATTAAGTTTTGACGGTGATGGTAATGTATCTGCCACAGATGCTGGTTCAGGAACAATTTCTAGCATAGTAGCAGGCACAGGATTGAGTGGTGGCACTATCACATCATCAGGCACGATAGCAATTGACTCAACAGTTGCAACATTGACAGGTTCACAGACACTTACAAACAAAACACTCACATCACCTGTGATTGACACAGGTGTATCAGGCACAGCAATAAAAGATGAAGACGATATGTCTTCAAACAGTGCAACAGCACTAGCAACACAACAATCTATCAAAGCGTTTGTAGATAACCAAACACTATCGCTGATTGACGAAGATGACATGTCAACAAACTCCAACACACGACCACCTTCGCAACAGAGTGTTAAAGCATATGCTGACACAAAAGCAGAACTTACTGGATCTACAAACAACACAATTACGACAGTAACTGGTGCCCACGCAATACATGGCGAAGCAAATTTAACATTTGACGGTAGCACACTAGCAGTCACTGGAGCGGCCACTGTGTCAACAACACTAG
>MDSX01032905.1_pt1 | contig 16216 bp, 16 predicted proteins | sample 811141 | NCBI WGS metagenome assembly MDSX01 (sample SAMN05326642, study PRJNA326480) | marine metagenome | isolation source: seawater | place: Atlantic Ocean: South East | collected 2010 | reverse complement strand
CCCGTAGTGTTCAATGGTATGGGTGGATTTGGATACATCTTGCCGAGATTGTGGTAAATATCTGAACTTGGAGGTGGGATTGGCTGGTGGTCGTTGTTCACTTCGCTGCTCGGCATTGTAAAGGTGCGAAGTGGTTTCGCCCCTTCAGGAACGGCTTCGACCGTCTCGGGTTGTGTGGAGAGGTCAATCATTTCAGGAACATTTTCGGCGTCCGCTGGTTCTTGATTGATGAAATCATCGAGTGAAAACTGTCCCTCATCTGGCTGAGAGGAACGTTTCCGTGCCATAACCGAGCCTAACCCCGATGGCTCAAGAAGGCTTTCTTTGCTGAACGCCTCAAATCATCATTTTCAATCGTCGAGTTGATAAGGGGGCTCGATTAGGGTAGACTGCTAACCCCACGGTTCATATGGGGTGGCGAGTTGGTGATATCATGGAAGCGCAAGACGGTGTATTGAAGACTGGAACCAGTACAGTAGGAATCACATTCAACGGCGGAGTCGTCGTTGGAGCCGACCACAGAGCCACTATGGGGCACTTTATTGCAAACAAAAGTGTTCAGAAGTTGTTCAAGATTGGTGAGAATCTCGCACTGACCACCGCTGGTCTTGTCGGCCATGCTCAATCCTTGTCGCGAACGCTCGCTGCAGAAGTCTCCCTTTACCAACTTCGCCGTGGTCAAAACATGACCGTCAAAGGTGCAGCAACCTTCACCGCCAACATCCTTTCAGGTCGACCTCATTGGGTTCAACTCCTCATCGTCGGTGTCGACGATGACGGATCTCACGTCTACTCTATTGATTCAGCAGGTGGTTCAATTCCTGACGTGTACTGTGCGACAGGATCTGGTTCACCCTACATGTATGGTGTGCTCGAAGATGGATTCTCGGAAGGTATGACTCGCAACGACGCCGTCCGACTGGCTGCCCGAGCACTCAATGCATCTGGACAGCGTGATGCTGCTTCAGGTAACGGCATGGACCTTGCTGTCATCACTGCAAAAGATGGATTTGTTCCCGTAGAACAATCCGAAATCGATGCTATTCTCAAGAAGTGAGCATCATCCCACTCCCGCGGCGTTGCCGCTATCCATTGGGTATGCGTCAGTTTTCACGCTGCGGTAGGAGATTAGAACATGCGACAAACATTCAAACAAGTGAAGGATGAAATCAGGAAGATTGTTCCAAAGAACATCCAATATGAAGTTGACCTGGAAGCAGGCGACATTGCTATTTTTACATCCGAATTTAGTGAATTTTTAGGTTCTGATGGCCTTGCAAGTAAGATTTCGAAGAAAATCAAACGCCGAATCAAGATGCGTCCATTGCCTGAAATGGTGATGAGCAAGGAAGAATCAATCGAGGTGATCAATGAACTCGTACCTGAGTCTGCAGGATTGTCTGAACTGTATTTCGATCCCTGCTACTGGAGCGTCATCATACAGTGTGAAAACCCATCAGAGGCAGTTGGTCGCCGAGGGGCCATCGCGAACGAAATTAGAACCAAGACCGGTTGGGAAGTGAAAGTAGAGAGAACGCCCCCCATCGAATCCAAAACAGTGCGTGACATCCGTGGCTACAGAGAACTTCAAGCAGAAGAAAGGCGCAAACTGCTCAAGAACTTTGGATTAAACATTCACCGACCGAAACGTCCTGGTTCACCATGGGCGAGAATCACTGCGTTGGGTTCGTACCAAGAAGTGGGTCGTGCTTGTCACCTTGTTACCACCAACGAATCAAGAGTTATGATTGACGTTGGTGTCAACATCGCATCGGATACGGATCCAATGCCGTTCTTCAACGCTCCAGAGGCTTTACCACTGGAACAACTCGATGCGGTGATTATTACGCATGCCCACTTGGACCACGCAGGTATGCTGCCTGTGCTCTTCAAGTATGGTTACAAGGGGCCGGTCTTTTGCACCCCTCCAACCAGAGATTTGATGCTGTTGTTGCAGACTGACTATCTCAAAATCGGGGGGTCGGAAGGCAGGCCAGCTCCGTATGACATGGAAGATATACGAACCTGCATGCGGCACGTTGTGGATGTCGAATGGAACCAAACCACCGACATTGCGCCTGATATGAAAATGACATTTTCAAATTCAGGGCATATCATAGGCTCATCAGCAGTGCATTTGAACATCGCAGATGGGAAACACAATCTCGTATTTTCTGGTGATCAGAAGTACGAAAAGTCATGGATGTTTGACGCAGCGAACACTCGGTTTCCTCGCTGTGAAACGCTCGTTTTGGAAGCGACCTATGGTGCTGCAGGGGATTTCCAACCGTCCCGAGATGAAGCTAACCAAGAACTGCAAGATATTGTCTCACGAACCCTCCAACGGAATGGCAAGATGATATGTCCTGTCTTCGCTGTTGGGCGTTCTCAAGAAGTTATGATTGCTATTGATGACCTGTTTCGTTCTGGAGTCGTGAAACCCGTACCTGTATGGTTGGATGGAATGATTCTGGAAGCGACTGCAATCCATGCGAGCCATCCGAATTATCTTACATCTGCACTGAGGAAGTCCTTGTTGAAGAACGACGGAAACAACCCATTCACAAGCCCATGGTTCCGAAGTGTCGAAGGTCGAGAACGAAGAGAGGCCATCATCATGGATACAAGCCCATGCATTGTTCTGGCGACCAGTGGAATGATGAACGCAGGTCCTGTAATCAGTTATTTCCAGCATTGGGCGCATGAAGAACGAAACTCCCTTTGTTTCGTAGGATACCAAGCAGAAGGTACACTGGGACGAAGACTGCAAAAAGGATTTAGCGAAGTTCCGTTGAACGTTCAAGGTAAAACTGAAATTGTCAAAGTCGGCTGTGAGATGGTGACCATTGACGGATTTAGTGGCCACTCTGATCGTCGACAGTTACTGGATTTCGTTGAAGCGATGGGTTCGAAACCCCGCAATGTTCTATGTCACCATGGTGATTATACGAAATGCAGTGAACTCGGGAAGGAACTTCGTGATCGGTATCGATGTCGAACCTATGCTCCAAAGAATTTGGAAACGGTTCGTATTCTGTAAACTCATCGTCATTTCAAATGTTGATGGCGTTGTAACCTTCTTGCATCCAGTGAAAGCCTTTCACAGTCCATTGCAGCAGTGCATCGATGTGTCGTTCTGTTAAGTCTGCAGCCGCTGCAACTTTGAGAAGGACTGCTCGCTCATCCTCTTCGATTTCTCGATCGGCCATTGTCATAAGACAAATGTCTCTTAGGGCGAGTTTTATCGAACGAGGATTCATGCTTTCCAAGTGCTTATCAAGATTCAACTTCTTGTTCATTTGTTTTCGCAATTGCTCTTTTCGTTCAGGTGAAAGAAGTGTGGCACCCAAGCGTTGTTCAAAGAATGCAAGTTCAACCTTTGAGATCTTATTGTCTACACTTGCAAGGTGGCCAAGAAGTTGAGCGTATTTGTACCGCTCAAGAGGTTCCATTTGGTGAAGTATATCGTTAAGCATGTTTCTTGCTCATGCAACCCATTGAAGAGTATTTTGGTATAGGCTCCATGGAAAATTCACATAAATATGATTCTTTTAGGTCTCTCTGAGGGGTTCTCATGTCAAAGCAAATAATTTCCACATTCTTAGTTTTGTTACTGATGGTTCCTCTGCTTCAATCCGTAGCCGCTGATGAGGGTCAGGGGCCTGATCTTGAAGCAAAAAACCTCACAGCAACCTTTGATGGAGAAAATGAAACAACTACATTGTCATGGGGCAACATCGACACAAATGATTTCTTGATTTTGGATGAGTTGAAAACAACAACGTACGCATTGTATAGGTCGGATGAACCGTTGAACAGTTCCAACTACAATAATGCTGAACTCCTTGAAGAGGGAATACAAGCATGCTTGGCAACCGATACGTATGCTGAGTGCAAAGAGCGAACCCATTCGGTAACCAAAGCGATTCCTCCATCGACAAACGGTAGTTTCTACTATGGAATTGTCAGTACACTACAAAATGGTTCAATCATCAGCAACTTTACTGAGGGTGATGCGGCACTCAGCCAACCTATTCACGAGTTTGGTTCACGAATTACATCCCCGTATGCTCTCCAGGGATCCTATGATACGACCAATTCGACGACAACACTGACATGGATTGACATTGGGACGGTTGATGCAACCGTGTCTGAATTGCATACAACCACAATTTGGAGTCATGCAGTGGCAGCAACGTCAGCAAATTGGGACGCTCTGATGAAAACTGAGATTGTAGCAAATCTGAGTTCTGATGTCACCGAGTATCACATTATTCACCAGCAACCCGTGAGTCAAACCTCGTTCTACACTGTCTTGCATTCCTTTGATGGCGAATCCGATGTGCGATTGTTGTCCGGAAATACAATGACGCAAGGTATTGTTGAGGACAATACAGGTTCGACAATCGACGGTTTATTGACGATTTCATTTGATTCAACAACCTCCATCACATCACTCGATTGGAACGGTTCAAGCATTGAGGATGCGAACCACACACTCCACATTTGGAGAAGCCCAGCAGACATTGTCGATATCACCTCAGAACGGGTTGTTGAGATTGCACAATTACCCGCAACAACAACAGAGTACAATTATTCCGTAGAGACGAGCTACAGTGGCCAAACCTTCTATCTTGTCACGCTTTCTGACCAATTTGGGAATCACCAATCAAACCTTGAAATCGCTCCAAATGGCGTCGTCTTCGAGTATACTCTTCTACCGGAGGAGAACATCATTGATGACATCAGTGCAACCTTCGAAGACGGAATGACCCAAATCACTTGGACTGACCTTGCTGGACACCCTGAAGCACAATATCAGGTCTGGCGGTCTTCTGTTGGAAGGATCAACACAACAGCGTTGTCGGGAAGCACTGTTGAGTTGCTTGCCATTGTCGATTCTGGACAAGAGCACTACGATCACACAATCGAAGCAGGTACTTCTGAAAATGCATGGTATGCTGTAACCGTTATCGCCTCATTTGGGACTCAAGATGTGACCTATGCACAAACCAACATTACCATGTCCTACAATTCGATGATGCTTTCAATCGTTGAGGACACCTTGCCTCCAACCGCTCCGAGCGCACTTAATGCAGATTACTTCGCCAATGGTTCGATTCAACTTCGATGGGCTGGTAGTGCGAATGAAGATGGAACAAACTGGATGCTGTATCGAAATCTGAACAGTGATCTAAGCGAAGAATCGTTCTGGATTCCAGTCGGTGACATGCTCAACGAGGGCGTTTCTCTTCACACATTGTATGTGGATACTGTTGCTCAAGAGGGCGAACTTGTGAACGCTGTGTACGCAATCGGTGGTGTCGATGCTTATGGAAATACAATCGAGTTTAGTGATTGGAAACTAAGCGCAGTTGTGAACGAAGATCGACAATCACCTCAACTCCAACTGAAGCTGTTCGATTCATCGCAATCCTTGGAGACCAGCCGGTGGTTTACGGGTGGGGAATCATCCACATTCTCGAATCTTGAGTCTGGTGATTACACGATGCAGTTCACGTTCTCAAACGATGTTGTATCCGTATCCTATCTCTCTTCTATAGAAACAGAATCAAAGACATTGGATTTGAGCCAGGCCAATCCCCACATCGATGTTTCCTTAGCGGATGAACAAGAAAATGTGACAATTAGCTTCACTGTGGTTGATGAAGCAGGAAACTCGATGACGTTCGATACCTTGTTCTGTACAGGATGTTTGATTGAACCACAAATCGTCTTCCAGCCATCCGAGCCCACCGATGTGGTCGATGAGGAACAGGACAAGAGTTCCGAATCGAACGAAGATCTCTTTGTTGGATTGTCTGCTCTGCTCGGAGTCTTGGTCTTGCTTCTTCTTGTTCGTGGTTCACCAAAGAAAGCGCCAAGAGGACTTCCAACAACTGAAGAAGACCAATGGTTTGAGAAATTCTACAACGAATGAGTAGAGAATTCACAAGAGAGGAAGGTCGTAATCACTTTGCGTGATGTCTGGTAACCCATCGTTTTGGTTGACTTCATGATGACTTCTTCGATGATGTTCGATTGCACCTGGCGTGCTGGTTTGCTTCTCTGGAGCCTCTGCATCGAACATCATGTACCCAAATCCAGTGAGAACGGAAACACCAATCAATGGGATGGCCATTAATTCCGAATCGCTGTTGAGTAGCATGATGACTGAGAGGAGAAAGAGGCCAACGGTCGCGACCAACAAGAGAATTCTTGATGCCTTGGCCATGACATCTCCACCCCCTTGGTTTTCATAGCATTTCGTATTTTTTGACCTCAATGCACCATGTTGTTCATGAACCGTGTTGGACTTCTTGTAACCATGGCAGGCGCTGAAGGCAGTTCGAAATCATCTCGTGGGTGGCTTATGACCGCTGTTTCCCCTTGGGGTGAAAATGCAGAAGACGCATTCGATCAGGGTCTTGTTGAGCTTGGCTTAGGGGATGCTCGACTGATTCAAGTGCAAGGTGCGATGCTTCCACTCGGATTCAATATCGTGCCTCCTGAACCTCTTCCAATGGGATCTTTGGTTGAGTGTCACCTTGCTACTGCGTTTGCTTGGAGTGGTTCCACTGCATGTGCAGGTGTTGGCTATGCCATGTGTCAAACACCAGAGGGTGATGAGTGTGCAATTGTTGCGAGCATCACAACTGAGGCTGACTATGAAGAAACCGTCTTGCTTCTGCGCAGAAACATCCAACGACGTCTTGCTTCCCGTGATCTTGAAGTTCTCTCATTCGATGTTGCTGTTGACGAAGTAACAGCGGGTCAGGATCATCATGGAGTTGCCATTGCAGCGTTGATTCTACCAGATTCTCTCCGTATGGCAGGTCGTGGTCGAACAGGACCAATCCGTGGTGGTTTGACCCGTTCTGCAGAGCCTGAAAAGAAGCGTGTTGACACCAAGGCTCCAGCAGCTCCAGCACTCCGACCTGGCTCACGACGTAGTAACAGCCCAGATTTTAGTTTGTGAATCTTCATAATCTGTTGGCATAATTCAACTCCATGGCAGGGTCATGGTCCGTTGTACGCTGTCCTGCATGTCGGAATTGTCATGGTACTCGTGGTCAGCCACGTCAGTGCCCACATTGCGGACAACCGCTCCCATCAACGACACCCATCATCACTACAGCAGAAACCTCAGCGCAGCTTCGTATCGAGGTAGCGCTTGCAAATACCCCAGAAGAACTACGTGACGAATTAAGAAAAAAGCTCGAATCAATGGATGAGCCACTCGTCGCCTCATCTTCATCATCGCCAAGGGCTCTTTTCACGGCGATACGAAAAGCCGTTGGTGATGATATGATCTTACGCAGGAGCGATGTCCAAACAATACTCGACAGTCACGATTCAGAGCAACCAGCGGATGATCTCTTGGAGAAGATGGAACTTGACGGGACACTTGTTCGGCAGCAAGACGGAACGTGGCTTCTTCTTGAGTGAAGTTCATAGGCAGAACCACGTCCCCCAACTCAAGGGCGTATGGGTTAGTTTGGCCTATACTCGGGGCTTTGGGAGCCTTGGACCCAAGTTCAAATCTTGGTACGCCCACCAATCAATCGAAGCATAGCAAGGCGGTCAAGCCTGTGTGCAATCCACCAACTAATGGGTAGGCCAAGAAGTGCGACTGGTTGTGCAAACGACCATGCAACCGATGCATAGCCTGCGACGTACCACAGAAATGAAAGCATCATCCACATTGATCGTGGTAGATGTTTGAACGCCCTTTTGTGATGTTCAACGGTCATCATCAATCCAACATTTATGAAAAAACGAAGTGGTTGTATGCCTGATTGTTCGGAACCATAGACCGCTTTGACCGGCACATCAGCCACTTCAATTCCTTGACTTGAAAGTTGGATGAGCCAATAATTTGGATATCCGTATCCCGACCATGATTGTTGCCAATTCCATCGTTTGAGAAGCTTGGATGACGTTGCCGTGTATCCACACTGCGGGTCACGCACAATTCGACCACTTGCTAATGTGGTCAACCATCCGAGAATTTTTGATGCTCTTCTTCGTTGTTTGGGCATCTGTTCAATGTCGTGTTCTGTCGTCATTCTGTTGCCTTTGACGTGATGCACTTCACCTTGGAGTATGGGTTGAATGACCGCTTCAAGATCGCTTGGATTCATTTGCCCATCACCTGCCATGACCACGCTCACAAATGGTTCTTGGATGGTGTCGAGAAGATGCTGATGACCCAAGTCAATGGCACCACCAACACCGAGCCCTTCAGTTTGCAACACTGTAACCTCGGCTTGGCATGAAGCCGTATTCGCTCTTGAGTGGGTCTCATCGGTTGACCCATCATCAATGACGACAACACGATCAACAAACGCTGGTAGCGTTTCCAGAACGTGGCCAATGTGGGCTTCTTCATTGCGGGCAGGGATGACCACGCCAATCAGATGACCATCCCTCATGCCTCTTTCCAATTCACCTCAGCAAAAAGGGGTTGTGAAGCAAACACATGAGGGAGAATTGAAAGGCAGGACGTTGAGCACCATTCGTGGCGAAGGCACATCTCCGGATTGTTGGCATAGGCCGTAACATCGAGTTACGTGTCGTCTCGTTTTTGACGAGAGCGCGCCAAGCAACGGATGATGTTGTCTTCATTGACCTCGGTTCCGAGGATGAAACCGCGATTCTTGTTGAGGAGATTGGTTGTGGTTTGCTCACATCTGAAGACAGTGACATACAATCGATTGCACGGTGTCTTAAAGAATCGGACTTGGAGCCTGCTGAAAACTACCTCTTCATTCATGTCAACAAGCAATGGTCCTTGCGGGAGTTTCCGCTACATCTCAATCGTTCTCGTGAGAATTGGGACGTCTATATCGGATTGGTCCCTGACGAAGAGTCAGAACGTTCTCCGAGTAAGAGTCAATTGTCAACCTCCAGTTTCCAACACGCTTCCGTGAGTCAGGCTGGTCTTGAAGAACTGGCTGAGACAGGTAGTGATGCAACAGCTCACGACCTTTCCGATCAACTTCGCGTTCGAGTGATTCAATCAACAACGCTTCCTTCGTTCCCACAACGAGAATCACTTGCAACAGCCTCTCGTTTCGCTCAACTTTTCATGTGGATGATCGAATCACGACACCCACTGTTCCTGTTCGGAATACCTGGAATCGTATTGTTCGTGCTTGGATATCGACTTTCTGGAGGCGTCGTAACGACCTTTACTGAATTGTCAACAGAATCGATTGGTGTTACATTGTTGACAATCGCGATGACACTGTTCGGTCTTTTTGCAATGATGATTGCACTTATCCTCTACATCATGGGCAAACAAGTTGAGCAGGTGCAAGCCCAATACGATGGACCACAAGGAGGGCAGTAAGATGCGTGGGCTTGTTTGTCTGGACATGGATCGTGTACTCGTTGATCATTTGTCCACTTGGCAGTTCGTGTATGACCGCCTCGGGATCAACAATGATGAATCGTTCAGTCTTTACAATCAAGGACTGCTCGATGAATGGGATTGGATAAAACTCGATATCGCTCTCATCAAGAATAGTTGGAGGGAACAAAACGATTCTGAAATTACAGATGCTGATCTACGTGCTTGTATGGTTGGCATGCCGATGATGAAAAACTATCAACATTTGATTCAATCACTCCTTGATGATGGGCATCATGTGGCCATAGTAAGTGGCGGCTTACAACAGACGGCGCGTGACATATCGTGCCTTTTCCCAAGTGACAAAAAGTGGCAAAGACGCTGGGGTGGTATTGATCGCCATACCTCTGAGAAACTTGCAGATGGATTTGATACTCGCTTGCACATCTTTACCAATGGTTGGACGACCGATTCAGGTCAGAAGGACGGTTCGCTCGCCGTTCAGGACTATGGGCGATATCAAGTCCAGATGGATGGGAAGGGTGCCATTGTAAGGATGCTTCAACGTCGGTTGTATGTCGATCCCGATCGCATCATCGCTGTGGGGGATTCTGCAGGTGATATTGGTATGTTTGAAGAGGCCGCTCTTGCTATTTGTTTCAATCCATGGGATGAACGTCCCATTGCTCATGCAGATGAAGTGATTCGCGAAAAAGATCTGGCCCTTGTATTGGATTCTTGCCGTGGCTATTTTCAATCACTGAAGTGATGTTGGCAATGCAGGTCACACATTTTTTAACCGTCTGATTGTAGTCCAGCCATGCGAAAGGTGCTTTTTCTCCTAGTGGTCTCATTGCTCGTAGTGGAAATGGCACCACTTGTGAATCCCGTTTCTGCACAATCACCAACGGCTTCCATTTCGATTGAGTGTCAAGAGTTCGTTCCAATCGAAGTGTATCCTGGATCATCGCCAATTGGAATTTCAACCTGTACCGTATCGAATCCCACCGTTTACCAGGAAAAAGTAGAGATTGCTGTTGAAGTGGTCGATCTTGCTTACGCCGCTCCAGGGTCAGTGAATGTTGCAGGTGGGGAAGAGGTTGATTTCCAAATTGCATACAGAGCAGAAGAAAACATGTTGAAGCAAACCATTACATCGACAGTGACTGCAACTGTCCAAGAGATAAATGGAGTGCCGCCCCCCAATGTTGCTGAAGATACGGCTTCGATTATGATCAATATCCTCCAATTCGGAAAAATCAGTCTCCAAGTCGATGAAGCCTATGTTGAGCTGGATACTGGTATAAATTCGAACATCCAGTTGAGACTGTTTAACGAGGGAAATGGCAATGATGATATTCGATTTGGAATAACGGATGATTCAAGAAATGCACTTGAAGAAGCTGGCTTTGTGCTCGCTTTTCCCGTTGCTTCAGTCAACATGGATCCATTTAATGCTACAGCAAAAGTCCGAATGGAAATAAAAGCTCCATCATCTCTCGAACAATGCGTTCCTGAAGAAGGTCTCTGTGTTGCGTATTTCTCCTTAGACTTTATCGCTACGTCCGACTTTAGTTGCAGAAATTCCGGTTGCTTTTCAGTTACCCAATCCATTACAGTGAAAATATTAGAAGAACAAATCGTGGAGCCAGAAACTTCCTCAGAAAGCGATGAACTAATCGATATGGGTTCAAACGAAACTGCAGTATACCTCGGTATTGGCAGTCTTTTTGTTGTGGTACTGATCGGATTCCTGTTCTTCAGAAAGTCTTGATATGTTGATTGAATGCGATTAACCATGGCGGAGGAATCTTGGTTCACTCGTCTTCACAAACACCCTCTCTTCCAATCCTTTGTTCTTTATTCTGCATTCCGAGCCGTTTATGGAATAGGTATCTTATTGGTTGCTTATCTTTTTGCGACAAATACCAACGCACCATGGTGGGCTACATTACTCATCTTTTTGGCTTCGATGATCTTTTCAAGAGTTCTTTTCAAATTCATAAAATCAAAATCCAAGGCTCTGAAATAACCTTCACAATAATATACGAGTCTGGAAACTACAATCCATGAGCAACATCGATGACTTCTTGACAAGCATGTGTACGAACTGCGGCTTTCTTCTCGGGGAATTTATCCCAGGTATGCCATGCCCAAACTGTGATGAGCCATTGTTATGAGACGGAAACATCATGTTTCTCAAACACATTGAGAACTGTCCTCAATGTTTCTTCATTGACGTGTTCTGGAGGGTGAACACCCGGCTGTAATCCACAGTACTCTGGACCTTGTGTTACAAACAATGACGCAAGGGCATAGGTGACTAATCCGGTTGTTCTTGCCATCGAACCATCACCGTCCTTGCCGTGGTCGACCACAATCCATTCCCGCACCGCTTGATTTCCTTCACAACGTACCTTCATCCACGTGAATTCAGGACGATTCGCATCAAATATCCATGCATTGAGAAGTTCTTCCTCTGGAATGGAGTGGCCTTCAGACAACCATCGATCAACATGTTGTGGCCATCGTACAGTGTATTCAGCCATATTCGTTGCTTGGATGGTGGTCATGACACTCCTCAGACCATCGGTAAGGAAGGCGTCCATTCCGTCTGTACCATCGACTTCGATGCGATGGCGCTCGCTGAGAGCTGGTAAGGAAACGATTTCACCATTCCGGACGATTCGTGCAGGCCTCGTGTATTCTTCGATGACATCTGAAGGAGAGAAGGGTGCCATGTACGACCAATCCTCATCTGGCTCGGATGGATTACCTCCAACTCGAATGCTGACATCATCCATCGGTCCAAGTTCCCGTTGTGCTTGTGCAAGCAACATGTTGGATAGGCCGGGAGCAATTCCAATGTCCCAAATCATTGTAGCAGAATGTGCTTTTGCGTACTCGTCCAATGTCTGTGGATCTTCCTCCGTAAAGGCCAGATCAACAATTTGGTGTCCACCCTCAATCAACGGTTTGCGAATGGAATGGCCGATTCGACCAGGCAGCATGTTGATGACAATTGTTCGGGCGGAGAGTGATGCGATATATTGATGTGCATCTTGTTCTATAGAAGAAACACCATCGCGCTCTTTCAAGGAAGATGGAATTTTGATGTCAACTGCTGTCACATGGTGTCCATCATCCACGAGACGATGAATGACGTACTCGCCAACGAGGCCACATCCAAGAGCAACGATGGGTTTCATCCGATCGCCTCAAGGCGTCACTCGTCGGGAGTCACGAGGGAATGGAATGACTTCGCGTATGTGATCCGCACCACTCAGCCAAGAGCAAACACGGTCGACACCTAAACCGAAGCCACCGTGTGGGACACCGCCGTAGCTTCGTGTATCGATGTAGAATTGATACGCTTCTTTGGGCGTTCCTTCCTCTTCAAGACGGGCGAGAATCTCTTCCTCGGACCATGTACGCTCACCACCACCAATGATTTCTCCATAGCCTTCTGGTGCAAGTAGATCATGACACAAAACGTAGTTGTCATCGCTTGGGTCAACACGATGATAGAACGGTTTTGCAATTCTTGGATAGTGTGTCAGGAAGTGAGGTACATCGAAGTCTTGGGTGAGTATCTTTTCTTTTGAATAGTCCAAATCTTGACCCCATTCAACTTCAACACCTTTCCCTTGAAGAATCTCAATAGCCTCATCGTAACGCATTCGTGGGAACGGTGAATCGGCATATCGTCCGATGAGTTCCAAATCTCTGTCAAGTGATTGCAGTTCTTCGCTACGCTCGTCGAGGAGTGTTGAAGCAATGTGACGAACAACCCCTTCACCGTGCGTCATAACCTCTTCATTTGTAGCCCATGCGATTTCCATCTCAGCGTGCCAGAATTCGGTAAGGTGTCTACGTGTACGCGATTTTTCTGCCCGGAAGGATGGAGCAATGGTGTACAGTCGTTCAAGAGCAGGCATGGCTGCTTCAGCGTAGAGTTGCCATGATTGAGTCAGGTAGGCCTTGCGTCCAAAATATGGAACTTCAAAGAGCGTCGAGCCTCCTTCGACTGCGCCTGCAACAAAATTTGGTGCTTGATATTCAACGAAGTCCAAGTCTCGGAAATAGGAGTGGATTGCCCCAAAGACAGAGGATCGCATCTTCAACATCGTGGTCATTCTGCTGGTTCGAAGATAGAGATGTCGGTTGTCAAGCAAAAACTCGGTTTCTCCTCCATCAGCTGCTTTCATTGCAGATTCTGTAATTGGGAAGGGGCGCTCGGGGTCGACCGGGCCAACAATTTCAATGCCAGAAACGACAAGTTCGTGACCTCCTTCGCTGCGTTCGTCGACGTTAACCGTGCCTTTGACGACGAGTGAGGATTCGATTAAAGCCGATGCGATTGCCTCAAATGCATCATCGCCAACAGTATCTCGCTTTGCAACACACTGGATTGTGCCGGTTGAATCTCGTAGAACCACGAAGCGGATTTTATTCGAGCCACGGGTTCGCTTAATCCATCCTTTGAGTTCGACTTCCTGTCCGTCATAATCGCCGTTCTGCACATCACCAATCCAGATGTCTTTGGCCATGTCACCCCGTTTACGTTCTCACATATCATGTTTGAAGTCTGGCCAGTAGGTATGAAAAGGAAAACCGTACGTTGTTCATCGATATCGGCGAAAGCATCAAACAGGACCTGAACAAACTCTCCTTGTGAGCAAGACCGTTGTTTATGCTGTTGGAGGAAATGCTTTGTCGCCTCCAGGTGAATCAAATGGAAATGAACATGCGCTCGTTTTGGCCAAAGTGATGAGCGATGTTGTCGACTTACTCGAAGCGGGTTGGTCGGTTGTCCTCACGCACGGCAATGGCCCACAAGTTGGCGAATTGATGTCGTTGGACGTGGCCGTTTCCCATCCAATGGATGAATGGGTTGCAGCAACTCAGGGAATGATTGGCCATGCACTTTCCCTTCAACTCAACAGTATTCTCAAGCACCGGCATCGACCTGAGCGAACGGCTGTTGTGCTGACGCGGGTAATCGTGGATGAAAACGATCCTGCCTTTGAATTTCCAACGAAACCAGTCGGTCCGATTCTGACCGCTCAAGAGGTCATGGAACGAGATTGGGATATCGCTACAACGGTGCATGGTCCTCGACGTGTTGTTGCTAGTCCTCGTCCAACGGAGATTTTGGATTTGGATGTCATTCGAACATTGGTTGAACAACGGGCTGTCGTTATTTGCGGCGGGGGCGGTGGAATTCCGGTAACAGAACATGAGCGACAATTCAGTGGAATACCAGCAGTCATCGATAAAGATCGATTGTCTTCCCTCCTTGCTGTTGATTTGGAAGCAGCAGCTCTCATCATCTCAACTGGCGTACCCGCAGTCTACACCAACTTTGGTCAAGAGGATCAATACGAACATCGTCATTTGACCGTTGATGAGGCACAACAACATCTCGATGATGAACAATTTCCAGCTGGTTCCATGGGTCCAAAAATCAAGAGCATGATCGATGCAATTCGAGCACTACCAAGCATGCGTTCGATTCTCTGTCAACCAGGCGATGCACTTTCAGCAATGAGAGGCGATGCAGGTACGACATTGTCCCAAGATGATTAAATACATCCTGCCTGAGGCAAGCGTGGGCCTGTAGCTTAGTCAGGTAGAGCGACGGACTCTTAATCCGTCGGTCGCGGGTTCGAACCCCGTCAGGCCCGCCTACAATCGACCGTTTGGATTCATGATTGTGCTCACGCCCTCTCCACTGGCAAGGACAACAGCATCGCACATGTTGTTGAAGAGACCAACTTGAACCACACCTGCGACATTGAGAATGTGTGCTTCTGTTGCAACAGGATCGTCAATGCTTGGGCCTATTCTGGCGTCTGCAATGCAATTCCCGTTATCAGTAAGCACATGCTTACCTTTTATTGTTCTAAGTTCAACATCACAGTTCAAGAGCGATGAGAGTACCGAAATGGTCACGTCACAAGCAAATGGTGTGATTTCAATGGGAATCCCAAAAGCGCCCAAGCAATCAACTTGTTTGCGGTCATCTGCAACAACCACCATAGCCTTGGATTGCTGGGCTACGATCTTTTCACGCAGTAAAGCAGCACCTCCGCCCTTAATCAATTGGAATTGAGGATCGAACTCATCCGTTCCATCGATAACGATGTCCAGACCATCCAATGACCCAAGTTCGACCAGCGGAATACCGACCTGAGTTGCGAGTTCCTGTGTTGCGATTGAGGTTGGAACTCCAACGATGTCCAACCCTTCCTCGGCCATTCGACGTCCGAGTTCGAGTACTGTGTATCTGACGGTTGATCCTGTTCCCAACCCAACACGCATACCGGTCTTGACAAATTCACATGCCGCCTCGCCAGCTATCTTCTTGAGCGCTTCTGCGTCGTTCATGCTCCTATGGAACCTCATACGGTTGATATTGATTGTTGGTCAAAATTGGAGTTGTCGCCGCGAGAATCCTTTTTGAATTGGAGGTTGACGTCCTAACATGGGTCGCGTACGGCAAAACAGGAGCATCGTGTTGGTGCTGCTGTCCGTCCTCATGTTTTCCCTCATGAGCCCTATGGTCAATCACTCGGATGAATTGGCTTTGAGTGTGCCATCCAACGCAACCCCAATCGGTCAAGCAACGACCGTCAGCATCGGGTCTTATCCTGACGGAGTGAACGATGCATCATCGATCAGTGTGCCCAGCGGAGAGGCTCTTTCTGGAATCGAATTGTCCTTGGACGAAAGCGTTCTTCCTGTCTCTGCGGCCAAGACGTTTGATTCACCATCCGACTACGATCATTCAATGGCAGTTTACGACGGAATGGATGTCAACAACTCCGTGCTTCAACTGCTCCCACAAGGATGGACATT
>MDSX01087304.1_pt1 | contig 16230 bp, 15 predicted proteins | sample 811141 | NCBI WGS metagenome assembly MDSX01 (sample SAMN05326642, study PRJNA326480) | marine metagenome | isolation source: seawater | place: Atlantic Ocean: South East | collected 2010 | reverse complement strand
GATGAAGATGATGATGTACATCATGCCGCCAATGATGCTTTTCATTTTCATGAATTTGGCAAGCGGTTTGAACCTTTACTACGCCACAGCAAACATCGCGACTCTCCCGCAGCAAATTTGGATTGCTCGCGAACGTAAACGGATGCGCCAAGGGCCAGCGCTTACGCTAAGCGATGGCGACTAAGCTGCGCACCTGGGCTTTGTGCTGAGGTGACCATGGACGTCGACACGATAGTGTCGCTGTCGACACCACCCGGGGTGGGGGCTTTAGCGGTAGTCAGGCTAAGCGGCCCGGGTGCAGTGGATGTGCTTAAAGCTCTTTTGGTGAAAGAGGCCACCATGCCTGGTGTTCGAGAGCCTTCGTTGCGGCGCCTAGCTGATCCTGACACGGGCGAAGTGATAGATGAGGTTGTCGTTACCCGCTTTCAGGCTCCAGCGAGTTACACTGGAGAGGATATGGTGGAGCTCTCGTGCCACGGGGGATGGTTGGTCCCAGAGCTGGTTGTAGAGGCATGTCAACGGAGCGGGGCCAGGATAGCCGATCGGGGTGAGTTTACCCGAAGAGCCTACTTGCACGGGAAGCTGGATTTGATACAAGCAGAGGCTGTGGCAGATGTAATAAACGCGCGAAGCAGGGCTTTCCACCGAGCTGCGTTGGTCCAGATGGAGCGCGGCCTTTCGAGGAGGGTGTCCGATCTGCGTGAGCGGCTGCTTCGACTCGAGGGGTTGTTGGCTCATCATGTTGATTTCCCGGAGGAGGACGAGCCCCCCGTTCCGATCACAGCTGTCGTAGATCAAGCGGCTCGGATGGTTACCGACCTCGAACTCATGTTGGCAACTGCTCCGGAGGGCGAGCTACTTAGGGAGGGAGCGCTCACAGTTTTTGCAGGGCGCCCTAACGCGGGTAAATCGTCTCTATACAACGCATTGTTGGGAGAAGAGCGAGCGATCGTCAGCGAAGAGCCCGGTACAACCCGGGATGCCATTGAGGCCGTGGTTCAGATTGGAGGGTTTCCGTTTCGGCTTGTTGATACGGCGGGGCTACGGGAGCCAGCGGGAAATATAGAGCAGAAGGGTATCGAAATCGCTCGAGGCTATCTGGGTCGAGCAGATGCAGTCCTCTACTGTGTCTCCGCGGATGAAGGCCCGACGGACGAAGACCGAGCGTTCCTCGAGGCGCATGAGGGGGCGCCAGTCGTGCTGGTGAATACCAAGGCGGACATTGAAAAAAAACAGAAACATTGGGGTCCTGATGGGACAGCTGCGCGAGTTAGGGTGTCTGTGGAGAGCGGAGTCGGCCTAGAGAAGATCCGTCAGGTGCTCCCGGAGCTTGTTTATTCAAGCATTGTAACGGCGGAGCAAGGTGTGCCTGTGCTCACGCGCGGTCGACAAGCACGAGCCTTAAGGGCTGCGAAATTGGAGGTTGAAGCGTTCATAGAGGCCCTTGGCCAAGGGCTACCGGCAGAAGTGGCCTCTACGCACCTGCGGGCTGCAGAGACTGCTTTAGAAGAGCTGCTAGGCGCGGTGTCAGCAGATGATGTGCTCGACGTAGTGTTCCGGGAGTTCTGCATCGGGAAGTGATGCAACGGTTAGCACAGGCGACTGAAGAAGGTTTGTGGGTCGCCATCTCAAGCCACTTTGCCGAGATTTCGCATGCATTCGATCTCCCGGTAGCAATGTCAGTTTCCCCCTATCTTTTTTCCGTGCATGCGCAATTCCTATGAAGTCATTGTCGTAGGGGGAGGGCACGCCGGTGTAGAAGCCGCCGCAGCGTCCGCTAGAGCTGGTGCTCGGACACTCCTGGTTTCCCCTGATCTGTCCAGGATTGGGCAGATGAGTTGCAACCCCGCGATTGGCGGGGTCGCGAAGGGGGTCGTTGCGCGCGAGGTCGATGCCCTTGGAGGGGTCATGGGTCAGGCGACTGACGCCTCGCGCATTCAGTTTCGCATGCTGAATCGCTCTAAGGGGCCAGCTGTCTGGGGCCCTCGAGCCCAGTGTGATCGGTCAATGTACCCAGTGGCCGTGCGTAGGGTGCTTGATAGCCTGCCAATGCTAGATCTCTTCCAAGACATGGTCGCAGATTTGCTGGTTGACACGGGACGTGTTGTTGGGGTCCGGACCAAGGGAGGCTTGGAGCTCACGGGCTCCTGCCTTGTTATTACTACAGGGACCTTCTTGCGAGGGCGTATCCATGTGGGAGGGGCGGCTGGCGTCGAGGCCGGAAGAGCGGGTGAGGCCCCCTCGGTTGAGCTGGCGAAGGGTCTAGAGGGGCTCGGGCTTGAGGTGAGGCGCTTTAAGACGGGCACGCCACCGCGTGTCGACGGGCGGTCCGTGGACTTTACGAAGACCGAGCGGCAAGACGGAGATGATATACCGTACCGATTCGCAGCTTATGCGCGGGAACTAGTGCCTGCTCAGGTTCCGTGTTGGATCACGTATTCCGGTAGCGGGTTGAAAGATGTTGTTCTCCGAAACCTTGAGAGAAGCGCGCTTTACGGAGGGGAGATAGCAGGCCGTGGCCCGCGCTACTGCCCCTCAATAGAGGACAAGGTGGTTCGCTTTCCGGATGCACCGAGGCACCAAGTGTTTCTGGAGCCGGAGGGCCTGAATACTACTGAGCTATATGTAAACGGGCTCTCTACCTCTCTTCCTGCTGAGGTTCAGCTTGAGTTTTTGCGCACGATTCCTGGTCTTGAAGATGCGAAGATGACCAAGGTGGGATACGCGATCGAGTACGACTACTTTCCGCCCCACCAGCTGAGCCACACGCTAGAGCTGAAGGCTCACCCGGGGCTGTTTCTTGCCGGTCAGATAAACGGCACAACAGGTTATGAAGAGGCAGCAGGCCAGGGCGTTATTGCCGGGATCAATGCCGCACTGAGCGTGAGGGGGGAGAAGCCTTTTGTACTAGAGCGAGATGAGGCTTACATCGGGGTCTTGGTTGATGATCTCGTTACCCGGGGAGTCGATGAGCCCTACAGGCTATTTACTTCTCGCGCTGAGTTTAGGCTCCTGCTCCGGCAGGACAATGCGGCGCGCCGAATTGGTATACGGGCTCGGCACAGGGGGCTGCTCACTAGCGATCAGGCCGACGCGCTGGGCTCGCGGCTTAAAGAAGAAGATCGAGTTATGGCCTGGTTTGGGGCCACGTCGGTCACCCCAGAAGAAGCATCGGGGATTCTGGATGAAGCCGGGTCGAGCCCGATCCAGCAGAAGGTTCGCGCGCTAGAGCTGTTGAAGAGGCCAGGAGTGAGCGCGCGTTCCCTGTTGTCTTTGGCGGAGGAGCCCCCCAGGGGCGATCTTGCAGATGAAGTTTTGGCTGCCGTTGAGGTAGAGCTAAAATACGCCGGCTATGTAAAAAGAGAACGCGAAAGAGCGAAGCGATTACGGGATCAGGCTGATTTCCTATTAAGCAATGACCTCCCCTATATGGACTTTGTTACGGTCTCGTGGGAAGCGAGAGAGAAGCTTAGCGAGACCAAGCCTAGCTCGTTGGCACAAGCCGGCCGGATTCCGGGCGTCTCGCCCGCCGACCTTCAGAATCTCGTGCTCGAGGTGAGAAGGCTTCGGTCTGGCCCTTAAGACGGGTCCAGAGCCGAGGGAGGCAGCCTGCCTGTTTCACGTGAAACACACTTCCGCACCCCCCTTGGCTGATGGCCGTCGGGGTTATGGTTTCACGTGAAACAAGGTGTCTCAGAGTGGCTTAACAGGCTTGACCTCTTGTTTTTAGCGGCCTTTGTCCTGCCTGCTGGCCGTTTTTTCCGGCTCAGGCGCGACGCAGCCTCCTTAATAAGGCCGCCTGCCAGGTTTCGTGTCCCCCTGTCTGACCCTTATATTGCGCCCCCTCGATAACCCTCAATGCGGCCTTAATGACATACGTCATCGCGATAGCGAACCAGAAGGGCGGAGTGGGCAAGACGACCACGGCCATCAATCTCGGAGCGTCGCTTGCTGTAGCCGAAAAAAGGACGTTGATCCTCGATATTGACCCTCAAGGTAATGCGACAAGCGGGTTGGGGATTCAGCAGGGGCAGGGTCACCCTAGTGTTTACGACGTTTTGGTAGGGCAGGCACGCTTAGCCGACGCGATTCACCAGGGGGTTCACCTAGAGCACTTGGACGTGGCTGCGTCGACTCGTGATCTAGTAGGTGCGGAGATCGAACTGGTTTCGGCGGCTAGCCGAGAGACGATCCTGCGGCGCGCGGTTGAGACGGTAAAGGATCGCTATGACTTCATACTAGTGGACTGCCCGCCTTCATTGGGCCTTCTGACGCTGAATACCCTTACAGCATCAGATTCTGTTCTCATCCCTATTCAGTGCGAGTTCTTTGCCCTAGAGGGCTTGAGTCAGCTTCTTAGCACGATTCGGCTGGTCCAACGAGGTCTTAACCCGGAGCTTGATGTGGAGGGAGTTCTTCTAACGATGTATGACAAAAGGTTAAATCTATCCCGCCAAGTTAGCGCGGAGGCCCGGGAATATTTCGGCCCAAAGGTGTACCGGGTTACGATCCCAAGAAACGTCAGACTAGCGGAGGCGCCGAGTTTCGGTCAGCCAATAGTGCAGTACGACGTCCTTTCTCGGGGGGCCCAGGCATATCTAGCCCTGGCGAGCGAGGTGATTGATCGCCGGATGAAGTCAGAGGTGATAGAATGACAGAGGCTTCAAATATGGGTCGTGACCGGCTCGGAAAAGGGCTCGGGGCTCTCTTGGGGGAATACTTGGAGCCCGAAGCAACGGAAGGTGATGTACGAAAGCTTTCCTTGGAGGCGATTGTGCCGAACCCGGTTCAGCCCCGAAGGGTCTTCACGGACACCGAGCTCGGTGGCCTAACGTCGTCCATCCGGGAAAACGGCTTGCTCCAACCGCTAGTAGTTAGGCCAGCACCGGGGATTGAAGGGCGTTTTGAGATCGTTGCGGGTGAGCGCCGGTTTCGTGCCCTGAAGCGCCTCTCATGGACCGAGGTCCCCGCCATTGTGCGCGAGGCCGATGACGAGACGTTGCTTGTGCTAGCTCTTGTAGAGAACCTGCAGCGGGAGGCCCTAAACCCACTGGAGGAGGCGGAGGGTTACGAGGCCCTCGCTCAGCGCTTCGATATGAAGCACGCAGAGATTGCCAAGGCGGTGGGTAAGGATCGATCGACGGTGGCCAACTTGGTTCGGCTCCTGAAGCTCCCCATATCTGTTCGGAAGCTTGTGGAGTCCGGGGGGCTCACCCAGGGGCATGCCAGGGCGTTGCTTTCAGTCGATGACCCTGTACTTGCTGGAACACTGGCTCGTGAGGCCGCGAAGGAGGGGTGGTCGGTTAGGGAGATGGAGCGCCGGGTCGCAGGCGCGTCGCGGGCGAGGCGGAAACGCAAGCCGCGGGAGAAAGATGCGGTCACCAGGGCCTTAGAGGATGCGCTCCGAGGATACCTCGGCACTCGCGTCGAAGTGAAGCCCGGGCGCTCAGGTAAGGGCTCGATTGAGATCCAATACCATGGGCCCAAAGACTTCGAGCGCCTTTTTGAGCAGATGACTGGCCTGAGCGTGGGCGACGTCATCGAGTGATGTCCGGGAAAGACGAGGGCCAACTAAACATCGTCCTCATTCCGTCGGGCGATCGAGAGACGCGCAGCTTCAGCGTCTCTTATCGAGCCCTGCGGGCAGTTGGATTAGTGGCTGCCTTAGCCGCGATAGGGGTGTCTCTGGTAATCTTCAGTTGGTGGCCGCTTGCTGCTCGATCAGCCCGAGCTTCTGAGCTTGAGCACGAGCTAGCTCGCATGGGCGGGGATCTCGAGAGGGTCGAGGATCTTGTTCAGCAACTTGGGCAGATGGAGGCGCAGTATCTTCAGCTTCGGGATATGTTCGGTTCCAGTAGCGAGGGCGCCCTGGAGCCCCGGGGCTTCTTTCCCCCTTTAGCGGAACCTGGCGCCGACGACTATTCAGGGGGGTCCGTCCGTGGCTCTCCTCCTTCTTTCTGGCCTCTTTCGGAGCGCGGCTTCGTGACTCAAGGCCTTCACTCTGGTGCAGCCGGGGGCCATCCCGGCTTGGACATTGCCGTCCCATCAGGCTCCTACATATGGTCAGCAGGGGACGGAGTTGTGGCTGAGGTTGGAGAGGATGCCGTTTACGGCCGATTTGTTGTCATAGACCATGGCTCTGGAGTCAGGACTCTCTATGGGCATACGTCCGAGACCTTCGTTGAGCGCGGGGAGGAGGTGCATGCCCGCCAGGTTGTTGCGCTCAGCGGGTCTACTGGTCGTTCTACCGCGCCCCATCTGCATTTCGAGGTGATTGTGGAAGGGAAGCCTGTGGATCCCCTTGGGTTCGTTGAGCAGCCCGGCTAGGCCGGTGGATCGCTTTGCCCTTCTTACTTTTGGGCGCCGGCCAGTGTTGCTCCCCCCTGTGGTGCTAACGCCCTTTGTGGGCGTAGATTTAGCTACACGAATCATTAAATGAGGCGATAGACCGAATGGTACGCGAGCGCCAGAACGACCAGGGACCCGGGGATGCCGTGATTTCCATCATAGCGCCAGGTATGACGGTGATCGGAAATTGCGAAAGTGACGGCACAATCCGAGTGGAGGGGAGCGTCAGTGGCTCAATAAAGGCGGGAAAGGCCGTGGTTGTTGGCAAGAAAGGCCTTGTCTCCGGCGAAGTCTTCACGCAGGACGCGGTAATTTCAGGTCGCGTTGAAGGGTCTCTGGTTGCCGCGTCTAGGCTGGAGCTAAAAAGCACAGCGCGCATAGAAGGCGAAGTCAAAACGCGTCGCATGCAGCTAGAAGAGGGGGCCGTGCTTAACGGGACAGTTGAGATGGGAGCGGAGGCCACCAAGGGTACCCAGCCAAAGGCGGGTGCTGGTTCACCGGGCTTGAAGCCCCCATTAGCGAACCCCTCCCGGGAGGGGACGGCTACCTGATGCCCAGCCCACCGTTGGCGATCTGATGAAAATAGAACCCCTGCTCCAATATTTGGACGGCTGGCTCAGGGTTGACGAGCATCCGGATTATCCGAACGCCCTAAATGGGCTTCAGGTAGGTGGCGCCAGCGAGATTACTACGGTCGCAACCGCGGTGGATGCCTCCGAGGCCTCTATTCGGGCGGCAGTGGAAATTGGAGCGGACTTGATGATCGTCCACCATGGGCTGTTCTGGGCAGGGCTGGAACCAGTTGTGGGAAGACACGAACGCCGGCTCCGCCTCCTTTTTGAGGCTGGGCTTGGGCTTTATAGCGTCCATCTCCCCCTGGATTCTCATCTGGAGGTTGGGAACAGTGCGCTGCTGGCTGCCGCGTTGGGGCTAGAGGTCCAGGGCCGCTTGGGCGCTTATGCCGGCTGGGATATTGGTGTCTCCGGGAGCTTCCCGGAGGCAGTAGGGGTGGAGGAGCTTGTTACTCGAGTCGAGGGGGCCGTAGGAGGCGGGGCCGTGCAGGTGCTCCCGGGAGGGCCCGAATCAGTGAGGTCTGTTGGGGTACTGACCGGTGGCGGCGGGTCTTTTGTTCGGGAGGCGGCTCAGGCGGGCCTAGACGCCTACGTGACCGGGGAGGCCTCTCATCACACATATTTCGACGCGGCTGAATTTAGAACAACCGTTCTGTTAGCGGGTCATTATGCTACCGAGACGTTTGGCGTAAAGGCGATTGGGCGGCATTTAGCGGATCGGTTCGGGCTACAGGCCCATTTTATTGATCAACCTACCGGCCTTTAGGGGTTGGGGTCGGGCTGGGCCCTCTCCGTTGCAGCCCACATCGGAGATTGGTACCATTTGGGTGGCAATTACTAATACTCTGCTGCCGGACCCGTGAGGGGGTGCGGCTAGGGAGGCGCTCTTGGTCCGGCAGTTCGTGTTAGCGGCTTCAGCCGCCCTGCTTTTGATTGCGCCCGCAGGTGGGCAAGTGATCCCGACCCCTCTCGAGCACTTTGGGCATGAGATAGGGGAACATCGAAAGCTCGCTGATTGGGGGGCGCTGACGTCTTATTTCGAGCTGCTTGCGGCGGCCAGCGGTCGAGTGGAAGTAGACACGCTCGGCGCGACAACGGCAGGCCGACCCTTTGTGATGCTTACGATCACTAGCCCAGAGAACCACGCCCGACTCGAGGAGCTTCACGAAATTCAAATGAAGCTCGCTGATCCACGGGCGGTCTCCGGAGAGGGAGAGCTCGAGTGGCTTTTGCGCGAGGGGAAAACCGTTGTGCTGATAACGCAAGGGATTCACCCGACGGAAGTGGGTGCAAGCCAGATGTCGGCGACCCTAGCGCATGAACTTGCTAGCTCCGATTCCGAGAAAGTACGGGAGATCCTCGACAATGTGATTCTCTTGCAGGTGCCCTCTCTGAACCCCGACGGCCTCCAGTGGGTCGCGGATTGGTACATGGAACTTGTGGGGACACGGTATGAGGCCGCTCCGTTGCCATGGCTCTATCATTATTACGTGGGCCATGATAACAACCGAGACTGGTATGCTTTCACCCAACAGGAAACGATCCTGACAGTGGAGAAAGCCCACAACGAATGGCATCCACAGATCGTGCATGATGTGCACCAAATGGGTGGGAGCGGGGCGCGCATCTTTTTCCCACCTTACATCGAGCCTTGGGAACCGAACATTGATCCCGCACTGACCGCAGCGGTATCGCAGCTGGGTACATATATGGCGGCTGAGTTGACTGCCCAAGGGAAAAAGGGAGTGGTGGTAAATGCGCAGTACGATGCGTATACGCCGGCGCGGGCGTACATGCATTACCATGGCGCTGCACGAATCTTATCGGAAACCGCTTCGGCGCGGATGGCGACCCCAGTAACCGTTCCGCCTGAGGTTCTCGGGCCAGGTCGGAACTTCAACGCGTCAAGGCGATCGTGGAACTTCCCGAGCCCTTGGGGGGGAGGGGCGTGGGGATTACCCGACATCGTCGAGTATCAGAAAGCAGGAGCCATGGCCCTCCTCACAAATGCTGCTCGCAATCGCCGCTATTGGCTTGAGAATTTCTATGGTGTGAACCAACGGGCCGTCCAGAAGTGGGACACCTGGCCAACCGCATGGGTCATTCCTAGTGGTCAGGGTAACGATCCCGGCGTGACGTATGCACTGAGAACGTTGACGATGGGAGACGTGGAGGTTCATACCGCTGAGACCGCATTCACGGCGGATGGAGTGGACTTTCCGGCTGGGAGCTTCGTGGTCCCGATGAATCAGCCTTATGCGAGCTTCGCGAACACGATGCTTGAGATCCAGGAATATCCAGATCTGCGCGAGTATCCGGGCGGCCCCCCACAAAGGCCGTATGATGTGACGGCGCACACGCTCGGCTACCTGCTCGATTTCGAAGCCGTTGCCGTTGACGGTCGTTTGGACGTGCCGCTGAGTGAGCCTCTCGGTGTCCCCGAATTTGACTTCCGCTTGCCAGAGCGGTTGTCGGCAGCTGATGGGCCGCGGGTGGCTATGTACAAGTCGTGGCAAGAGCCCATGCCGGAAGGGTGGCAACGCTGGGTCTTTGATCAGCACGACATGCCCTACGATACACTGCACGATGCAGACATTCAGGGAGGAGCACTGTCAGAGTACGATGTTCTTTTGTTTCAGGCGCAGGGTGCTCGCTCAATTGCTCAGGGTCATGGTGAGGGCACAGTGCCGCCGAGGTACGCCGGGGGTCTTGGAGAGGAAGGGGCTTCCGAGGTAAGGGCATTTGTTGAGGGAGGAGGGCGCGCCATAGCTGTTGAGGCGGCGACCGATTATCTGCGCGACGTATTTGACCTGAGAATCTCGGATCTCACCGATCGTTTGCGGAACACTGATTTCTACATCCCGGGGTCGATTCTTCGTCTCGAGCTCGATCCCGATTCGGAGATCGCGGAGGGGATGAAAACGGAGGTCTCCGCTTGGTATTGGCGCTCGAGTATGGCCTATGCTGTGGACGACCCGCGGGTCCGCGTGCTGGCTCGCTATGGCTCGGGCGACCCCCTGCTCTCGGGATGGGTTCTAGGCGGGGAGCATGTGGCTGGACAGCCGGCAATCCTCGAGGCTTCGTTGGGTGAGGGCTCGGTCGTTCTCTTCGGCTTTCAGCCCAATTACCGTGCGCAGACTATGGCGACATGGCCCCTACTCTTTAACGCAATTCGGTGACGTCATTGTCTGCTCGAAACCCAGTATGCTCTGAGTGCGGTCGGCCCGCCTCCGGCAACTTCTGCCAAGACTGTGGTGCTGACCTAGGAGGTCGGTTCTGTAGCCAGTGCGGCGCAAAGATTGCTTCCGGCTCGAACTTCTGCGGACAGTGCGGAACTCAAGTGTCAGGGGCAGGGGACGATGCCGGCGAAGGGCGCTCCCCTCGCCGAGAGGTTGCACGTGAGGTTGTCATGGGCGGCCAAACGCTGCCATGGTGGATCGCTGGGGTAGCGATGTTTGCCCTGATTCTCTTTGTGGGCTTGTCGATGGTTCGAGCAGGCCCCGGCCCGGTTCCGTCCACAAGTGGCCCGGTTCAGCAGGGGCTCCCGGCTGCAGGCCTGGCCACCGGAGGGGCCCCTCCTGACATTTCGAATATGTCACCTATTGAGGCTGCTGACCGGCTGTTCAATCGGGTTATGCAAGCGACAAGTTCGGGTGATAGCGCGCAGGCACAAGCGTTTCTGCCGATGGCCATCGCGGCTTATCAGAGAGCACGACCACTGACCTTGGACGGCCTATTTCACCTCTCAATGCTGAACAGGACGGCGATGAACCTAGAGGCTGCGCTAGACAATGCGCTCGAGATCCTGGAAAGAAACCCTGACCACCTGCTTGGTCTGGCTGCAGCGGCCGAGGCAGCGATTGAGTTAGGGGAGCTCGACGAGGCGGAGTTGCATTACCGTCATTTGGCGGATGTTTATGAAGGGGAGCGGCAAGAAGAGCTTCCGGAGTATGACCAACACTCGCTGATTGTGGACGTATTAAAACGGGATGCTGAGCGATTCCTGGCTGAGCGGTGACCTTCCTGGAAACGAGTGCCGTCGGCCATCGCTCGAACTCGGTTTGAGTGGCGACTCCTTGTTTCCCGACACTGGTTGATGAGGGTTTTTCTGACTGGCGCGACAGGGTTGCTCGGCTCTCACCTGGCAAAGTATCTCGTCGAGCGCGGTGATCACGTTGTGGCGCTTGTTCGCTCAACGTCGGATACCTCCTTCCTCGAAAGCCTTGGTGTTCATCTGGCTCAAGGAGATGTAAGCGATAGCGTCGAGAGGTTGTGCTCTGTCATGGATGGGTGTTCCCACGTGGTGCACGCCGCCGCGTTGGTGTATTCAGGACGTGGGTGGGATGCGGTTGCGGCTGTAAACGTGGAAGGGACTCGCCGGGTCCTTATGGCGGCAGCAGGGAGTGGGGTTCAGAAGGCCGTAAATATCTCTTCCGTGGCGGTCTACAGCGGTTCTTCGCCCGAATACGACCAAAATCCCACGCCGGTTCAGGGAGCAGGGGATAGCAATCACTACGCTCGTTCGAAGAGGGAAGCTGAAATGGTGGCGAGGCGGGTGGAAAGAGACACCGGCCTTCCTGTTACGACGGTGCGGCCCTCTGCGGTTTATGGTGAGCGAGACCGGTTACTGGGCCCAGCGATTGAGGGGCTATTGAGCAGTCCTGTTGTCCCTCTCTTCGGTCCGGGTGAGAACACGCTTCCTGTGGTCTACGCGGGAAACGTCGCAGTTGCTATTGGGATTGTCTTAGACTCACCGGCAGGGGGGGATAGTTATGATCTAGGTATGGATCACCCCCTTACACAGCGAGACTTCTTCTACAAGCAGGCGATGGGGATGGGCCGGGCCCCTCGATTCGTGCGCCTGCCAGCTTTCTTGGTTCGCTCTGTGGCCCTCCTCTTCTCACGCATGGGGGTCACTCCTCCGGGAGCCAAGCATCTTTCTCTAGAGCGGCTAGCAGGGCTCGCGTTAGAGGAGAATCCCTACCTTTCCCTGCGGGCCCATCGTGATCTGGGTTGGGAGCCCCCGCACAGGCACGACGAAGCCCTAAGACGCACGGGCCGGTGGCTGGCCAGCCGCTAACCAAAAAAGGAGGCACATCGTGGACGAATCAGATGACCGCATCGCCAAGGGTTGCGTAGGCCCCCTGCCCCATGACCGTCCTACCGAGGATGAACGTCTTCTTCAGGGCTTCGGAGGGCTCGAAAATGGGAGCATGGACTCATGGCGAGTCTTTCGAATCATGGGAGAATTTGTTGAGGGCTTTGAAGAAATGGCCCAAATTGGAACAGCTGTTTCGTTTTTTGGGTCCGCGCGCACGAAAGATGACGACCCCATGTACGAAGCTTGTGTAGAAGCTTCGCGGCAACTTGGCAATGCGGGCTTTTCTATAATCACAGGGGGCGGCCCCGGGATAATGGAGGCGGCGAATAAAGGGGCTCGGCTGGCTAAGGCACGATCCGTGGGCTGCAACATCGAATTGCCTTTTGAGCAGACCAGCAACGGATTCCTCGATGTAAGTGTCGACTTTCGGTATTTTTTTGTTCGAAAGACAATGTTCGTGAAATATGCATGCGCGTTTGTGATTTTTCCCGGTGGCTTTGGCACTATGGATGAGCTTTTCGAGTCGCTCACCCTAATGCAAACCCGAAAAGTTAGGGATTTCCCGATCGTTTTGTTCGGCTCGAGCTATTGGGCTGGTCTTCTTGATTGGATTCGCGAGACGATGCTCGGTAGCGGGAAGATCTCAGCGGAAGACTTGGACTTGTTGCTGGTCACGGACGAGCCTGCGGAGGCGACGGCACATATAGTTGACCGACACCAGGCTCACTTGTCGGACCGCGCGTCTAGCTCTGGTGCGGCAAAACAAGGGTGATGCGGAGAGGGCTGAGTCGGGCCTATACCTGACGAAGTAATGGCTCGGTCTTGTTGGGCGCGCCTACAGTTGCTTTTTTTCATGACTAGGCTGTAAACGGACGTTCCGCGAGCAGAGAAGCACGTGACAACAAATACCGACGCGCCAAAGGGATACGCGCCAGCCGGCAAAAACACCGGTGTCGTAAAGCCCAAGGGTACCTCTAGAATCCGGGCCCACGAAGGCTTGGAGACCGTAGACATCCGGTCTCGGAAGCCATCGTGGCTTAAGGTGCGCTCGCCCGGAGGTCCCAATTATCTGCGCCTGAAGAAGAAAATGAGGGCAGAGGGCCTCCATACCGTATGCGAAGAGGCTGGTTGTCCTAATATTGGGGAGTGTTGGGAGGCGGGAACGGCCACCTTCATGATTCTTGGGGATGTGTGCACGCGCGCTTGCAAGTATTGCGGTGTTGCGCATGGCCTCCCGACCGAGCTAGACGAGGACGAACCTCGGCGTGTCGCACAGACCGTGCAGGAAATGGCGCTTGAGCACGTTGTTATTACAAGCGTGAACCGCGATGAGCTTCCGGATGGAGGGGCGGGCATCTACGCGGAGACAATCCGGCAGATCCACAGGGAAGTGCCCGGCTGCTCCGTAGAGGTCCTCATCCCCGACTTCAAGGGTGACGAGGGTGCCCTAGAAACTGTAGTGCGAGCGAAACCGGCGATCCTTGGACACAACCTTGAGACGGTTGACCGACTTCATCCCGACGTAAGGCCAGGGGGGCGCTACTGGAGATCGATTTCCTTTCTCGGTGCGGTGAAGCGACTCGACGCCACAATGCTGACAAAGACAGGGATCATTCTGGGCATGGGCGAAGAGGAACACGAGATTCGCAAGGCGATGGGTGACCTCCGTGAGGCGGCGGTGGACATACTCACGCTGGGTCAGTATCTGAGGCCCTCGGCTATGCACATCCCGGTCGCCCGCTGGGTCACACCGGATGAGTTTGCAAGGTGGAAAGAGGTGGGGGAGCAGGAGTACGGATTTAGACATGTCGAGTCAGGGCCTCTTGTTAGGTCGAGTTATCACGCCAAGGAGCAGGCTCGCGAAGTCGTAGCGGGTGGCCCGGGAGCTATACAAAATGTTATGGAGGCCGATCTGCCTGCTCCAGCGGAGGTTATTTTGGACCTTGTTCAGCTCGAGATCGGCAGACCTAGCCGAACGATGAGCGGAGGCTGAGATGGCTCAGAAGAAAAAGAAAAAGAACGCCCTGCTTGAGCATGACATCAGTGAAGAGCTCGCTCTCGATCTGATGCGCGAAATGCTGCTATATCGGAGGTTCGAAGAGAAGGCGGGAGAGGCCTACGCCATCGGTAAAATCGGGGGCTTCTGTCACCTGCACATCGGACAGGAGGCGGCAGCGGCCGGGAGTATCAAGCCTCTGAGTCGAGAGGACTATGTCACAAGCGCCTATCGGGAGCATACGCAGGCGATTGCCAAGGGAGTCAACCCGAACGCGGTGATGGCAGAACTCTACGGCCGTAGCGACGGTTCCTCAGGCGGAAAAGGTGGATCGATGCACATCTTTGACGCCGAATGTCGTTTCATGGGAGGCCACGGTATCGTTGGCGGACAAGTTCCGTTGGCTACCGGCATCGCCTGGAAGATAAAGTACAGGGGCGAGGATTCGATTTCTTTGGTCTTCATGGGAGACGCAGCAGTTAACCAGGGCGGCTTCCACGAAGGGTTGAATATGGCGGCGGTCTGGCAGCTTCCTTGCATTTATGTAGTGGAGAACAACGAGTACGGCATGGGGACCGCCTTCGACCGAGTGTCCAAAACTGAAATGTCGACCAAGTCTGCTCCGCATGGCGTTCCGGCTCATGTGGTAGATGGTCAGGACGTACTCGCCACTTACGCTTTTTTCCGAGACTTAGCGGATAAAGTTCGGGAAGGTGCAGGGCCGCAGTATGTGGACCTCCAGACATATCGTTTCCATGGGCACTCCATGTCCGATCCGGTTTCAGGGACGTATCGCTCCGTGGAGGAGGTAGAGCAGGCCAAAGATGAGCGTGACCCGATCGCAATTCTGGGAGCCACGCTTAAGGGTGCCGGCGTGCTGAGTCAGGAAGCATTTGAGCAGATGGATGTTGAGGCCCGACAGATTGCTTCGGACGCTGCTGAATTCGCGGACGCTTCACCTCTTCCCGCTCCGGAAGCGCTTTATAAGAACGTCTGGGCCGAGATCAACCCGAACGGCAGACTTTTCTTTGACGGTCGTCCGGAGCAAGGGGAGGCTAGCTGATGGCTGTTATGACTTATCGTGAGGCTCTAAACGCGGCTCTTTCTGAAGAAATGGAGCGCGACCCTGATGTTTTTCTCATGGGTGAAGAGGTCGCGGAGTATGACGGTGCTTATAAAGTCTCCAAGGGCCTGCTTGATATGTTCGGGAGCCAGCGCGTTGTGGATTCGCCGATTTCCGAGCTAGGGTTTACTGGGTTAGGCGTGGGAGCCGCTATGGCGGGGCTGCGCCCGGTTATCGAATTCATGACCTTTAACTTTGCGTTCCTAGCGATTGACCAGGTTATCAATTCGGCGGCTAAGATGCACTACATGTCTGAAGGGCAGTTCCCGATGCCGATTGTTTTCCGAGGTCCGACGGGAGCAGCGCTCCAGCTTTCCGCCCAGCACTCTCAGGCGTGCGAGACATATTACTCACACGCCCCAGGGTGTAAGGTCGTGACGCCAGGAACGCCCGCAGATGCCAAGGGGCTGCTTAAAGCGGCGATTCGGGACAACGATCCCGTAGCCTTTATGGAAGGGGAGCTCCTCTACAACTTTAAGGGCGAGGTCCCGGACGATGACGACTTCGTAATCCCCCTGGGGGTAGCTGACCTCAAGCATGAAGGGGAGGACGTCTCGATCATCACTCACGGAAAGATGATTCACGTAGCCCTTCAGGCCGCCCAGAAACTCGACAAGGATGGCATTAAGGCCGACGTGCTCGATCTTAGGACCATCCGCCCGCTTGACATGAGCGCGATCCTAGAGACGGTAAGAAAGACGAACCGTATAGTGTATCTTGAAGAGGGTTGGCCTTATGCCGGTACTGGTGCGCAGATTGTTACCATGATCCAGGAAGAGGCATTTGACCACCTTGACGCGCCGATTATCCGGGTCACTCAGGCGGATATCCCTATGCCTTATGCGAAGAACCTCGAGATCCTAGCTAAGCCTTCGGCCGATCACGTGGTCAAGGCTGTCAATAAAGTTCTGTACCGATAACCATGGCTACTAAAGTCCATATGGAAGCGCTCTCTCCTACAATGGAGGAGGGACAGCTCGTTCAGTGGCTTAAGAACGAAGGAGACACGATCGCCAGTGGTGACGTGTTAGCAGAAGTCGAGACAGACAAGGCGACAATGGAGTTGGTTGCGCGTGGAGATGGAATTCTT
>MDSX01000424.1_pt1 | contig 16236 bp, 13 predicted proteins | sample 811141 | NCBI WGS metagenome assembly MDSX01 (sample SAMN05326642, study PRJNA326480) | marine metagenome | isolation source: seawater | place: Atlantic Ocean: South East | collected 2010 | reverse complement strand
AGCTCATCAAGGAGGCGAGGGAGGCGCGCCTGGCCGCGGCGGCACCGCCCGGGGACGCAGCCGCCGAGGTCGCGCCGGCGGCGGCGGAGGGAGTCGAGGCTGTCGTGGAGGCTGTGGAGGCTGTCGTGGAGGCTGCCGTCGACGCCGCGTGATTTCTGAGTTGGGGTGTGTCGGAACTCGTGTGTGTTTCGTCTGTTATTACACGCGACTGCCTCGAAGGGCGGGGCGGTTGCGAATCTGCAATGTGAGCGTAATATCGCGTCTTTCATCGTGTAGCTCGTGTCGTGTCTCCGTGCGCATCACTCGAGGTATCACTCGAGGTAGTCGAAGTTGTTGAAGTTGACGCCGTGGTCCTTGAAGAACTTGGAGGCTTGCTCCCTGTCCCCGCACTTCTTCTCCACCCACGACTTCAAGAGGAACGTGTTGTCTGTCCACCTGTTGACCGCCTCGTGGCAGTTCTCCTTACCGGCCCGGATCGTCTCCAGCACCGCCGCGTCCCCGCTCGCGAACGACTCGAGCTCCTTCTTGAGCCTCTCGTTCTCCTCCGTCGCCGAACGCAGCATCACCTCCGCCATCTGCCGTTCCTCCGTCTGGGGGAACTCCGCCGCCGCTTTCTCGAGCCGATCGTCCAGCTGTGCGCACTCCTCCTCGAGCGCGGCGATGTGCGCGTCCGCCGTCTCCACCTCGTGCCGCAGTTTGGCGCTCGCCTCTCCGGGGAAGGACCAGTACCAGTTTTGAATGCCGATCTTGTCCACGTGCACCAAGGAATCGTCGATGAGCGACTGCACCACGTCCTTCACCGCCTGGAACACCACCCCTCTCTTCGCCGCCGCCTTCTCCACGTCCTTCAGGAGCCACGGCTTGGAGGACTCGTGGAACAGGTGCAGCACCGTCTTACGCTTGTCCTGCGTGTGTGGAAGGTGAGGGGTGGGGGTCAGTTAACGCGATGGGAGCGCGATGGGAGGTGTGGGAGCGCGTCCAATCTGGGCACCCCCCCGTTTTTCCGCGAAATGGGACGGGTGATGGAGGACGGGACGCGCGACGGTCATCGACGGTGCGTACCTCCGCGGGCATGCCCCTGGGCGGCATCTCGACTCGCGTGATACGGTGTGGGCGCGTGCGCGGTGAATTATACACGAGGGTCGATAGATCCCGTGCGGCCGCGTGTGACCTGCGATGCTACCTTCGTTCAAACAGAGAGGAGAGAAAGGCTGTCGCTTTCGAAAACGAACGTCGACTCGCCCAGCGGGAGAGAGTTCCTTTTCAGTCGGGGGGGTCGAACAAGAGCATGGAACGTGGCAAACTTTTTTTGGAATATGTGGGTGTGAACCGTGAAATAGACCAAGAAAATGGGATCTTTGAAAAAGCGGCCGATTCTTATGACGGAGATTGACACCCTTCCAGCTGGGCCAATCATCAATCGCCACACTGGCCACGCGCGCCCTACGTCTCTCGTTTTTCCCCCCTCGGTGACGTGCTCAACAAACTCGACAACCCACCAAGCGTCGTTTGTTCAAAGTCGGGGTGGATCTCCGTGAAGGGCGCCACTTCTCGACGAGACGCGTCACTGTGCGAGCGTCCAGCGTCCGTGCACGTCGCCTCGACGCGAAGACCCTTAGTCTCCGCGCTCTTTCGGTCAACCCAACGCAGCGCGTCAGTGAGTGACGCCGCGCGGGATCGGAGGGCTCACGTCGCAAATTCCTGCGCGAAAAACTCGCGTCGAGAGTTTCCCACGTCGACCCCCCATCAGGTTCGGGTTCGCGCGCGGGTAGACGACTCACCGAGCGCGCCCGAGGGCTCCCGTCCTTACCCTTCGAACCCCGACGCGTCACCGTCGCTGGCGATCGGGTCGAGAACGGAGACGCGTTAGCGAAGGAAAAGCGCCATGACAACGGAGGTTGCCGGGTCTTCTCCAGCCCCCACGCAGGAGGCGCAGACCGCGGGGGCGACCACCAACGACTTCTCCGCGCAGCAGTGGGCCGCCGCCGCCGCCATGCAGCAGTACTACGGGGTGAACAAACCCTCGGCACCCGCGGCGAACAACGCCGCGGGCGCCGCCCAGTACTACGCCCAGATGGCGCAGCACCCCAACCTCTACGCGCAGATGTGGGCGACACCGGTGCGTCCCCCGTCGCCTCTGACCCCCAGATATTTTTATCCCGAGCTCGCCTCACCTCGTATCTCGTGTCACTAAACATCGACTGACGCATCTTGTATCTCGTCTTCTCCACGTGCAGTCCATGGCCGGTGCGCCCTTCCCCGGCGCCGCCAACGGGTTCGGCTACCCCGGCGCGATGGGGTACCCCGGAGCCGCCGCGGGTGCCGCTCGAGCCGCGTTTCCCGGAGCATTTCCCGGAGCCGACGGTAAGGCGAGCGGGGGAGGTTCCGACACCGGCGGATCGTTGCCCACGTCGCACGGCGGGAGCGCCGAGAACCTCGCGGCCGCCTACGGCACCGGGCTCGGCGTGAGGCCCGCCGGGGCCCCCGCGGCGGATGAGCGCGAGCTGAAGCGTCAGCGAAGGAAGCAGTCCAACAGGGAGAGCGCCCGCAGGAGCCGCCAACGGAAGCAGGCGGAGTGCGAGGAGCTGGGGTCACGGGTCGGGTCGCTGACGGAGGAGAACGAGAAGCTCAAGACGGAGGTGAAGCGGCTCACGACGCAGTGCCAGGCGCTGAGCTCGGACAACACCATGCTCCGCGACAGCGTCGTGGCGGCGGGTGGCAAGGTCGAGACAGAGGCGCCCGCGCTCCCGTCGGGGCCCACCGAGGAGGAGAAGAAGATGGCGGCGGCGGCGGGGGCCAAGGCGGCGGCCGAGGCCATGGAGGCGGCGAAGAAGGCGGCCGCGCTCGCGGCTGGGGACAGCGATGAGGATACCAAGTCCCCCGGCGGTGACGACGATGGGTCCAAATAGGACTCATCCGCTCATCGCTGACATGCCGACCGGTATCTGCTCAGGCCGCCGCCCAATCCGCACCACACACCCGCACCCTACGCATTGATGATCGGGGAGGCGACAACACGAGACGATGTACCCTTAACGGCGCTCAGGTCCGGACTCTGACGACGCCGTGTCTCGCCGCCGCCGCCTCCCCGGTCGGTATATTTTTTGGAATTCCGTTTCCTCCCAGGGGTCAAAGCCCGAGCAGCTAGAGCTGAGAGAGAGAAGAAGACGACGCTATAACATACGCACGCTTAGTAAACGACGTTTGCTACCTAGATATTCATTTTCAAGAACAACACCAGAGCCGGTGTACGCATCAAGATTGTTCTTCGCGCCCCCGCGGATGCCCCGTCATTTCCGACCACAGGGGACTTTGGGCTCGACAGGACCATCGCATCGAGACTGCGACCCTTGCGAGATCTCAAGGTCGCGCCAAATTGAAAGCGCGGGTCAGTCCTATCGCCGCGAGGGCACCGACCGCGCGCGTTCACGGGTTGGTAGAACGACCTCAGCGATACGCCCGCATCAGTCGCGCGCGAACTCGATCGAACCCACGACCCCGGGACCGGCGCTTCACGCAGAGGAGCGCGATGACCACGCAGTCAGAAGATGAGTCCGTCGCCACCCTCGCTTCCATCGCCGGGCTCGAGGACCTCGAGCACGCCAGGCGATTGTTGAGGCAGCACGGCGGGGACCTCGAGGCTGCGGTGAACACCGCGATGGGATTCAGCGCGCCCCCGGATCCATCCAACGCGGTCGGTCACCCGGACCCGCGCGACGACGGGCGCAGATCCGCCCCGGGCACCCGTCCTCGTCAGCGTGTTCGACCGCTACGCCCCAGTCCCGTAGTGCAGCTCCTCAACCTCCCGCTCGGCATCGTCAAGGCCACCGTCGGGATATTCGTCAAGGTCATCGGTAACGTGCTCGTCGGGCTGGTGGGGCGAAACAACGCCGCACGAATCGCGCACGCGGCGACGGGCGGAGAGCTCGACGATCCCATCGAGTCCGCGTCAAAGTTTAAGCGGATTATGCGGAAGGACTTTGGCGACTCGCTGCCGGACTTTCTGGAGCTCTCCCACGCCGCCGCGCTGCGAGTGGCGTCCGAGGAGGGCAAGATGCTGTTCGTCTACCTCCACTCCCCGGAGCACCCCGACTGCAGGGCGTTCTGCCGCGATGTTTTGTCGCACCCGGCGGTGACGAACGTCGTGATCAATTCCTGCGTCGCGTGGGGCGGCGACGTGACCAAAACGGACGCGCACCGACTGGCGAGCAGGCTGAACCCGTCCACGTTCCCTTACGTCGCGCTCATGACCAGCGCGGGCGGCGGGAACGGCGTTTTGGCGCTCGCCATCGAGGGTGCGGTGGAGCCCGGGGACCTGGCGCGGCTGCTGGCGGAGACTGCGGAGACGCACGGGGTGGAGATGCTCGGCGAACGGATGGAGCGGGAGGAACGGGAGACGGAGCGACGCATTCGGGACGAACAGGATGCGGCGTACCGCGCGGCCCTCGAGGCGGACGCGCAGAGGGAACGCGAGGCGGCATCGCGCGCTGCCGCGGAGGAGGAGGAGGCGGCCAGGGCGCGGGCCGTCGAGGAGGCGGCTTTAGCGGAGGAAGCCGCCGTCGCCGCCGAGGAGGAGGCTCGCCTTCGGTCCGTGGAGAAGCGAAGGGAGGAGAAGTCCGCGGTGCTGGCCGAGGAGCCGCCCGAGGGTGCGACGGGTGTCTGCAAGGTGCTGGTCAGGTTCCCCGACGGGTCGAGGCAGCAGAGGCGCTTCTTCGGCGACGACGCCGTGGAGGATCTCTACACCTGGGTCGACACCCTGGAGGAGCACACGGGTTTGCACTACTCGCTGGTGTCCAACTTCCCACGGAAAGTGTTCTCGCGGACGGACGACGGGGAGGTGACTCTGAAGGACGGAGACCTGTGCCCGCAGGCGACGCTGATGTACCGCCTGGACGATTGATGACGGGGCGAGTCAATACCATCGACGTTCGAATTTTATGACATCCCAAATATTTTCACAACTTGTCGTGCAGCTCGAAGATTGCCTCGACCTCCACCGCCCACCCTCTGGGAAGGCTCCCGGCGCCCACCGCCGACCTCGACCCTTTCCCCCGCTCGCCGAACACCTCGATCATCATCTCGCTAAACCCGTTCATGACCTCCGGCTGCTCCGTATAGTCGGGCGTGCAGTTCACGAAACCTTTGGCATTCACCAGCCTCTTGACGTGGTTCAGGGACCCGAGCTGCGCCCTGAGCACGGATATCATGGTCAACGCGCACGCCCTCGCCGCCGCCTTTCCGTCCGCGGTGCCGATGATGCCCTTCTCCTTGTCCTCGGAGACGCCGATCTTCGCGACGTGGGAGGTGGCCTCGGGCGCGAGAGGACCGATGCCGGATACGTGCACCATGTTTCCGACCACCACAACGGGGGAGTAGGTACCGGCCGGCGCGGGAGCCTCCGGGAGCTCCTCGGGGGGCTGAAGAACCACCAGTAGCCGCTTCTCGGGTAGGCCGTCGGAGTGCATCGGTGGGACCTGCTGCAGCGCGCGCAGGGGGAGCAGCTCGGGACTCTCCTCTTTTTCTCCCTGTCCGGGCGGGACGATCTTGTCTCCCAGCTCCTTCATCTTGGCGCTCAGCTCGGGCATCTTCTCATCGATCTTGTTCTTCAAGGTGGCGAACATCGTCGTCGGTGTGACGTTTCAGTGCTCCTCGTGTGTGTGCTGGTACCGGTCGGTGTCCGGCCTTGCAGGGTGAAATGGAGTGAACTTCGGTGCTCGAACGAAAACTTGTGGGCAAGTAAAGTCTATCCACACATCTCGCGCGCCATGGCTGCCACCGCGACGTGCTCGACGCGATTATCGACCGGCCCGGCGGCCACTGGGCGCCGTCCGGATCGGTCTCGACGCACCCACACCGTCGTATCCGCCGTGGGTCAGCCCGACGGCGACGACTCGGCCGTCGACGTATCGCGATGGGTCCCGACCAGACGTGGCGCCCTCTTGATGGCGGTGGCGGGCACCACCGCGTGGGCTCAGTCCCCGAGGCCCACACTCGCGAGTGAGCCATCCGCGACGGGCGTGGGTAAGCCCCTAAGACCTCTCGCTGAGTACCGCACCGCCCTCGACGGCGCCATCTCGGAGCTCGATGCCGTCTGCACCGAGCTGAGGAACGCGGCGGGATCGACCACCGGCGTGGATGAGTTCGACGTTCCGGCCTACGCCGCTCCCTTGGACGCGGCCGCCAGGGCGTCATTCGCGCGCCGCCTGCACGCGGATGAGCTCGGCGCTTTTTGGGTCACGTCGCGGGGCACGGACAGGTACATGGCCGGGGAGCGATCGCCGTTCGCGAGGGATACGGAGGATCTGTGGAAGCTCCTGCCCGAGAAGTCCGGTCCGCTCGGCAAGGTGCTTCAACCCGACTTTGACAACCCCGACGACAAGCTCTGCCTGATTTACTCGTGCGTCAACGACCCGAGGGCACCGCCGTCCATCGACGTCCTGTACTCGCTCAAGTTACTGGACGAGGGGTTGAACACTGAAGGAGTCACCGCGGCTGGTTTGCTGGGCAACGCCGAGGACTGTTTGGACAAGCTGCAGCGGTACTCAAAGCTGGTGGACGACAACGCCGACGCGACGCTGGTGGACGCGGAGTGGACGAACCCGGCCAAGAGTTCCGTCTGGCGCAGAGTGGGGATTTGATGGCACTTGTGTAGGCACTTGTATAGGCACTTGTAGACGACATCAGAACGAACCGAGACGATTTGCACACGTCCCGTCGCCAAAATAAGTGGGCACCACGGCAGCTCGCGCCGAATCATTAGCGTTGACCGCCCGGGGCGTCCACCCAGGCCGACTCGAGGCGTCGCGACCGCCACCGCAGCATTTCTCGCACGTGCGACCGAGCCTGTTTGAAGCCGGAGAGAGGTCCCGCGTTCGTTTTCGCGCCATGATCCCCCGGAAGAAGCTCGTCTCGGCAGATCCGTCTCTTGTACGGGACCGACGTCAGATCTTGTCCATGCTCGACGAACGGATGGACGCGGTGACGCTGGCGGAGCTCAGGAAGAACCCCCCGCCGCTGCGTGATGACTCCGATGAGAACGGGAAGGCGAGCGGTGGCGACAGGGACGACGTCATGGCGTCCATGGCCCGTCGACTGGTGCGTGTCCCCTCAGAGTCTGCGTCGTTCCCCTAAATCAGGCGTTCCAACCGTGCCGACGGCGTACCCCACACACCCACCGACGACCCACACCCTTCTTTCCTCTCATCAGGGTGCGTTGGAGCGCGAGTGCATCAGTTTGAGGAGCGCGTTGAAGCGCGCGGACGCGGAACTCGGAGAGCGGAGCGACGAGTGCGAACGCCTGATGGATGAGCTGAGGTCGAAGGGTGCCGCGAGACTGGACCACATTCGGCGCGGGTCCGACTCCAACCGGCACCGCGGCGCGTCCACGTCCTCCTCGCCGTCCTCAGGAGACTCCGACGGGGACGAGTACGCGGCACGGGTTCGACGCACCCGGGACTCCGACCCGCGCGCTGAGAGGCTCGAACGGGAGAACAGGGAGCTCGTGTTACGTCTGCAGGGCGCCGCGGAGGAGAATGTCTCGCTCAAGAAGTTCCTCAAGGACTACGGCATGACGTGGGTGGGCGACGAGCGCGGGCGTGTGGTGCCGAGGCCGTCCGCGGAGAGGAAGGTTCGGTCAACGCGGCTCGAACAACGCGCCGCGGCCGCGCGCGCCAAGTCCACATCTCCGGAACCGAGCGTCAGCGCGGAGGTTGAGAAGTCCGTCGACGCGCCCGCGCCCGCAGACTTGGAGCCCTTGCCGGCGGTGAAGCCGCGGGCCCCTGAACCAAAGCCACGGGCCCCTGAACCAAAGCTACGGGCCAACGTTCGGGCAAAGCCGTCCGCCAAGTTCAAGGTTAACGTGGAGAAGCTGGTGAAGTCCATCAAGGAGCTCAACGGCGTGGCGGGCGACGGCAAGGGAGTGGTGGTGACCCAGCCCAACGGGGACCGCGTGCTCGTCATGCCCACCCCCAAGACGCTGTATCTGTACGCCGACGGGTTCAGGGTGGACGACGGACCTTTCCGCGGGTTCGACGACGATAAGAACGTGAGCTTCGTCCGGGACGTGCAGGATGGGTACTTCCCGTACGAGATGGTCCACACCCACCCGGACGGCGTGCCCTTTCGGCTGGTGGACAGGCACGACGAGGACTGGGAGAGCGGGTTTGTCGCGTTCACCGGCGCGGCTCGACTGCTGGACAGTCAGAGGTTCCGACCCCCCGCGCCCGTATCGTTCGCGAACATCCAGACTGAACCCAGTACGAACCCGGATGACAGCGATGTTGAGGATTGCGAAGTTGAGGACGATACTGAGGTGACGACGCTGAGGGTGAAGGCTATGAACGGATTGAAGACGTACGTCATTCGGCTCGGGTTTGACGACACCGTCGGGGACTTGAGGCTGAGGCTGGGACGGGTCAGCGGCGAGGATGAGGACGACGTTCACGTGGGCAAGGAGTTTGAGATCAGGGGAGGGTATCCGCCCAGGGCGTTCACGGAGGATGAGGTGACGCTGCGCGAGGCGGGTTTGGTACCCAACGCGGCGCTGCTCCTGAAGCCCGTTTCCACCGAGCGATGACGAGTTTCGAGGTTCGTCGTGAGTGATCATGTAACTCTTATCACGACACTAGCTAGAATGAAGGGAACCAACGGATGACCTCGTCGATGCGTTTACGACACACCGGACAGTCCCTCACCTCGTTAGCGCACCTCCAACACATGAGCGAGTGCCCACAGGGCTTCAGCACGCTCTGCACAGGCATGTCCAGGCAAATCTTGCACGTCATCCCGTTCATTCCGCCGCCCCCCCTCCCGTCCGATCGGATCGTACCGCCGTGGATCCGTTTCATGGCGTCGATGATCCTGAGCCTCGGGCCCTTGGGCAAACCGACCTCCGCCATGTCCGCGTCCGTCATCAGCTTCAGGTCGTCCATCGTGAGAATCTCGGCGCGAACGAACGAACGCACGTGCGCGGACAGGCCGAGGTCCAACAAAAAGTCAACGAGCGCCCTGTCCGGCTCGTGCGCGGGCGACCCGCGTCCTTGTGTCCTCCCGCCCATATCCGACGCACTCCTCCTCAACTTATTTCCTCGGTCGCGTAGTCGATTGAGCGCGTCGCTCGTGCCTGGGGATGGTCCGCTCCGTCTCTGCTCGCCGCCCCCGTCCCTCTCCAGGCTGCCATGGCGGGACAGAGAGGCCCTCTGTTGCTCCAGGCTGCCCTGGCGGGACAGCGCCGGGGACGCGCCGAACGATGAGGACGCGCCGCTCGTGGACCGACTGATACCCGCGGGTGAGCCGTCGGGGGATCCGTCCGGTTTCTTGGACCCGCACGCGCTACACTCGGATTTGTTTCGCGGGTTGATGAGGGTACACGCGCGGCACGGCCAGTGGTCGGGGGGCGACGCCGGGTGATCCCGAGCGTGTCCCCTGATCTCGGTTGGAGCCTTCAACGGGGAATTTGGTCGCCGGAACGCGTTGTGCCCGCCCTGGAACGCGTTGTGCCCGCCCTGATACCCGCCACCCGCGCCTCGTCCTTCCTCCCCCGCGATGGACGCACCGAGCCTGTACTTGGGCCCGGACGAGGATCGATCGTCGAAGCCGGTGGCTAAGTTTCCCTCGGCGTCAACCTGCCAACGGCCCAACGACTGCATCAATCTTTTGAGCTCGTTATCCGTCATGCTACTGACCACCACCCCGGCGTCTGCGCTGTTGACGTTCATGAGTCTATACAGCATCTCCACCGGCTGGAATATCTGCGGAAACCTCGCCACGAGCAGCTGAAACTCCGAGAATCCCATCCGCTTGGACCCCATGTTTCGCGTCATCCGCTCCAGCTCCTCCCTGAGCTCCGCAGGGTTGCCCTTCACCTGCGGGTCGTACGGCCTCGGCCTGGCCCGCATCGGCATCTTGATCCGGTGGTGCGTCGGCAGCGTGCTGTACTGCTTCTTATCAGTTTCCAGCGTCGCCTTGGCCGCGGCCATCAGCTCGTGCTTATCGAGGGAGCCGTCGCCGTCCAAGTCGAAGAGCCTGTACGCGAACTGCACCCGCCTGTCGAAGCTGTCCACCTGGAACTTAGACAGGCCGTAGACAAACTCCCTGAACCCGATCGTGCCGCCGTTATCGAGGTCGATGATGCGCACCAGCCTGTGCGTGTACACGTCCGATTTCAGACCGAATATGGACACGAACCCGTCGTGGCTAAGCTGTCCCTCGTCGTCCGGGCTCCCCTCCAGGAAGAACTCGTGCAGGCGGATCAGCGCGTCGGTGGTCTTCCTGTCGTGGCCCTTGCGGTTGGAGAAGAACGTGAAGGAGTTATTGCGTCGCAGCGCGGTGCTGAAGTCTTCGACGTTGTAGAACTTTTTGCTGTTCTTGATGTGCACTGGGGCGCACCCCAGCAGGTGGCTCGTGTGGTTCCCCATTTGGTGTCGGGATCGTTTTTCGGTGTCGAACAACCACGCGTCGCCGGGTGATGCGCGGTATCAGATGCGATTCATCGCGCGGATTTTGACGTATCGAGCGTCGTGGGAAGGTTGGTCTAGGTGGGCTATTCAAACCCTCCGCACGAGCTAGGTGTGCCGTGAGGTGTGCGCGCTCCTTCCCCCGTTGTCAGCCTGATTTCCCTGGTTCGCCGCGAGAAATCAACAACGACGGAACCGAGGCCAATGATTTTACGCGTAGGTTTCCACAAGCCAACGCGTGCGTTGCATCGGTAGATGTCCTTCGCTCGCATCGCAGCCTCAACTCTCGCCGTCCGCGTCAGCAGCTCCGCGACCGCATCCGCTCGCCACCCCTCGCTCCGCGCCGTCGCCCCCGCGTCGCGCTTTACCAAACTCACCCAAACTCTGGCCAGATCGGTGACGACGATGGCAGCCGCGGGCGACGAGAAGACCGCCGCGATCGAGGCGCACCTCAAGGGCATGGCCAACAGCGGCGAAGCCACCATCTTCGATAAGATCATCGCCAAGGAGATTCCCAGCGACATTATCTACGAGGATAACCTGTGCCTGGCGTTCCGGGACATCGCGCCCCAGGCAAAGACCCACTTTTTGGTCATCCCCAAGATCCGCAGCGGCCTGACGCAGCTCAGCAAGGCGGAGGAGGGTCACAAAGAGCTCCTCGGCCACCTCCTGTACACCGCGCAGAAGGTCGCGAAGCAGGAGAAGCTGGACCAGGGGTTCAGGGTCGTCATCAACGACGGCGTTGAGGGATGCCAGAGCGTCTACCACCTGCACATCCATGTCGTCGGCGGCCAGCAGCTCTCGTGGCCACCCGGATGCTGACAGGAGCGCGACGACGATGTAAGAGAGTTTAGCACGACAGTAATGCGATATTCAAGATAATAAGGTATCAGCCACGCGCCGCGCACAGGCGGGTTCAAACAATAGTCATAGCATACAGGTGGTTGGCGACGCGAGAGGTTTCGGCGTTTTCTGTTGGTTTTACTGCCCGACCTTTTCCCTCTCGGAGGAGGTGGTCTTCTTCTTGGTGGTCTTGGCGGGCTTGCGCTTGAACGCCACGGCGTTGCTGCGTGCGGTGGCGGGGACCCTGTCGGTCTCCCAAGGGGGCACGTAGGTCTTCTCGCCCTTCTCGTAGGACGTGATGAAAAAGCCGGATTCTTCGCGGATCCTCTTCATGTAAGCCTTCGCCTCTGAAGTCTTATTGTCCCTTACCAATAGCTCGGCGTACCTGAGGACCATGTAGGTGGTGACTCCCTCGAGGTCCTGCTCCCTGAAGCCGTTCTGGAGGAGGTAGGCCTTGCAAATCTTGCAGTTCTTGACCGCGAGCGCCGCGATGAAGCCGGTATAGGCGAGACCGGCGAAGAACATCACAAATCCAATCTCGTCGGGGAAAGCCTTGGTCTCGGAGGTGAAGAAGCATCCCAGCGCGGTGGGGTGCACGGCGCAGTTGCCAGAGGTGATGGGGTCGACGTTGGAGGCGAGGTTGAAGAGGACGGCCTCAACGGTGAGGAGCGTGGCGTTTGCGACATGGAAATCGGGCTGGTAGCCCTTGATGAAGAAGTGGTGCGCAGCCTCGAGCGGGCCGAAGTCCTTGCCAATCTTGGCCTTTTGCGGTGCGTTCGAGGGGTCGAACCAGAACTCGCCTGATGATGGATGTGGAGATGGCGATGCGAGGGGGAATGGTCGAGTCAGTCGTGGATGATATTCAGGAGGTGACGCGCGAATGGTACGTATCGTGTGATCGGACAAAGATCGCGAGCGACAGGCGGCCGAGACCCGGGGGTAGATGCGTCGATGCCGGGGGCGGGCGGCGATGTGTCCCGAACCGGATTGCCCAAAAGATGGCAGCTTTTCCAGAGGGCGAATGAATCGGGGCGGAAAGAATCGACATCGGGGCTCACCTTCTTTCTTGGTGGAGCAGCGGATGAGGCCGCGTTCGCGCGCGACGCGGGGACGCGCGACGGCGGGCAGAGATACTGGGGTGGAGAGGAGGGCGACGGACATGTTTGCGGGCGCGTGTGTGGAGTGAAGGCGGGGCGGGATCGTTGTTATCCCTGGTGGGTAAAAAGCGTAAAGATCTCAAAAATATCTTTGCCAATTTTCCATTTTCCGGTCTAAAACTCTCAGACGACAGGCAGATGATGCGCTGGCAGTCCAGTCACCACTTCTGGGCGGGAAGAACATTCAACTCGTTCTCCACCAATCCGAGCGGGGGACACCAAGTGAAGCGCACATCGAGGCGCACACCCTCGCAAACACCGTCGACATGTACGCATCCGCCGTGAACATCGCGCGCACGGCGCGCGTCAGCCCCGCCACGACGGCTGGGGCTCGACGCGTGCCCGCGCCCGCGTCGAATTCCAACTTGCCGAAAAAGTGCATTTACCCGCCGTCGACTTGGTTCGGGAACCATCTAACCCCCGCCTCGTCGGGCGGTCGCCGACGAGGCCGCATCGTCGCCGCCCGAGCCAAACGCGACGGTGAGGGCGCGGATTCGCTCCCAATCCTCCTCCCGTGGGCGCGCGAACGGGCCGACTCCGCGCGAGAGGGCGCCTCCGTCGACGGCGGGACATCCGACGGCGATTCGGTCCGCGCGAATCAATGCGCGCCCGGGTATTTCGACCTGGTCCAAGACGAGGGCGACGACGACTTCTCAGACGCGGACGACGGCCTCGCGTGGTTCAAGACCGCCCTCGGCGCGTTCATGTACGATAAGGGATACCGCCAGGCGTTCGCGCTCCTCGGCTTCCCCGGGCCCGACGCCGAGCACCTCATGGCGCTCTCGCAGCTCCGACCCGCCAGGACCGCCCTGGACGAGCCGGACGCGACTCTCCTGGAGCTGAGCTGCGGCCCCGGCATGTTCGCCGAGAAGTTCGCGCGCGGATCCGAGTTCCCGCGCGTCGTAGCCACCGACTACGCCGAGGCCATGTGTCGGCAGACGCGCGAACGCATCGCGTCGTCACCCAACGCGCGCGCGAAGGACACCGCCGTGGTCCGCGCCGACGTCGGCAACCTGCCCTTCGACGACGACGCCTTCGCGGCGGTGCACTCCGCGGCGGGTATCCACTGCTGGCCCGAACCCGCGCGCGGGCTCGAAGAGGTCAGCCGCGTGCTCAAACTCGGCGGTACGTTCGTCGCGTCCACCGTCGTCCTCCCCGAGAAGGCCCGCGCCAAGATGACCGCCAAGGGTCTCGATGCCGCGACGTACTCGACCCGCGCCAGGAAGCAAAACATGCCCTTCTGGGACCATGACGCCGTGCTGACGATGTGGCGATCCACGCCGGGGTTCGAGGACGCCGAGATCGTCCACGCGGAGAAGGCGTTCGTGATGATATCCGTCACGAAGGGCTCACGTGACGGGCTCGGTAACAACGCGGTGTCAAGGCCGGAGCGGGTGAAAGTACCCGAGGAAACAGAGAAAACCGACGACGAGACGCCAGAGATCCTCAACCAGTGGTGGCCGGTCGCGTTTGAGCACCAGCTCGACGCGGACGGTGACAAGCTCGCCGTCACCCTCTTCGGCGAGCCCATCGTGGTGTACCGCACGTCCGGGGGGGTCGTCAACTGCGTTCAGGACAGGTGCGCTCACAAATCCTGTCCCCTCTCGCTCGGCTACGTCCGCGACGGCAAGCTGCTGTGCCGGTACCACGGCTGGGCGTACGGGGAAGGTGGCGAGCTCGTGGACGTTCCCGCGCTCGAGCCCGGTCACTGCCCAAAAGCGAGCGTGCCTCAGTACCCGTGCCACGTCGCAGACGGCGTCGTACACGTCTGGCTCGGCGATCCAAAAGCATGCGGTCGATCCGAACTTCCCGGGAGCGTCGTCGCGACCAAATCGATGAAGGGCGTCGAGACGCTCTCGTGGCCGCGTCTGACGGAGACGCGCGAGTGGGACGGTGTACCCTGGCACAGCGCCGTGGAGATCACCCAGGACTTCACCCACCTCCAGTTCGTTCACCCGAACACTCAGGCTGGCAGGGCGCCCTTGCTGGTCGGCGGGCTGACCAAGTTTGACACGGAGGGCCACCCGCCGGGCGGGTTCGTGGCCGAGTACGTCGGGGGAAGCGGCAAGGGCGGCGGCCGGGTCACCTTCATTCCCCCGTCTACCGTCATGAACGAGTCCTTCTTCGTGGATGAGGATGCGCCCGACGGTAAGAAGGCGTTCCCGCTCTGTTTCGTCTTCCGCTTCATCCCGACGGCACCCGGGAAAACCGCAATCTTAGTGCAGACGCACCAGAAGCTCTTCCCCCACATCTCCGACCGGTTCGCCAAGGCGCTCATGAACATGACCAAGGTGATGAGCCAGGATCAGCTCGTGCTCGCCGCTCAGAGGCTGCGGGTCGCGCAGGGTTCGCCCCAGTGGAACCTCCCCATCGAGTCCGACAAGCACCTCCTCCACTTCACCAAGTGGAGAGTCGCCGCGGAGGGACCCGACGGACCCTGGTTCCGCAGCTACGACAGACCCGTCCCGTCCGCCGAGCTCGCCGAACTCGACGACGTTCTCATCCGGATCCAAAATGAAGGCGTTACCTCCACGGGCCAGCACCTCCAACGACCCGACGCGAGCGGCCACCCGAGGCCCTTCCACAGACCGAAGGGCCGCCACACCGTCCGAAGGGGCGCCGCGTCCAACGCCGGCGTGGACAAATCCGGCGTGGATGTCGAGAAACCGCTGAGGGATCTCGTGTCCGCTGGTCAGCCCGCGTGGCACAAGGCTGGCGTCCCGCTCTGGCTCGCCGATGCCATGAATGCGGCGCGTGGCAGCAACGTCGTCAAGCGGGTCGTGTCCGGCATGCGTTGGGGCGAGGGAACGTGGCAGAAGAAGGACGACGAGGACGGCGAGAACCTCCTCCCAGAATCCGCCCCAAAGGCTCCCTTCGCAAACAACACAATCGCATTCAACCGCGGGTCCAAGGCCAAATTGAGCGAGGACGACAAGAAGGCGGAAGGCGAGAAGACGGCGTCCAAGCAGTGAGCGACGCGTGTACATCACTCCATCACCCTGTGTCAGTATCCTGTTGTGTAATTCAATGCTAAACTTATCACGCCAGTTCCGGGTTGCCGCCAAAGCCACCCTCGGGCTCAGCCGCGGGCTGAATCTCAGACTGGGGTTCCTCCTTGGGCGGCGGCGCGACGGGCGCGCCCGACGCCGTCATCCCACCGGGGAATACCATCTTACCCACGTTATCCACCGCCTCCTGGGCCTCCGCGCTCAACGGCCGACCCAAAACCTTCTCGGCGTCAAAGAACTGATCCGCCAACTTGAGGTCAGCCGCGCGCCGCTCCACCGCCTTCTCCGCCTCCTCCACCATTTGTTGCGCCGCGGGGACGATGGCGGGGTGCCGCATCATCGCCTCCTCCTCGGACTCGTGGTAGAGTTTGGCGTTGGCCAAGATTTGTCGCACGTCCTGCATCCACGCGTCCGCGGTGTGGTAGCCGCCCGCGCGGCGAAGGTTCTTCGCGATTGTGGAGAGGTCCATCGGCCTGTCCACAAACTCTCGGTAATCCGGGACCATCTTCTTGGTAACCGGGCCGTTGAACGCGATGAAGGCGGGGTTGCGCATGACCTCCTCGACAATCTCCATCAAGATCTCGTCGCGTCTGTTGCCCCTGAACCTGGTGGTGGTCTTCCTAGGTCCCCCGTAGTCGGTGTAGTCGTCTTCATTGGCGCCCCGCCGTCCTTTGGTCTTGCCCTTGGGAGGGGGCTTGGGGGGGGGTCGCGCGAGGAATGAGAGCTTGAGCGGACCAGCGCCGGGCTTGGGCGCAGCCTCCGCCTCTTGCTTCT
>MDSX01036435.1_pt1 | contig 16258 bp, 13 predicted proteins | sample 811141 | NCBI WGS metagenome assembly MDSX01 (sample SAMN05326642, study PRJNA326480) | marine metagenome | isolation source: seawater | place: Atlantic Ocean: South East | collected 2010 | reverse complement strand
GTGTCGAACTAGTCCTCGTCGCTGTCGTCGCCGCGGAACCTCGGGTTCTCCTTCTCCATCTCCTCGTCGCTGTCATCGCCCCTCCCGCGCTTGGATCCAACCTTCGGCGCCGGCCCGTCGTCACCCCCAGGGTCCTCTCCGCCGCCGCCCGAGGTTCCGCGATCACCGGCGCCGCCACCCCTGAATCCGTCGCCCTCGCCTGCGCCGGCGTCCGCCTTCTCGTTCAACGTCTCCAGCTCGTTCTTGATCAGCACGCCGTACCCGCCTCGCCCCGCGTCGTAGTTACTGCGGTACTCGTCCCTCACCTGCCCGCCGCTCTTACCGCGGCCGAACTGCCGCCCGTCTTGGAATCCCCAGTCGAAGTCGATCCGAACCTCTCGATCGTCGAGTTTGGTTCCGTTGAGGTACTTGACGGATCGCTCCGCGTCCTTGCGGTTGTGGTACTCCACGAAGCAGAACCCACATGGGGTGAGCTTGTGCTTGTCGAGGCCCATGATGACGGTCTTGACGACGCCGCACTTGGCGAAGAGGGACCAGATCTGCTCCTCGCTGGTGAAGAAGGACACGTTGCCGACGTAGAGGGTGGCGGAGGACCGGAGGCGGTCGAGGTACTCGTCCATGCTGCCCTTGAAGTTCCGGTCCTTGTACTGGGTCAGCGGCTCCTGGTCGAGGAAGAGGCGCGCCATGGTGCCGGTGCGCTCACCTCTCTCCGAGCGCGCGCTCCGATTAATGCGATCGCCGCCCTAATTTCCCGTGTCCTCGTTTTGCGTGAGAAGCCCTCAACATCACGAAACTCTCGCACTTCAGGCATCGCGGCGGTGGCGCTCCACGGGGCCCTTCAGGGGTCGGTCACGCGGCGTTGGATCCAGCGATGGGCGGCGGCGCGTCCCCCGATACTCCAAACGAAGACTACTACCTCTCCCACTGGTCCAAGGTGTACAGGGAGGACCCGTCACAGCTCGACAGGGAGTGGCATTGCGGGTATTCCGAGGCGCTCGCCGCGATATTGCCATTTGTCAACCGTGCCTCCGCGGGTGCCGCGAGACGGGACGACGCGGGCGCGGCGTCGACGAGCGGGAACAACACCAATGGGGATGGAGACGACAACATCAAGGTGTCCGCGAACAACCACGGGCTCGTCGTGGACGTCGGGTGCGGGAGCTCATCGATGGGCCACACGCTGTGGAATGACTTTTCATTCGGCCACCTCGTGCTCACAGACGTCGACCCGGGCATCCTACAAACCATGCACGAACGCTTCGGCACAGACGGTGACGGTACATGCGACGACGATGCATCGAGTAAACAACATCATCGACCACCACGACGCACGGTGCGATGCGAGGTGGCGGACGCCCGGGACATGCCGGCGATATCAACCGCGACGGCATCCGTGGTCATCGATAAAGGGACTCTTGACGCGCTCTCCGGGGACTCGCACAAGCTCGCGATGCTCCGCGAGTGCGCCAGGATGTGCGACTTCGACAACGGCGGGATCATCCTGTCGGTGTCCTTCGCGGCGGCCGCCAGGGTCGGGCTCCTGGCGAGGGCGACGGCGGAGCTGGGGTTAGATTCTAACGTCACGGCTGTCACGCGGGTTGTGGCGGATGGGGACCCTCGGTACGGTCACGCCGCCGTGTTCGTCTCCGTGATCGGTAAGAATCTAACGGATGTGGAACTGGCGCGGTGCGAGCTGACGGAGACGGTGCTGGGGCGGGTGGCGAGGTGCGGGAGCGTGATCGAGGACGAACCGCCAGACTCTGGGGACGAGCTCACGCTGTTCGACGAGGCCTGATGATGATTATTTTAACACCAGTCACGTTTATCATAGGGATCCACACATTTGGTGTTACCGTCATATGATGTCCAGTTACGTCCAGTTACAATTCGTAATTAAATTTCCGATAGCACCCGATGATCACCCCGAACCGAAACCTCGGATAGATCCTCCCTCTCTCGCCTTCCAGTGTGAGAGACGCACTCGGAGCCATGAACAACAACCTCAACAAGAAAGAGGCGTACCTCGGCGTCTTCAGCGACGCCGGGTACATCGATGTGGGCACAAAGGTGCGCGATCCGTCCGCGCCCGATCGCACCCGCGCGATCCTTCCCCCAAACCCCCGGAGAATCCATTTCAGGCGCCCCGACAAGCCAATCTCACCCACCCACCCGACTGACCCCGCCTTCCCCGTTCACGATCAACAGGAGAAGCCCCTGCCCTACCCCGTCAAGGAAACCCTCCACCCGAGGTTCCACGGCAGGCAGTTCGTCGCCAACCCGCAGAAGACCGGCTCCTACGGCGCCAAGGTGAGAAGACCGGCTCCCGCGCGCCAACAAAATTCCCCGATTTGAGAGAGGTTCCCGAATTGGCACAAAAATCGCGTTGTTCGCCCCTCCAAACCCCGTCGCCGACCGTCATCTCATCCCTCCCCCCCCCGCCCGCAGCACCCCGAGGTCTACCTCGATAAGACCCACAACTGGCTCCTCGAGGGCGTCCCTTACGTCGATCGCGTCAAGTACGCCGAGGCCCAGCCCGAGAAGCCCAAGCGGGGCTTCGGCACCAGCGACTACAGCAAACGCGACGAGTTCTCCATGGACTTCAGGACGGAGCAGATGAGGGAGGCGCTGAAGAGCGAGGCGCGGCACCAGGCCATCGCGTCGGAGAAGGCCAAGGCGGCGATGGAGAAGGAGCTCGCGGCGAGCGGCGGCGCGCTACGAGGTACCGAGGCGAACGAAGATCAGGCCGAAGGATCTGATCGACGAAGATTAAGAAAACCGCTCCTCTACGACTCGGTGTTCGACGGCGAAGACGCTTACCCGACGGCGGTGCGGGACTCCATGATCGAGGGACGTGACTCCAAGAACCCGACGCAGATCTCGTGGGAGCGCGACTTTGGCACCATGCGAACGTCCGCGCACTCCATCGGGCACGGGATCGACCAGGCGGAGCACGGGAAACCGCAGTTTGCTCGGCTGCCCATCGTCGAGTCCACGTTTTATCGGCCGCAAGGGGTGCCCATCAGCCAGGGCAAGACGGTGTTCAACTCGCGGCCGCAGTGAGATGGGAGGGCGAGCCCGTGTAGACTAACTTTTAATTCACACGTTGATTAACATTATATTCAAGCCAAGTGAGTGGTGACGCCCGGTGAGTCGTCTTCGTCGTCGCCGCCCTCGTCCTTCATCTTGGCGACGTCCTCGAGGAACTTGTTCCGCGGCTTACCCTTCTGCCCTTCCCGGAAGAACTGCCTCAACGTCGCGATGTGGTTCAGCACAGCCTGCTTACCGTCCCCAGTCTTACTGGACGTGAAGATCATCGGCGGCAGCTCGTCCCAGTATTCGCTCACCTCGCGGCAAAAAGCCTCTACGTTTTCCTCAGGATCCGCCCGTTTACCACTGCTGACCTTTCGCTTCTTGTCAACCTTGGTGAACACCACCGTGACCGGGATGGAGTGCTCGCCGAGGAACTCGAGGCACTCCAGATCTAACCTCTGGGGCTTGACCGTGGAGTCGATCAGCAGCATCACTGAAAGCAAGTTGCTCCGGTTGAGGAGGTAATCTCGGGTGAATTCGGCCCATTGCCGTCGGGCCTCCTCCGGGGCGTTCGCGAAGCCGTACCCGGGCAGGTCCACGAAGTACCAGGTTCCATCGCCGGTGATCACCTCGAAGTGGTTGATCGTCCGCGTCTTACCCGGGTTCTTGGACGTCTTCGCGACGTCCTTCCTGTTGGTCAGCATGTTCACGAGGGACGATTTACCCACGTTGCTCCGGCCGATGACGGCAACCTCTGGGTGCTTTGGCGGCGGGCAGTCCTTGACGCGGACGCAGGCTTGCATGAACTTCACGGACTTGACCACCGCGCCCTTAGCCTGCTGCGTCGTGGCTTTGGTCAGTCCGTCAGCCTCGTCGGTGAGGTAGATGTCGTCCTCGATGTCGTCCTCGAAGGCTTGCAGTTCGCCGTCGTAGACCGAAGAGCTCGAGGACACCGGCGGGCTCGACCCGGCGGCTGCCACGCGGAGGTATGCAGCCTTGGCGGCTTCCCTCTCTTCTTCCGGTATGAAATTGAACATGGCGTCTTCCACCTCCATGGAGAGGTCCGAGCCACCCTCGTCGGCGTCGCCTTCGTCGTCCTCCTCGTAGCCTTCGTCTTCATCATCTTCCTCGTCCAGGTACCTTTTTGCGTCGTCGTCGTCGTCCTCGAAGTCGCCTAGGGAGCGCGGGTTGATGTCCGGCTCGTCGTCGTTGAACGCCGCGAGCTCATCGTCGTCGTCATTATCGTCGTCGTCGTCGTCGCCCCAGTCGGGTTGGATCGACGTCGTCGCCGCCTTCTGCGCCTGGTCCTTCAGTTTGTTCTTCAATCCTCGCCTCGCGGGCGGTCCGACACCCTTCCGCCCCGGGCGCGTGGGCTTGGGCGCGGGGGCCTTGGCCTTGCCCTTGCCGCCGCCCCCGCCCTTCGCCTTGCCGCCGCCCCGCTTCGTCGCCGCGCCCATCGTCGTGAGGGACCGCATCGTCGCGGGTCGGCGCGCCCATCCGTGGAGCGGGCCCGCGAATCCGCCTCGCGCAGCAGAGAACGCGTCGGTGGCGGCGGTGACCCGGTGCGATGCTCCAATCGACGCGCACACGGGCGGAGAGGCGCGCGTCAGCGACGACGCGACGGGCCCGGGCGCCGTTCCGACGCGCGGCGCGCGGAGTAGAAGAGACGTGGTCAGCATGGTGGCACCTCTTCTCAGCCAGCTCATGCACGTGAGGGGTCGCGCCTCCTCCAATGCGGAATGCCGTCGACCGAGGCTCTCTCGCTTGCGCTTTTTTTTTGAGACCCGATCGACCGATTTTTTGAATCAAACTGCCCCCTCTCGCCCCCTCTTCGCACACCCCAACGCGCCCGGCGGGGGTGAGAGGCGATCGTCCGCGGGTTCGGCAGGTCACGTCTGCGCTCGATCGTACCCATCTTACCGGGGTCGAGAAAACTCGGGTTCCCTTCCGCACAGCTGTGTCCCTGAGACTCCACGCGCGATGCCTCCCAAGAAGGGAAGCGGATCGTCCAAGGACAAGGAGTCCGACGCGATCGCGGTTGAGGAGCAGCGGCAGGCTAAACGAAGCCGCGATATCTTCGACACCGCCGTGGACGGCCGACAGCTCTCACGCGTCCGACCGTCGTCCCTGCGCGAGCTCGTCCCATCCAAGCTCCTCCGACGGAGCGACTGCAAGGATGTGCACAAGCGATCGAGCGTCAAGAAGAGCCGATACATGACCATCTTTCCCGGGCAACTCGCGCACCTCAAGGAGGGCAAGATCGGCTCCCTCGCCAAGCTCGACACCCAGAACCCGGTGCTGTACATCGAGTACGGTGCCCTCGGCAGGCTCAAGCTCGAGGGCACCATCGTCCGGAGCAAAACAACCCGGTACTTCACCCTCAACGTCAAGAGCAGGGACAGGCTGAACCTGGAGGACTGGTTCGACAGCTGCGTCGTGTTCGGCCGGTACGCCTGGGTGGGCACCGTCGACGAAAACCCGGGGGAGACGCCGCTCCCGTTCCCCGACGCCCTCAAACACGTCGCGGCGGCGGCGGCGGACAAGAACGACAACGGGAACGACAAGAACGACGAGTCGGCTAAGAAGGAGGACGAAGAGGAGCCGATGGATCCAGCGGTGGCGGCTTGCGTCGCGGCGGCGAAAGCGGCGTACAAACCGCCGACGGAGGCGGACCTGTGGACGCAGTCCGTCGCCGCGGAGGAGGGCGCCAAGCCCATCGTCTCACGCAACATCGCGGACGACGACGACGACGACGACGACGCGCCCGCCGATGAGCCGAGAGGCGCCAAGAGGATTCATCCGGATGCGAAGAGGGAATCGGACGACGACGACGGGGTCATCGAGGTCGGCTCCGACACCGACGACGACGAGGCGCGGCCGACGCAGACCCAGGGAACGGACGCCGGGGGGCGCAGGCCGCGGCGCGAGTCCGCCAAGGCTGTCAACTACGCAAAGTACGACGGCGGCGGCGACGAATTGTTCGAGGAGGAGGAGGAGGAGGAGGCTGGCGTGTTCCGAGGCCGGGCCACCGCCACCGTCGCCAAGGAGGCGCCGGCGGGGTTCGCGGCGCACTCGTTGGGTCCGGGGAAGAAGGAGAAGGCCCCGGCCAAGCCACGTGCGCCCAAGAAGGAGAAGAAGAAGGAGGAGGAGGAGGTGATATCGATCGACGACGACGGCTCCGACGACGACGAGCCGCTTGCAGCGAGGCCGGCGGCGAAGGGCGGGCAAAAGTCGCTTCTGGGTTTCTTGAAGCCCGGCGCGGGGGGCGAGAAGCCTCGGCCGAAGCGCGCGGCGGTAGAGGCGGCGAAGCCGGTGAAACGAAAGCACGTCCTGGACAGCGACGACGACGAGGATGACGAGGATGAGAGCGAGGAGGAGGATGACGACGATGACTGGGCGTAGCGGAGCCCACTCTTACTTTTATTTGGAGAGATGAACGAAAAACTCGACCGAGAGACGCGACGGGACGATTGATGTAAGACTCTTAATGCTAGACGATCTCACATCACCATGCACATGTGCTAAATGCATGCTAATCTCGCGACTCACACCGGGGACTCCGCATCCGCGATTGTCTTTTTGCGTTTGCGTTCCCGGTCCGCGAGCACCATGCGGCCGTACGCGAGGATGTTGCGATACCCGTGGTACGTCCACACGGTGCAAACGACATACATCACCAAATATGCGACATACATCACATTCGCTTCGGCAATGCTCCAAGATATGGACCACCACAAGAAAAATAGGATCATCACCATTCGGGTGAAGAACCAGACGTTTCTCCAAAAGATCTTCCGCTTATCCGCCTCCTCCGTGAGTGGACCGGCGTCGAAGCCCCCTTGCGCCGCGACACGCTCCCGATACGCCTGCACGATCTCCACCGACCACGCGTCTCCGATGTACATCGAGTGCGAGGCGTTTAAGCAGCTGAAAGGCGGCTCCCGATCGCCATCGGGCGCCTCCTCCAGGAAAAAAACCTCGACGGCGCCGTCCGCGTCGTAATCAACCTTGCCGCTCGCCCCGTTGCTTATCATCTCCTCGAGCCTCCTCGGTTCGGGAGCCTTGACCTCGGTGGACCCGCGCCCGGCCGCCAATCGTTGTCGGAGCGCTTCGTTCTCCACCCGAAGCGCATCGTTCTCGAAGCGAAGGTCGGCGGGGAGATATTCCCACCGCGAGTAGCTAGCTGCTCCACGCGGTGCCGAATCGTTGTGATTGGCCTCACGTGGCCCGTCGCTGTCCTCGGCGGAGTCCACATCACGCGGCCTTTGAAGACCTCTGGCGCTGTCCTCGTGCGTGGAGGGTTCTTCGCTCATTCGGGTCAGGCTTCGTGTTTCTTCAGAGTCGGTCGGCGAGGCGGACTTCCGGAACCCGTCGATGGTGGATGGCGCGGAGGAGGAGCCGACGGTGTGTTGGCGCTTCTCTCTGCGGGAGTCGCGGAGGGACCTGGTGTGGCAGAGCATCGGCCCTCCCGTGCACATGCACATCTCGGCGCACTGTCGGAGCGGAGGAAAGCGTCGGTGAGCGTCGGCGGCGAGGAGGCCGAGAGGGTGGGAATCGGAAAAAAATGGTTCGGGAGAAGAAAAGCCCGCGAAAGTTAGGTGTCAAAAGTTCGACAAATGTTCGGGGCCGGGGGTGTAGAACACGGGCCCATAACGAGTCGATACGCGGGTATCTAGGGTGGAAGGACGCTCACCCTGGGGCACTGATCTGAGTCCGTGAACCCAGCGTCTCTGCGCCTGTTGCCGCAGTCGTAGGCGTGGTACCGGGCGCCGCACTTCCCGCACTGCCTGGCGGATTCAGGGGTGCGCCTCAGCATACCTCCGCAGCAGTGACAGGACCCGGTGGCGGCGTCCCGGCCTTCGATGTCGAATCCGACGGGCGGCGGCTGGGCGGCGCGCCTCTTCGGGCGACCGGACGCGATCGCCTCTTCGGGGGAAGACATGTCAAATCGGGCGGTGGCGGTGGCGCCGACTCGTGGCGAGAGTCAATGATGAATAATTTGACGTTATGCGCGTGTGATCATGACGTCTCATAAAATATCAAAGGTTGACATGTTGAATTCCCCCTCCGATCCTGTCTAGTTACCACTGGAACGGGACGTGATAAAAGCGAAATGCGGGATAAGTTTCCCCGGGATGACTCATCGCCACCTAAACAGAAACTGCAATTTACCGTTTAAATCATCCAAACGCGAACCCAGCCACCCCGTGCCGCATCGCGATCGTCACAGCCTCCTCCAACGCCTCGTACGTCGGATACTCCGGCAACCGCAGCGTGTTGAAGCACGTCGCGGACGTGGGCAAACAGTACGCCCCGGTCCGCCCCGAACCCGCGCCACGTGTCAGCGGCGTCCTCACCACCGTAAACGGATGCGCGCCCCCCATCCCTTGCAGCTGTCCGAAACCCCCGACCGGCATCCTACTGCTCCCGGTGCTAAATTTGAGCAGTAGCGTGCGCTCGTCGGGGGTGAAACGAGTGATGAGACGCCAGAGCCACCTCACCTGCGGCGACGTGACGTCGTACCCGTCGTACCTCGCGTGCCTTCGCCAGTCCCCGACGTCGATGGCGGCGACGCCGCCGAGCAGACACTCGAATTCCGGAGCGGTGAAGTGCTTCAATAACTCGAGGGGAACGATCTCGTACAGGCCGTTTCGGATGGCCTCGAGCGCCTGCGATTTCGTGACGCGGTCCAGCTTGTGCCTGGCGTGCAGTTTGACGTACTCGTCCTTGTTCGAATCCGTCACCGTCTTCTTGGACCCTCCCGGGACCAACTCAGTCTCCACCCGCCTTCGTTCAACCTTAGTTCTCGATGGACCTTCTTCGCCCGTGAGGTCGACGACCGACCGCGCCTTTGTGTCCGACTTTAGTGGCAACCCCAGCGTCTTCGCCACGGCCACCTCCACCGCGCGAGACACCCACCTCGTCCGTTCGCGAAGGTCCACGCGAAACTCGGACTCGAGCATCGCCCGCGCCCGGTCCGCGTGCATGGATCCGCTTTGCCACATCGTCTCGTTCGAGTGCTCCATCTGCCGGACCCAATGCGTGATCCGTGTCATCATCGGTACGTCCGACGGGTTCCGCGTTAACGCGCGCGTGGCCTTGGCGTACGGATCCGTGGGATCTATCTCCTCTTCCCCAGATTCGTCGTCAAATTTGTCAAATTCGCAACCGGAAACCACCGTCTCCTCCTCCTCGACCGAGAAGGACAGACACAGGTTCTCCACGCCACTTTCCATGTCCCGGACTATTCCCATGCTCCTCGCAACCCCCGGCGCCATCTCCTCCAGATCCTCCCACCCGGCCGGTTTACCGAGTATCCCCTTCAGAAACGCGCTGGAGAAGGACACGGGAAACGGTGACTGGTGCAACACGCAGTACCCCAAGATCCAACCCAGCGCCCCGTAGCTCTCCTCTACGAACGATGGGAGCGGATTGCGTAGGTTCGGGGGGTGGTACACGTCGAGGTCCTCGAAGGACGGGCGAAGTAACGCGATGTGGGGGTTCAGGGACCCAGGTAAATCCGTGATATGCGACCCCTCATCAGGCTCGAGCGACTCCACGTCTTTTTTATTCTCGCCATCCCTGTGAACAAAACACGATGTCAGTATCTAATTGCCCGTACGAGAGTTAAAAAAATAAACTCACCGAGTGATTTCAACCGCAACTCTGTCTAATATATCGCGCTCAACCCCGGGTCCACGCGCGGGCATCCCGCGGAACGAGCAGTGGTCCCCCAACGGCGCGGCGGTCAGGTGCGTGTGTCCGTTGCGCAGCACCCACGCGCGTAGGTGCTCCCAGGTGTTGGAGTGATTCACCGCGAGCTGTTCGAAATCAGCGGAGTGCGTCGACTGCGACGCGGAGTATCGGTGCTTCTCGTTGAGTCGGTCCGCGAGCCAGGACCGCCTGTTCGCAAAGTCCACGACGTTTGAAGTGTTGTTCCTCAGTAGAAACGCGAGTGGGCCGGAGAGGAGCGCGACGTGCGCGCGTATGTGCGCGTTCAGCGCGTCGTAAAACGGCGGCACCGTGGCGATCATGCGTAAAACCTGAAAAACACAAAGTTCGTATAGGCAGACAGTTAGAGAAGAAAAAATAAACTCACCTTCATAACCTTGGATCGCGAGACCCGCGAGTCCAGGATGGCGTGCATGGCGCCGAGCTGCGTCTGAAGGTCCTCCGCCATCAGCGTCAACACCGCACCTCGCCTGTGCGCGTAGTCCGCGTACAGCAGCGGGATCCACCTGTGAACAAAACACGACGTCATTCCAATCGCCCATACGAGAGTTGAAAAGAAACTCACCCGCTCTTATCAGACACCGTCCGCTCGCACCCGAGTTCGTCCGTCAACACGCGTATGCACTGGAAACAAAACACGACGTCACACCAATTACCCATACGAGAGTTAAAAAATGAACTGACCTCCTCCTGGCCGTTAGCCGCGGCGTGGTGCAAAGGCGTCTCTCCGTTGTAGTTGCCCTTCTTGACGATGGGCGCGTGGTACGTGGCGAGGAGCCGCAGGGTGGCGTACGCCCCAGACTGCGCGGCGTAGTGCGCGGCTGTGGACTGTGACTCCTCGTCGGTGAGTGAAATAGCTGCGGCGACGTCAAAGTTTTCAGTCATCCCTGTGAGTCAAACAAAACACGTCGTCATTCTAATTGCCCATATGGAAATAGAAAGAAACGTACCACGCCTCCGTCTCGACTTTGCGCTCCACAGCAGCGCGGAGACGCACCCTTCCCACCCGCCACCCGCGCCCGCCGCGAGCATGATGGGCGTGACGGCAGCCTCATCGGAGACCGTCGCGGCCGGTCGATCGGAGTAGAACAGCCCATGCGCGATCCACGCGGGTCCGACGAGCAGCGGCGCAGTCGTCGCCGCCGATGGGGAAAAAACATCGCCAACCTTCGACGCGGCCTCGACTTGAACCTCCGCCGGCTGCGTGTCCTCCTCGTCTTCGTCGTCGATGTCGATCACCTCCACGCCCGTGTCCACGTCGTTCGCACCGGCCGTAGCCTTCGTTTGACCCTTCATCGCGCGCCTGTGCAGCGCCGCGGGCGGCGGCGGCGGGATGGCTGAAGCCGCCGCCGCGGCTTGGAAGGCGTCGAGTTCATCCCCGGGGCTCGGCGGTTCGCCCATCGCCTCGAGCGCCAGCCACACGCACCCGGGATCACCCTTCGCGTTCGCCGCGGCGGAGTGCGCGAGGGTGTACCCGCCGGGCCCGAGCGGCCACGGCTCGTGTTGATTGCTGTTTGGTTTGTTGATGAAGAGTTTCGTTCCGAGGGCGGATCGGATGGCTTCGATCACGCGCCTGTGTCCGGCGGCGAGCGCCTTGTGCATGGCGCGTCCAATCTCTTTTTTGGTCGCCACGGGCACGCCGATGTTCGGTGTTTTACCGATGAGACCACGGACGCACTCGGCGGCGCCCGCGACAGCCGCGCGGGAGAGCATGGCGCCCCGTGACGGCGGCTGCGGGTGCCGCTTGAGCAAGTCGTCCACCGTCTTCACGTCGTCCCTGGCCAACGCCACGGCCATGCGATTCGACCACGCGGTCTGGTTCCTGGGCTTCGTGACCCCTACGAAGGCCCTTCCGCCGTGCGCGGGACGCGTGACACCTAACCGCGATGGTTTGTGCGGGGGCGGGTCCGCGCCGTACCCGCCCTGCTCTGCGCAGCTGGCGCAGAAGAACGTGGAGTCCGGTATATGGTCCACGCATCCGGAGTGTTGCCAGACGCCGCATCGCGCGTTGCAGCATCGGACCATATCGTCCCTCCCGTCGTCCTCGACGCACCCGCACTCGCAGTGGACCCACTCGAACGTCGCTTCAGTCAACCCGGGCGCGCGTTTGACCCCGTCGATCTCCCCGGGGTGGGGTTCGGCTTCGGTGCCAGGGCGGTCCTCGTCGTCTTCTTCTTCATCTTCAAAAAATGCCACGTTTTCCTCGTCAAACACGATGAAGTCGACGCCGTCGTCGTCATCCTCGTCATCCCCGCGTTCAATCTCCGCGTCGTCGTCCGCGCGTTCAATCTCCCGTAGCTCAGCCTCCTCGCGGCCCATCTTCTCCTTGAGTTCCGAGACGTGTTCTTTCCAAATCTCCGACTTGCGAGCGCGGCCGACGCTGATGCGGGAACTTGTCCGCTTCTCGCCCCGCTCAGCGCTCTCCGACTGGGGAGTCTTGCTCTTCACCACAGCCGGACTTTCCATCGGAGGAGTGTCCTCGTCGCTGCTCTCGAGGATGGCGCGAGGGTTGTGCCCGGGTCGCACGCGTCGCCTCGGCGCCGGCGACTCGCCGCCCTTTTCCTTCCCTCGAGAACCGGGCGCCTCTTCGTCGGACTCGTTCTCATCGCCTTCTTCCGCGCCGCCGCCCTGCCCCCGGCTCTTTCTTTCCTTTCTTTCCCGCAGCCGCCTCGACCTCGCGGACGTCGGCTCGGCGACGGCGATCGGGTGGACCGCGACGGGCGACGGGGGATCGACGTCGTCCGAAGAGGACGTCTCCTTCGACGCCGATTCCGATTCCGACGAGTTTTTGTTTTTGTCATCGTCGTCGTCGTCGTCGTGGATCTCTATGGCGTCGTCCGAGGTCTTCCCGGCGTCGTCACCGCCGCCGCCGCCCTCTCCTTTCACGTCGTCGTCACCGCCGCCGCCGTCCTCTTCCACGTCGTCGTCGTCGCACACGAAATCCTCCATATCGCTCGAGAACTCCTCCTCGTCGCTCACCCGCTCGGCGTTGACTCCCGCGACTTTCACCTTGGCTCGGTACTCGTAGAACCGCGGGTCCACCCCGGGGCCGCCCTGAAAGTAAGGCGTGTACTCCGGGACCGGGAGCTTGGAGGATGACTTGCGACGCGCGACGTTGCGGCCGCGGGGCTTGGCCGGGGACCGCTGCGATCGGTTATTCTTGTTCCGTTCTTTTTCCCATCGCGCGGGCTCCAGCGTGTGGTCGTCTCCGTCCTCCTCGTCGTCATCGTCGTAGTCGGGGTCATCGCGGAGACCGCGTCGGAGGTTGAGCTTGCGGCCGGATATGGCGGCGTGGGCGGCGGCGGCGCTCGCGCGCTGCGGGCGACGAGACGAGGACCGGATCTGGCCCGATCCATTTTCATCGTTCGCGCCATCCCCGTCCCCGTCGTCGTCCTCGATGACCGCCCGGCCCCTCTTCTTCTGTGCGCGTGTGTTCCTCCCCGGCGATGTATCGTCATCGTCGTCGTCGTCGTCGTCGTCGTCCGCGAACCGGACCGACCTCGGTGTCGATTCCCGGCGTGACCCGGCGTTGTTGTCGACTGGTGTCCGAGATGTCGACGCCAACCGCTGGAATTTTTGCCGCGACCTGCGCGTCGCCAGGGGCTCCTCGTCGCTGTCGGACGCGACGGTCGTCGGGGGGATTCGTCCACCCGGTGGGTCATCGTCCGAGTCGCTGGGATCGGGGATGGACACCACCCGCCGTCTCCTCGACGCCATCGTGGGGGGCGGGGGCGACCGACGGCCTCCTCCCCTCGCCAGCTCGTTCTGATTGAAATCGGGCACCTCCAAGACAAAACTCGTTGTTCGTCGCCGCCCGAACCGCCCGACGTATCGAGTCCTTTCGTAGGGTCATTTACCCAAGAATTGCCAAATGAATTGCCAAATAACCAGGCAATAAGATACGGCTTCACAGACCAAAGTGCCTCGAATTATTTCGCGATTTGGGACCCGCCCATTTTACACGGCCGAGATGCGTCCGAGTCACGATTTTTCGCGGTGCAGGTTTTACCTTTTCGCGGGGTTGATCCGTCGTTGCTGACAAGGTTCGTGGGAATTGGAGGCGCATTTGGCACCGCGCTACCTCCACCGAGGATGTCCTCCGCCGTTTCATCGATGTCTTCCGCAATCAGGGGTGCCCCCGTGCGCCCCAGAATCCATCGCGCCGCTCGTAAGGCGGCGTCGCGCCTCACCACGCGCGCGCGCGCGGTCGAAGCCCCGCCAAAGACGGAGAAATCTACGAAGAAGTCCAGCAAGGGTTACCGCGTCGGCGTCGACACCCTGAACACCTTCCTCTTCCGCGAGGAGACCGCCGGGCGGGTCAACGGCGACCTCGCCATCATCGTCAACAACATCGCCATCGCGTGCAAGAAGATCAGCAACCTCGTCGCCGTCGCACCGATCAGCGGCCTCACCGGCCTCGCCGGCAGCAGCAACGAATCCGGCGACGAGCAAAAGAAGCTCGACGTCATCTCCAACGACATCTTCTGCGACGCAATGAGCGAGACGTGCCGCGCGAACATGATCGTCACTGAGGAAGAAGACGTCCCGCTCCGCGTCGAGGCCATCTCCGGCGACTACATCGTCTGCTTCGACCCCATCGACGGCTCATCCAACATCGACGCCGCCGTCACCACCGGCTCAATCTTCGGCATCTACTCATCCGGCGAGTGCGTAATCACCGACGGGGACTCCGTGGAGGATGCCATGGAGAAGTGCGTGTTGAACGCGCGCAAGTCCGGCGAGGAGCTCGTATGCGCCGGGTACGTCATGTACTCCTCCTCCACCGTCATGATGCTCACGTGCGGCGACGGCGTCTACGGGTTCACCTTGGACACCGCCACCGGCGAATACGTCCTCTCGCACGACGACGTCAAGATCCCGGACCCGGGCCAGCGCATCTACTCGGGTAACAACGGCAACGTCGACAAGTGGGCGCCCGAGATGAAGGCGTACGTGCGGTACCTCCAGCTCGGAGGCGCGGACAAGGACAAAGCCCCGTTTTCCTACAGGTACATCGGCGCGTTGGTGGGCGATTTCCACCGGACGCTTCTTTACGGCGGCATCTGGCTGTACCCCCCCGACGCGTCCGCGCCGCAGGGCAAGGCGCGCTTGCTGTACGAGGTGGCACCGATGGGGTACCTCGCGGAGCAGGCTGGCGGGATGGCGATGTGGGGCGAGACCGCGGAGAAGCGCGTCATGGAGGTTGTCCCGCAGAACATTCACCAGCGATCGCCCATGTTCGTCGGGAGCACGTCCATGGTGAAGGATCTGCAGGAGTTCCTCGCGGACCGAGCGCCCGTGTACAGGAACGGACCGCGTGACGAGCTCTGATGTGAGTGAGAGTGAGACACGGGGCGTTTGCGTGTGTACATTGACGGCGGGTGCGACGGCGTCGACATCGAGACCGAGTTATATGATTATTTGACCAGCACAGCTGTGCGCAGCTGTTGGTTGGGGGAACTTTGCGTTGTGAAATGAATAAACCGAGCCTCCCTTCCGAAGACGGAGCGTAGTTCCCGCCGCGACGTTACCCGCGCGATATCGACGCGGTGTATCGACGAAAGGTGCCGTAGTGAAGTCGAAACCACGGTTCGAACGCACCATGCCGACGGTCGGCTCGTCCATCCTGCGCAGGCAGCGGTCGTCATCGGCCGCGAATAAAAAACTCGGCGTGACGCGCATCTCCGACACCGCAGCTTCTTCCCGAGGTCCGTCCGCGCCGCGAACGCCGCCTCATGCGACCATTTCGATCCGCCACGAGACGCGCCGAACACATTACGAGACTGACGCACATCCATCCATCGCAGGAACGCGCGCGGATAACGCCGACGGCGACCCCACCACCCCGTCACCGACGGTACGCGGCTTCCCATTTCGACATCCTCGATACGGCACCCACCCGACCGTTGGACTCGACGACGTCGTCCCGAGATGACCGTCCCGGATGCGCCTCACCGACGCGCTCTGACCACCGATGACCCCGTCCCCGCGTCCATCACAGGCTATGAGCAGAGCGCCGGCGCCGTCGCGATCGCCGCCGACCCCCGAGCCCATTCAACAGCGCGCCGGTACGCCCCCGCACCCCTCCATCCATCTCTCCCGACACCAAAAACGCACAGCTTCCCCCCCATCGCACGACTGACGCCCGCCCCGTCCCCTCGCAGGCTACAACGCGGGCGCCCAGCCGATGAATCATGCCAAACATCTAAGCCCGCCCAAGCGATCCAACCTGCAGGTACGACCCCATCCATTCCGCCCGGCCCGTCGATCCTCCACCCCGTCCCACCCTCCGAGACTCAACTTGACGCGACACATCTTAATCCCACGCACGCGCGCAGGACTGGGACGAGTGGGGCGCCTTCGAGAACGAGGTCGCATCCGCCGTCACCTCCGTCGCGTCCACCGTGACGAACATGGTGAACGGTAACCAACGCGGAGCAGGCAACCGCGGCGGCGGGTCCTCGCGATACTCCCCGGGGCAGGGACGCACGCCGAC
>MDSX01085182.1_pt1 | contig 16259 bp, 13 predicted proteins | sample 811141 | NCBI WGS metagenome assembly MDSX01 (sample SAMN05326642, study PRJNA326480) | marine metagenome | isolation source: seawater | place: Atlantic Ocean: South East | collected 2010 | reverse complement strand
GTTCATGGTAATAGTGAAATAGAACCCCTAGCCATAGAACGGCCAGGGGTTCTATTTTTCAATTCTCTAAAATTCAAAGGTCAGACCGGTCATAATGTTGAAGGTGGCTTGTGCGTAGTAATAGGCAAAGTCTCCCCACATATATCCATTGGCAGCATAAGATGTATTGCCAAGGTTTCTAAACTCAACAAAACCCGTGACTTTTTGTCTATCATCGCAACTCCATGTATAAGAGGATCGAGCATTAATTATATGGTACGCAGGTAGGTTGTGTGCCTGAAGCCCTTCGTTGGACATATACTGCTTACCAACGTATTGATTCCAAAGTGTGGCCTCAAAACCCTTCTTAGCGTAGGTTAGACGGGCACTTACCACTGCACCTGGTGAGAAAGCAATTGGCGTATTCTCCACAAAAGACGATGTAGGATCACTTACCCAGTTCACGTTTTTATTCTGACTTATTGCAACATTGGCCTTAGCTAAAAGCGCCGAGGTTAACTCGAATGCACTGGTAAACTCTAGACCCTGGCGGAAGCTCTGTCCAACGTTCTCACGTATTGGGTAGCCCTGCGCATCAATGGCACCCGTAAGTACCAATTGGTTCTGGTACTGCTGACGGTAAGCGTTAACATCAAAAGCCAACTTCTCTCCTGTGTTGCGGAAATTGAATTCTATATCCAACATACGCTCCGACTGTAATGCATTAGCATCATCTGCATACTGTAAATCTGTACGGTTCGGCTCGCGATGACCTACACCTGCATACGCCCCGAAAATTTGATTCCCGCCAAGGTTGTAAGTCAACCCTACTTTTGGATTAAAGAAGTTGAACGTACGGTCAAAGTTTGCCGGTCCTGTTGCTGAGCCACCTGTTGAACTATGGTTCACATAACGGTATTGTGCATCTGCGTAGACCAAAAGATTATTATTTGTCAAAGTATATTTAGCATACATATTCGCATCGTCCTTGATGGCGTCACCTGTATAGTAATCATCATCAAGTGTGGTTATGTTTGGATTGTTTGCCCAGATTACACGACCAAAGTGTGCGCCCTCATAACGGTGCACCCCACCGCCAAGCTGCACGCGCTGATCGCCGTTTTCATAAGTCCACGAAGAAGTTGCTCCATAGAAATCGTTGTCCAACCACTTGCGTGTAACCACATCACCAAAGGCGAGAGTATCCATAGCCGAAACGTAATCGGCGATTCCAAAATCAGCAAAAGCGAATCCTTGGTTGTACTCTTCATAATAGCCGGCACCATCAGTATGGTGCAAAGCTGCTGCGAATGTTCCACCAAAGAGGTTTGAATAACGGTAGTGCAGCTGTGTATGCTCCTGGCCGTAGTTATCTACTTGATCGTCATAGGTTCCGTCAACATTCCACATATCGTCATAAATAGCACCTGCAGCATTAGTTCTCGGCGCTGCATCCCAAGCACCGCCGTACATGGTGGTTGAATCGATACCATACCAAGCCTGGTATGTACGTTCACTACCGCCAAATCTTATAGCTTCCACATAATGACCGCCTCCGGCAAAACCCGCGCTCACATAGTACGATTGTAGATCCGAAGAAGCGCGCTCAACATATCCGTCCGAGGTGATTGATGAAACACGGGTATTCATCCAAAAACCATTTGCTGAAACACCCGTGCTTGCTTCCATTGTCGCACGCTGGGTTCCATAGGATCCTGCACCAAGCGTTAACCGTCCGCCTTTTTCACCGGCGCCTAAGGTACTTAGGCCCAAGCTTGCTCCAAAGGCACCTGAACCATTGGTAGAGGTTCCAATTCCTTTTTGCAATTGGATGGCATTGGTAGAAGACATGAGGTCTGGTGTGTTCACCCAGAACACACCGTGGCTTTCGGCATCATTCATTGGAATGCCATTCACAGTAACGTTGATACGGGTGATATCCGAACCACGCACACGCATATTTGTATATCCAACACCATTACCGGCATCGGAGAAACTAACGACGCCTGCGACATCTTGTAAAACGTAAGGAAGATCGCGACCGGTGTTCAGCGCTTCAACGTCCTTTTCCGTTAGGTTGATCTGTGCGATTGGGTCATCTTTTTGAGCCCAAGTACCCAGAACATTCACTTCGTTTAGTTCCACTTTTGGAAGAAGAAGAAGAAGGTCTACTTTGACCGAATCAACTTTTTCTTGTGCAGTAGCTAAAAGCGAAAGTGCTAAGCTCGCTGCAGTAAACATGATTTTTTTCATGATTTTTTGGTTGTTAAACCACGTCAAGGGGCAAAAACGTGTATTACACAATTATTGCTTATTGTTCCTTGGCAGCATTACCTGCCCAGGTTCTATGGGTATAATCTCAGCCTGTAGGTTCGAAAACTTTATAGGCACCCCTTTGAGACAAGGCAAATGTAAAGTACCTTTTTTGATAATTAAATAGTATAAGAAAATTTATTGTGATAAGTGGATATATTGGGTTATCCGCGTTGGCGCTTAGCGTAGTTTTTAAGTTTTTACATTGGATAGGGGCACCAACACTTCTTTTAATTGGCACCGTAAGTACTTCGCTCTTTATTGTTCTCTGGACCATAGAGAAAATAAGAAACCATACTTAAGAGTTCTTTACCTCTTCTTTAAGAACTTAATGCCTCATCTTTCACGATACAAACGTTCCGCAATTGACTTTGGCTTAAGTCTAATTTGTTCGCCCTTGTAGGGTTGCTGACCTATTTTAAAATCATTGTATTTGTAAAGCTTCTCCATTGGAACGGCATATTGTTGACTTATCGCTCTCATTGTGGTTCCCTCTAGCGCAACCATAAATTTTTGTTTTACACGGCCTTTTTTGTAATCAATATAAACCGCTTCACCGGCATGAAATACCGTTTGGTATCCGGCATCATTCATATCAAGTAAGACTGCTACGCGCATGTGTAATGAATCTGCAACGGATTCTATGGATTCCCCGTGTTGAAGAATAATGTATGGGGTTTTATTTTCATGTCGTTTTAACCGATGAATCAAAAATTTACTTTTAGATTTTTTGACCACCTTTCCTTTTTCATTGAGTGTAGGACCAGTAACCTTCATGACCACAGTATCTTCTGATACGCGTAATGGAGTGGATAAAGTAAAGTCAAATCTGTGTAGATTTTCATCCTCTATAATCCGTATTAATTTATCTGCATAGTCAGGCGCTGTGGCATACCCAGCCTTTTTTAATCCTTTTGCCCAACCACGATAATCGGTCAATTCTAAGTCAAAAAGAAATTCATACCTAGAACCACGAACTAAGAAATCTGTGTGGTCTTCGTAACTATGACTCGGTTGATCGTAGGCTCGAAAACATTCTCCCTTACTGTCGTCATCATGGTACACCTTCTTTCCTTTCCAAGTACCGTGGCACTTTATACCAAAATGATTGTTTGATTTACGAGCCAATTCACTTTGTCCATTGCCGCTCTCTAAAATTCCTTGTGCCAAGGTAATAGAAGCGGGAATCCCTCCTCTATTCATTTCATCTATGGCAATTGATGAAAATTCCAGGATATACTCTTTACGAATATTAGTTTGTGCACCAATGATGCAAGTAAAAAGAAAGGCGATGAGAAGATTGAAGTAACGTTTAGATAACATTGGAAGTGAAATTTGACTACAAATTGCATCTTCCTTTTTAATATTTTTCTTTTTAATGAAGGAGTTATTAAAAAAATGAAGGCTAACTCCCACAAAATCAAAAAATGAAATTGTTAATAACGCTTTTTAGATAAGCCTCTAATGAGCAAATCGATTTGGTAGCTTAGAAATAAGTCTAAACAAAACACATACGCAATGAACACTACTGATTTCGGAATGGACGATTCTTTCGCAAACTTTGTCCAAGAACTAGAGCAAGCAGAGCAACCCAAAGCCTGCAGTATTGACAATCCAGAATGCGAAGCTTGCGGGAGCTGATTCACCGCTAGATAATACATAAGAACCCTGGGAACGCCCTGCGCTCCCAGGGTTCTTAGCTTAAAGCAGATAGGTAAAACCTAGTCCAAAATAGTTGCCCCAACCGTTAATTTCATATTTAAACCCCAAGGCATTTATACTACCGTCCCAGCCGTACCACTGAATATCTAATCCAATTGGAATAGTGAATACATTCACTGGATTCTCGGGATCTAAGAAAAGTAAATCTATAAATCCTGTCTTTTCTGCTTCATCAGCGCCTGTCATATAGCCAAAGCCTACGTTTAGAAAAAAATCTAAAAAGTCACCTTCCCAAAGTTTCCCGAATCGAACTTTTGCAGCAGAAAACTTACCAATATTGTAATTGTATTGCGGCAAACCAATATTGGTTCCAAATGCACCGTTGCGAACATAAGACGTGGAAAATGATATAACCCCACCATTGGTTACATCGTACAAATAGCCACCCAATTCGTATTCTTCGCCCAATATAAATGAGGAAGGATCTGTCAAAAGAGTATGATAACCTGCTAGAATACCCATATCTATCTCATCAAGAACTAGTTTTGCCTGACCCTTTGAAATCATAGGAGTCAAAACAAATAGAAAAGCGAATTTTAAAACACGCATTGAAATAGAATTGGTGAGGTGAATATCTGAAAAACTATGCCAAAAAAGAAGCCACTCTTTTGAGTGGCCTCTTGTAATACAATATTCTTAGTACCTATAGTGTTCAGGCTTAAAGGGACCTTCTACCGTTACCCCAATATAATCGGCTTGATCTTTTCGTAACGTTTCCAATTCTACACCAATTTTAGCTAGGTGTAAAGCTGCAACCTTTTCGTCTAAATGCTTAGGAAGCGTATATACCTTGTTTTCATACTTTTCAGTATGCAGCCACAACTCTAGTTGAGCTAAAGTCTGGTTCGTAAAACTATTAGACATCACAAATGAAGGATGGCCCGTTGCACAACCTAAGTTTACCAAACGGCCCTCTGCTAATACGATAATTTCATTCCCGTCAACATTGTACAAATCAACTTGAGGCTTAATTACTTTCATGGTTTCACCATATGTAGCGTTCAACCATGTCATGTCAATCTCATTATCAAAGTGACCAATATTACACACGATGGTTTTATCATTCATCATACGGAAGTGTTCTTCACCTATAATGTCTTTATTACCCGTAGCCGTAACAACAATTTGAGCGCGAGGTATGGCATTGGCCATACGCTTAACCTCAAAGCCATCCATAGCAGCCTGTAAGGCACAAATTGGATCAATCTCAGTAACAATAACTCGTGCGCCTGCACCTCTCAAAGAAGCAGCTGTTCCTTTTCCTACATCTCCGTAGCCTGCAACTACAGCAACCTTACCAGCAATCATCACATCCGTTGCACGACGAATCGCATCAACAGCTGATTCTTGACAGCCGTATTTATTGTCAAATTTCGATTTCGTTACGGAGTCATTCACATTAATCGCTGGCAATACTAAAGTTCCGTTGATTTCTCTCTCGTATAAGCGGTGAACACCAGTGGTAGTTTCTTCAGACAATCCTTTGATTCCAGCCACTAATTCAGGAAATTCATCAAATACCATATTTGTCAAATCACCACCGTCATCCAATATCATATTTAAAGGCTTGCGGTCTTCACCGAAGAACAATGTCTGTTCAATACACCAATTAAACTCATCTTCGTTCATGCCCTTCCAAGCATATACAGGAATTCCAGCTGCAGCTATTGCTGCTGCTGCATGATCTTGAGTAGAAAAAATATTACACGAAGACCATGTAACATCTGCACCCAGTTCTACTAGTGTTTCTATTAAAACAGCAGTCTGGATAGTCATGTGAAGACATCCTGCAATACGAGACCCCTTCAGCGGCTTGCTTGCCCCATACTCTTCACGAAGCGCCATTAAACCCGGCATTTCAGCTTCAGCTAATTTGATTTCGGTCCGGCCCCATTCGGCCAGTGACATATCCTTAACTTTGTACGGAACGTATTGTGTTGTTGAATTCATAAAGTGATTAAATTTGATGCAAAGATATACAACACAAGCGTCTTACAAACAGTTCAATAAATGTTGAGTTATCCGTTTAAATTCCTGTCAAATACGATACGTGTTTCTATTAACCCCACATTTAAAAAAGAAGACGTCATTGACCAACTAGGTCTTACAGATTCCAACCGCTATTCATCTATCAAAAACGAGAAAAAAAAGAATGAGTTCGTATCTAGTCGTGCTGCACTATCAAAAGCTTGCGGTCAAATTTCAGGACTAAAATACGAGGGTAAAAAACCAGTAATTGATAACGCTTTTATTAGCCTCAGTCATTGTGACAAAGGCGCAGCGGCTTGCTATAGCGAAGAACTTGAGCTAGGTATAGACATCGAGGTCGAGCGTAGAATCATGAAACGTATAAGTTCAAAATTTACGACTCAAAAGGAATTTGAGGTATTCAAATGTTCACAGCAAGATGCACTTCAATTCATCTGGGGAATTAAAGAAAGCCTGTTCAAACTATACGGTTTTGGTGATTTAGATTTTAAAGAACACTTGGAAATTGTTTCTTTTGATTGGGATGAAACAACAAAAAAAGGTTGGGGAATGGCATGGATTCATAAAACGTGTGCCGACCGGCCTTATGAAATACAATGTCTAGTTCAAGTGGCAAAAATGGATAAGTATTATGTCTGCATTGCATCCCACCGCAAAAAAATGGATCATTTCACCTCATCACGCACTCAATTAAGAGAATGGGAACCAAGCGATGCATCATGGCTGTATGAACTCAATTCGAATCCTGAAGTCATACGCTATACAGGAGACGCTGGTTTTACCAATGAGGAAAGTGCCTTAGAAATTATCAAGACCTATCCCAACTATCAACTATACGGATATGGACGCTGGATGGTAATAGACAAAATTTCCAAAATGCCTTTGGGTTGGTGTGGGTTAAAAAACAATAGTTGGGGGATAGATTTAGGTTTTAGGTTTTTTGAACAGCATTGGGGAAAGGGACTTGCCACTGAATGCGCATCTGCGACTATTGAGCAGGCTAGAAAACTTCATTTGAATGGTCTTGTAGGCAGAGCATTATCCCCTAATATTGGAAGCTGGATGGTACTTGAAAAAGTAGGGATGAAGCGTTTAAAAAGCACTCCCATTAAAGAAGCTACTTCAGACTTTTATCTTGCTCCTAAAAACTTGAAGGCATGGCATGGTCAAATGCTGTTTACATACAAGATTGATTTCTGATGCATATTGTTTTTACAGGAACAGAAAGTACGTTTAAGACTGCTATTGCTAAAAGAATAGCAGCACATTTCAATTTATCCTATGTGCCAGAATATTCAAGAACTTACCTTGAAGAAATCGCACCGTATACTAAGATCACCCCGCTATCAAAAGAAGATTACGACCGCATAGAAGAAGGGCAATTAGCGCTCTTGTATTCTCAAGGTTATTATGATTTCCAGCAGCCTAAAATATTTGATACCGATGGAATGGTTTTACATATTTGGAAAGCTGACAAGTTTGACTGCGTTGATGATAAATTACTTGAAATCCCAAGACATATTGTGTATTTCCTGTGCTACCCAAATGTTGCCCCTGTGGAAGATCCCTTAAGAGTAGATATAGAGAGGAGAGACGTACTGCATGAAAAATACATGGATGTCTTAAACCAGCTGCCTAACACAATTATTCACCTTAACCAAGTAACTTTGGAGAATCGCGTATTGTTCGCAACTACTGAGATTCAGCGACTTTTAAACCACTCGATTTAGCTTTTCGTTAATTAGCTGACGTGCACTATTCCACTTTTGAAACTGGACCATATAGTAATCATAGTCTGCACTTTCTATTTTCAGATAATCTTTTAACGCATGAAGCTTGCGCTCAACATGAACATATTTCATTCGCATGGTAGTCTCACTTACTAAAATGAAAATAGTTTTCTTTTCCTCTGGTAAATAGATGTCTTTTGACTTCCAATTGGCCAAGGTGTATTTATCCGTTAATGCGTCTGTAACTTCTTTGACTATTTCCTGATCTTCCTGCCTTACCCACCATTCTATTGAAGGTATGCGTTCTTCTTCAATTTCATTAACCAGTAGGCTATACATCTTAGCGTAAATAGGATTCAAAAATTCAATGTGGTCATCTTCAAGTTCATCTACAATCCAATTAGCAATTGCCACTGGTACCACCTCTTCTTCATCTACATCCGAATCAAGCATGGTGTTTGTACCTTTTGAAATGAGTAAATGAATTAACTTTTTTTCCTGCTCATAACCATAAATCCTTACGTCTTCAGGATAATCGGTTGCCACCACTTCCATTGGTGGTGATTGAGCTTGGCTCTTTTTTCTTTGCCTTTGCTGAATACCTTGCAATCGGCCCAATTCTTCATAGAGCGCGTTTGATTCAATTTCAAGAATAGATGATGCTTCTTTAATAAAAACCTCTCTTCCAATCTGATCAGGTACTCTACTAATGCTTTCAACTACATTACGAATCATTTCGGCAATCTTCAATGGATCGCCATCTGCATCTTGCTTTAAAACGATTGATTTAAAACTTATAAAGTCTTTCTTGTTATTCTTGAGAAAGTCTTCCAGCTCTTGATTAGATCGCTGCTTCGCAAAGCTATCTGGATCTTCCCCCTCTGGAAAGCTCACGACTCGAACATTTATACCTTGTTCGAGCATCATGTCTAATCCTCTAAAACTCGCTCGTAAACCAGCTGCATCGCCGTCAAACAACAACGTAATATTTGGCGTATACCTTTTTAACATGCCAATCTGGCCTTCTGTAAGGGCCGTTCCAGAGGAACTTACCACATTACAAATACCATTCTGAAAAAAGCTTAAGACGTCTGTATATCCCTCTACTAAAAACGCTTCATCACGCTTTACAATCTCTTGTTTTGCCTGATACAGCCCATAGAGCACCTTACTTTTATGATAGATTGGATTTTCCGGACTATTTAAATATTTGGCAGTATTTGTAGAATTACTCAAAATCCTACCACCAAAACCTAAGACTCGACCGCTAACACTATGAATGGGAAACATGACTCGACTATGAAAACGATCGTACCAACCTCGTTGATTTTTCATGGAGATCCCACTTTCAATCAATGCTTTTTCACTGTATTGATTGGCTAATGCATATTCTGCAAAAGAAGATGATTTTTCAGGACTATAACCCAAATGAAATTTTTCAATCGTCTTGTCTGTATATCCGCGCTCCTTGAAGTAGCTCAACCCTATGGCTTTGCCGTTATCTGTATCGTGCAATTGCTCCTTAAAAAACTTCGATGCCACGTCAGTAACAAGGTAGACGGCTTCACGCATATTGCCTGCCTCAATTTCTTCAGGAGTCTGAGGACGAGCATCGGGAATTTCTATATTGTATTTCTTTGCTATCCAACGTAAGGCCTCAGGATAATTCATTTGCTCTAGCTCCATGAGAAAGGTTACCGCGCTACCGCCTTTATTGGAAGAAAAACATTTAAAAATCTGTTTTGCAGGGCTCACCATGAAGCTTGGAGTTTTCTCATTATTGAATGGACTGAGTCCTTTGAGATTACTTCCGGACTTCTTCAATTGAACGAATTCCCCTATAATCTCCTCTATACGAGAGGTTGTGAAGATTTGTTCAATGATTTCTTGTGGTATCCTAGCCATACATGCAAGATATGTTTTCTAATCAAAAAAGCCACCCCTAAGGGTGGCCATGCAAGCTGAGTTTAGCTTTGTTATTTATGTAAATGTACATCCATTTGTGGATATGGAATAGAAATTCCTCTTGCATTAAATATTTTGTATACATTTTCATTCATTGAATAATGTACAGACCAATAGTCTTCTGACTTCACCCATGCCCTGGTGGTAAGGTTTACAGAAGAATCGGCCATGGCACCTAACTCAACCAAAATAGGTTTATCCTTAAGTACACGTTCGTCAGATTCCAATAATTCCTTGATGGTAGCCTTGGCTGCATCTAGGTCCGCATCATAGCCTATTCCAAAAGTCCAATCCAATCTTCTAAGTTCCTGAGAACTATAATTAATTAACGAACCGTTGCTTAACGGACCGTTGGGTAGAATAATGACCTTATTATCTGGAGTAGTCAATGTGGTTACAAAAATTTGAATACTCTTCACGCTACCCGAATAGCCTTGAGCCTCTATAAAATCGCCAACTTTAAACGGCTTAAACATCAAGATCATAGCTCCTCCGGCAAAATTTTGTAAGGTACCGCTCAAAGCCAAACCTACTGCTAATCCCGCAGCTCCAAGCACCGCTACTATACTAGTAGTAGCAACTCCCAACTGATTGATGGCAGCAATCAAAACAAAGGCTTGAAGAGCTATCTTTAGCAGCGACTCCAAGAATGTGGTAAGACTAGGATCCATACTTCTTAAAGTCATTGCCTTATTAAACCCGCGAATCATAAGCTTAGCTACCCTCATTCCTATCCATAAAATAAGAAGGGCTGCCACCAGCTGTTTAGCCCATGACAAAGCATTATTGGTGATGGTCTCTATAGAAACGCCTAAAATATCCTCCATACATGTTCAGGTTTCAGATTACTTCTTTCTTGCACCGGTATACGCAATTACCTCATTGAGTGCATTTCGCTCCTCACTAGGTGGAAATTTAGAAAGAATTTCCGTAGCATTCTCTAAATGCTTTTCCATTTTCATTCTAGCATAGTCTAGTCCCCCAGAATTTCGAACAAAGTCTACCACTTCTGCCACTTTTTTTGGCCGATTGTGGTGTTTTTTAATTATTCTGATTATTGACTTTCGTTTGACCGGTGCTGCATTCTGAAGAGCATTGATCAACGGAAGCGTCATCTTTTGTTCCTTAATATCAATCCCTGAAGGCTTGCCGGTAAAATTCACCTTTTCGAAGTCGAATAAATCATCTTTAATTTGAAAGGCAAGACCTAACTCTCTGCCGAATCTTTGCATTTTCTCTTGAATCTCTTGAGATGCATCCGCACTTTGTGCTCCAACCATGCAACACGTTTCTATGAGTACCGCAGTCTTTTGCTGAATAATCTGATAGTAGATATCCTCTGTAATATCTAATTTACGCGCTTTTTCTATTTGCAACAGCTCGCCTTCACTCATGCTTTTTACGGCAGTACTAACCGTCCCAAGAAGCTCATATTCACTTTGATCAACTGCAAGAAGAAGTACCTTAGATAACAGATAATCTCCTATTAATACGGCAACTTTATTTTTCCAAAGTGCATTAATGGAGAAAAAGCCTCTGCGCATATCGGCATCATCCACTACATCGTCATGTACGAGCGTAGCAGTATGCATTAATTCTATCAAAGAAGCACCTATGTAGGTTCTGTCCTGTACTTTTCCTAGCATTTTTGCCGTTAGAAAAACAAGAATGGGACGCAGCTGCTTTCCTTTGCGCCTAACCATATAATTCATGACTCGATCTACAATAGGTGCATTTGAGCGCAGGTTCAACTTAAACCTTTTGTCAAACTCCTTCATTTCATTAGCAATAGGAGCTTTAATAGCAGAAAGTTTAGACATTAGCTCCAGCCCTTAATAGTTCGAATGTGCTCATAGGCCTTTTGTGCATTTAAAAATGTTTCCTTGGCGGATTCCTGTGCTTCTGGACCTGCATCAATAGTACGATCTGGGTGAAATTTTAATGCCATTTTCCTGTACGCCTTCTTGACTTCACTTTCGGATGCATTTGTATTTACTTCAAGGACTTTATATGCCCAATCCGTATCTGTTTCCTTCGCAAACATTGCTCGGATGGATTCAAAATCATACGGACTGATTCTTAGATTGCGAGCGATTCGCCTTATTTCTTCTATCTCGTTTTGATGAAGATGCCCATCTGCTAGGCCCAATTTAAAAAGAAAATGAAGCAACTGTAATCTAGTGCTATGATTGGTGAAACCGTTAATTTGATTACAAACCTTTGTTATGGGAATGTTTTGATCAACTATTTTTCTAAAAACCTGAAAGCTTTCATTGGCACGTTCTCTGCCAAACATACTCACAAACTGTGCTCTTACGAAATCCAACTCCTGTTGATCCACCTTACCGTCTGCCTTGATAACGCGCGCTGCAAGCACTAATAAGGCAATATGAAAATCACTCGGTGATGCAGAACTGCCCTTATGTGATGCGAATGAAGCCTGAGGACGATTTGTATTTTTACCGTCCATACGATCATGGAGGCTATTCGCAAAGGCAACCCCAAGGATTGCGCCTATTGGTCCACCAAGCGACCAACCTAAACCTCCACCAAAAATCTGAAATAGTCTTTTCATACCGAATCAAAGATACTCGGCTTAACCCTAAAAAACTACAATGTAGTCTTTCGATTATGTAATGAAGTAGGCGAAAGTTGCAATACCTCCAATAATGACTATTACTAATATAATTTGAGCGTAAAGCTGTGCCGTGGACATCTTGGTTTTACTAGCGTGTCCCCGTCTTTTTTTAGTTGATACTTGTGCTGACATGGTATAGTGTGTTAAAGCGTGTAGTATTAAATTATAAAAAAAATCTTTTTTTTCAAAACAACCACAACCGCATTTAACTTATAACCAATCGCTTATACATGAATAACACTAGTAAAAATCACGTGTTAATAAAAAAAGCCCCCAGTTTTTGGAGGCTTTTTAAAGATGTTTAGTTCGTTGTATTATGATCCGCAAGAGCTACAATCCTCTTCATTCTCAATAGAACAAGCAATTTTCTCCTCGGTGCTAGTCTTCTCGCTAATGTCAGCTAAAGCCTTCTTTTGAACTTTTACTCTAGCTTCAACCTCAACTTGAGATGGAACAGCAGCAGCAGGAGACAACTCTTCATTATCAGAAGTAACATTCGTACTTACACCTGGACTCATATCCGTCTGTGCATTTTTCTTTACCGTAAATTTAATGGCACTAGACGCAGGTTTGGACCTTAGATAGTACATCCCTGTTTTCAAACCTTTCTTCCAAGCATAAAAATGCATAGAAGTTAATTTTCCCATATTGGGACTTTCCATAAAGAGATTCAAGCTTTGACTCTGATCAATGAATAGTCCTCGGTCGGCAGCCATATCAAGAATGTCTCTCATTGAAATTTCCCAAACCGTCTTGTAGATAGCTTTTAGGTTTTCTGGTACACCGTCAATATTTTGAACAGATCCATTGGTTGACATCAATGCATTCTTCATGTCATCATTCCATAGACCCAACTCAATAAGGTCGTTAAGCAAGTGCTTATTCACTACAATGAATTCACCTGATAAAACTCTACGGGTGTATACATTAGAGGTGTATGGTTCAAAACATTCATTATTTCCTAAAATCTGTGAAGTGGAAGCTGTTGGCATCGGTGCCATTAAGAGGCTATTCCTTACCCCGTGTTTCTCTATTTCCTCACGTAATTCTTGCCAGTTCCATCTTCCGCTTAACTCTCCGTCTTCTACTCCCCAAAGGTTATGTTGGAATTGTCCTTTAGATATTGGCGAGCCCTCATAGGATTCGTATGTGCCGTCCTTAATGGCCTGGTCCTTTGAAGACGAAACGGCAGCAAAATACATGGTTTCAAAAATCTCCTTATTCAATGCCTTTGCTTCTTTCGAATCAAAGGGCATACGCAACTGAATAAACGTATCTGCTAATCCTTGAACGCCCAAACCAACTGGACGATGACGCATATTTGAATTACGAGCTTCTACAACTGGATAGTAATTACGGTCAATCACTTGATTCAAATTGTAGGTTACCTTGTACGTAACGTCATATAATTTTTGATGATCAAACTTTCCGTCCACTACAAACATGGAAAGTGCAATAGACGCAAGGTTACAAACGGCTACCTCATCTGGAGAAGTGTATTCTAAAATTTCAGTACAAAGGTTGGAAGAACGAATGGTACCAAGATTCTGTTGATTTGACTTCAGGTTCGCTGCATCTTTGTAAAGCATATATGGTGTGCCTGTTTCTATTTGGCTTTCCATAATCTTTGCCCAAACCTCTCGGGCTTTCACTGTCCGGCGGCCTTTGCCCTCACTTTCGTATTTCGTATATAGATTTACAAAATCTTGGCCATGGCAGTCGAACAAACCTGGACATTCGTTTGGACACATGAGGGTCCAATTTTCATTCTTTTCAACCCGCTCCATGAATAAATCAGGTATCCACATTGCATAGAAAAGATCACGTGCGCGCATTTCTTCTTTTCCATGGTTCTTTTTCAAATCCAAAAACTCATAGATATCTGCATGCCACGGTTCCACATAAATGGCAAAAGAACCTTTACGTTTACCTCCACCTTGATCTACATAACGAGCGGTATCGTTATATACTCTGAGCATTGGGACAATTCCATTTGACGTACCATTAGTTCCTCCAATGTATGAGCCTGTTGCACGAACGTTGTGAATGCTTAGCCCAATTCCGCCTGCGCTCTGAGAGATCTTTGCCGTTTGCTTTAAGGTGTCATAAATGCCATCAATACTATCATCTTGCATGGTTAATAGGAAGCAAGAACTCATTTGTGGCTTCGGGGTACCCGCATTGAACAATGTTGGCGTTGCATGCGTCATGTACTTCTTGCTCATTAGCTCGTACGTTTCCATGGCACCTTCCAAATCATCTTTATGAATACCAATACTCACACGCATCAACATGTGCTGTGGACGCTCAACTATTTGTCCATGCATTCTCAATAAATAAGAACGCTCCAGTGTTTTAAAACCAAAATAATCGTAAGAAAAATCTCTATCGTATATCAATTGAGAATCTAGATATTCGGCATTGTCTTTAATGATCTCATAGACATCATCTGCGATTAAAGGAGCTTTCTTTCCCGTTTCAGGATTGATGTATTCATAGAGATCTTGTACCGTTTCGGAAAAACTCTTTTTGGTGCTCTTGTGCAAGTTACTCACTGCTATTCTTGCTGCAAGATTGGCGTAGTCCGGATGCTTAATGGTCATTGAGGCGGCAGTCTCCGCAGCCAAATTATCAAGCTCAGAAGTAGTCACGCCGTCATATACGCCGTCAACTACGCGCTTAGCAACAGCTACTGGATCCACGTATTCACTTAATCCGTAGCATAGTTTTTCAATGCGTGCTGTAATCTTATCGAATTTTACTGCTTCTTTTCTTCCGTCTCTTTTCAGTACGCGCATCATAGCTTTGTATGTCTTGTGTGTGTTTGTATCGTGTTTTCTTAGAAACTCGTATCGTCCCCAAAGGCATTGTCAAAATTGTGGTCATCTTGGCTCTCCCCAACTCCGGCCTTTTTATATTCTGAAACTCTTTTTTCAAAAAAGTTCGTCTTTCCCTCTAGGGAAATCATATCCATAAAATCAAATGGATTGGCTGTACCATAAGACTTTGGACAATTAAGCGTTTCCAATAAGTGATCGGTAACAAACTCCAAGTATTCTGACATTAACTTGGCATTCATACCTATCAGATTCACCGGTAATGATTCCGTAATAAATTCTCGCTCAATTTCTAACGCTTCCTCAATAATCTGGCTAATTCTCTCTACTGGTACTTTATTTACCAAATGTTGATTATGTAAATGACAGGCAAAGTCTCTGTGCAGACCTTCATCACGCGAAATGAATTCGTTAGACGTAGCCAAACCAGGAAGTAAGCCGCGCTTCTTCATCCAAAATATGCTGCAAAACGCACCAGAAAAAAAGATGCCTTCAACCGCTGCAAAGGCGATTAAGCGTTCAGCAAAGGAATCGGACTCTATCCAGCGCAAGGCCCAATCTGCTTTTTTCTTGATTGCAGGAAAACGCTCAATTGCGTTGAACAATTCGTCTTTCTCTGCATCATTATCCACTAAAGTATCTATAAGCAGAGAATACATCTCGCTGTGGATGTTCTCCATCATTATTTGAAAGCCGTAGAAGAATTTTGCTTCTGAGTATTGAACTTCATTGACAAAATTTTCTGCGAGGTTTTCATTGACGATTCCATCCGAAGCAGCAAAGAATGCTAAGATGTGTTTTAGGAAGTATCGCTCGTCGTCGTTGAGCTTCTTCCAGTCCACCACATCTTGATGCAAATCAATTTCTTCTGCTGTCCAAAATGATGCCTCTTGCTTTTTATACCAATCCCAAATATCACTGTGCTGTATTGGGAAAATCACAAACCTGTTTTTATTCTGTTGTAAAATTGGTTCTTGTTGCATGTTGCAAAAAAGTTTAAGGCTGAAACCCTACATTAATAAACGTTAATGTTCTGTTTTTCAGCTAATTGTGTTTTCTGTTAGTCAGCGGATTAGGATTCGTGTT
>MDSX01078740.1_pt1 | contig 16265 bp, 14 predicted proteins | sample 811141 | NCBI WGS metagenome assembly MDSX01 (sample SAMN05326642, study PRJNA326480) | marine metagenome | isolation source: seawater | place: Atlantic Ocean: South East | collected 2010 | reverse complement strand
CTGCATGCTTATCTTCATCATGATCATCGTGGTCATCGTGATCTGCATGCTTATCTTCATCATGATCGTCATGTGCATGGGCTTCAAACAGCGCACTTTCACGGAATTCTAATTCGATTGTGCCCTCGGATTCTAATAGCGCAGTCGTTACGGCATTTGGGGCCAGGGTTTGGATCGCATCTGCTAACCAGGGCGTTAGGTCCGAACCGATCCAAAACACTAAATTGGCGTCCTGCAATGCCTGTGCTTCCGAAGGCCTAAGATTATATTCGTGTGGGCTTGCTCCGACTTGAATAACCAGATTAGGAGCACCAACGCCGTCCATCACACGCGTTACCAGCGAATGTACAGGTGCTATATCAACAGCGACCTGTGGCACCTTTGCGGAGGCTAAACCACCAGATAAAGCAGTAGTGAGCGAGAGTATAAGAAGCTTTCTGGACATTAGGGTCTCCTTGTGATTTTATAACATCACAACCCCTTTAAACGAAATGTTATAACATGACAAGTGATCCTTCTGCTAAAACCAATACGCCTTTGGGGTTCGCACAGCACGACCATACAACTTGTGTTAGTGAAAGCCTGGAAGAAGCAGAAAAGTGGTGTATACGCAATGGGTTACAACTGACGCCTACTAGACGCAAGGTCTTGGAAGTTTTACTTCAGGAACACCGTGCTCTGGGCGCTTATAAAATTTTGGATAAGTTGCGTGAAGCGAACCTTAGTTCGCAACCAACCATTGCTTACCGCGCGTTGGATTTCCTGGTATCAAACGGGTTTGTGCATAAGATAGAACGCTTAAATGCATTTATAGCATGTGTCCATCCAGGTGAAACACATGCACCTGCCTTTATGATCTGCCGCTTGTGCGATTCAGTCGCTGAAACGCATTCTTCGCCTGCAAAAGGTATACTTGGGGAAACCGCGCGTTCGATTGGCTTTCAGATTGAACGCACCGTAGTAGAAGCAGAGGGCATTTGCCCAAAATGTTCTGATGTGGCAAATGTATGACCCTTGTTAAAGTAAAAGACCTAAGTGTTAATTATGGTGCACGATCTGCGTTGACGCGTGTCTCCTTGAGCATTGAATCTGCCGAAATTGTAACAATTGTGGGTCCAAACGGATCAGGTAAAACTAGTTTGTTGCGCGCGATAATAGGGGCGATACAATCCGAGCAAGGCAGTGTTACCAAGCGCAATGGGATACAGATTGGTTATGTTCCACAACAGCTGCATATTGACGCAACGCTGCCGATTACCGTTCAGCGCTTTCTAAAACTTCCACACGGCGCTACCCCGTCGGAAATTACTCAAGCCCTTCATCATGCAGGGGTTCCTGATTTGTCCGCTTCCCAATTATCACATCTTTCGGGCGGGCAATTTCAGCGTGTTTTACTGGCGCGCGCTTTGATCAAGAAACCTGATTTGTTGTTGTTGGATGAGGCTACTCAAGGATTAGACCAACGTGGATCCGCTTCCTTTTACCAGCAAATAGAACGGGTGCGCCAAGATACTGGCTGTGCAGTTTTGATGATTAGTCATGAATTGCATGTGGTCATGAGCGCGTCGGATCGCGTGATCTGTCTTAATGGTCACGTGTGCTGCGAAGGCACGCCAGCTGTTGTCGCCTCCGCACCTGAGTATCGTGAACTGTTTGGCACTGGGACGGGTGGCGCCTTAGCTCTGTATCGGCATGAACATGATCATGGGCACGACCATGTGGACCATTCGCACGATCACGTAGAGGTAAACGAATAATGTTTGATGATTTTATGGTGCGTGCAACTTTTGCCGGTATTGGTGTTTCACTCGCTGCTGCGCCTTTGGGTTGCTTTGTCGTGTGGCGACGCATGGCGTACTTTGGGGATGCAACAGCGCATGCTGCGGTTCTTGGCGTAGCATTGTCCCTGGCCTTTTCCATATCAATATTTATTGGGACGGTTGCGGTTGCGTTGATGATGGCCTTGCTAGTGAACATATTGTCTGGACGTGGGTATGCAATGGATACCTTACTTGGCGTCATGGCTCATTCGGCTCTAGCCTTTGGACTTGTTGCAGTATCGTTTTTGTCGGGTATCCGGATTGATCTGATGGCATATCTGTTTGGCGATATTCTCGCTGTTTCTCGTAATGATCTTTCTATTATTTGGGGGGGCGCTTTAGTCGTTGTTCTACTGATAAGCTGGCGCTGGTCGGCTTTGCTAACTTCGACGTTGAACGAAGATCTGGCTTATGCCAGTGATTTAAATCCTAAGCGCGAACAACTGGTACTGACTCTTGCACTTGCCATTACAGTCGCAGTCGCGATCAAAGTTGTCGGTGTTCTATTAATTGCCGCTTTGTTGATTATTCCCGCTGCCGCATCGCGCCCATTGTCACGAACGCCAGAGGGGATGGCTTTCACGGCAGGTTTTATCGGAATGATATCTTCTGTAGTTGGCCTACGTGCAGCGTATATTTTTGATACACCAGCAGGACCATCGATTGTCTGTGTTGCTGCTGTGCTGTTTGTTATTTCTAGTGGTCTGAGGCTGCTTATGCCCTCTGAGAAGTAAATCAAATACCTAAAAAGAGCCAAAAATGACAAGTTGTTTAGTAAATCTTGAGATAGATTTGAGAACTGAAAAGTACCATCATAGAGACCCTGAACACTGCAAATGAAAAAAAGGCGGCCGAGTTCAAACATCTACGATGAGTTAATTCTGGAACCGATCATTACGGAAAATAAATTGAGGAAATAAGCTATGCCCACCGCAATCGTTATCCGGGAATATGGGGACTCAAATGTCATGACCCCAGAGGAGGTAAAGATTGGTTCGCCTGCTTTTGGCGAACTTCGCATTCGGCAGACTGGAATTGGTGTTAATTTTCATGATGTATACGTCCGTTCAGGTCTATACCAGACCCTATCACTACCGGGCACTCCGGGTTGCGAGGCTGTGGGTGTTATTGAGGAGGTTGGTGAGGGTGTGAATGGCTTCTCGGTGGGGGAGAGAATTGCCTATGTGACGGGTAGATATGGGGCCTATGCTTCCGACCGGCTTCTCGACTCCAGGTTAGCTCTTCGTGTTCCAAGTGAGGTTCCAGATGCTGTGGTTGCTAGCAATTTATTAAGAGCGATGACGGTAAATATGTTAATTTTGCAGGTGGCAAAGCTCAAAGAAGGTGACACTATTTTGGTTCAGGCCGCAGCGGGCGGCGTTGGCCGATTGCTGTGCCAATGGGCGTCATATCTTGGTGTCACAGTTATTGGCACCGTAGGAAGTGAAGAAAAAGCGGTACAGGCGGAGGCATCAGGATGTACACACACGATCCTTTACCGACAAATGGACTTTGTGAAAGTCGTCCGGGATATTACTGATGGTATTGGCGTTGATGTGGCGTATGACTCTGTTGGTGCTGACACATTCTATGGCTCTTTGGATGTGCTCAAACCCACCGGCCATTTGGTTAATTTTGGACAATCTTCAGGTTCTGTTAAACCTCTGGAGATGCCCCAATTGGCTGCGAAATCCCTGACTGTGTCCCGGCCTATCCTGTTTCATTATCTTCAAAATCCAGAAGCATATAAAAATATGGCAACTGCGGCGTTCACTGCATTTGAGTCTGCCTACCTTTCGATTGAAGACGTTCAAGAAATCCCTCTTCAGGATGCACATCGAGCACATGATGCTTTGGAAAATAGATTTGGTGGAGGGGCACTAGTCCTAATTCCAATTGATGGAATTAGTTAACTAAAGCATCATTTTTTTAATAATTTTAGAGATCACATACGTTTGTGTTTTTTCTAAATATAACATGAAAATAAGCTTCTCCGCTTCTGCCGTAATTATTATCATTTAAAGCATGTCTTCATCCGCAGTTTACTTCTTGGTCACCTTATTTTTTACGCGGCCATCCGTGGTCTGAGCTGATGTCTAGTAAATTGCTTTACGTGACCCTAAAAAAATCTGTTTGTCTAATCAAAAATTTTAGGTATTAGAGATATGCTATCTGACAGAATGTCAGAACTGTTCGCGGGAGAGTGTAGCGACAAAGTCGCTGCCGCCGAAGGTGAAACACCCGAAATCTCTCAGGCAAAAGGACCGTGAACTTTAAGCGCTCTGGAAAGACGGGCTTGCCCGCGCCGAAGGTGTAAGGTTTCTCTGGTGGAGAAACCGAGTCTCTCAGGCTCAAGACAGAGGGGATATGTGTCGCGCATTTTGCGGGGCAAACCCTATGTGTTGAGACTGGAACAGAGATGAAACGAACGCCACTTTATCAAGCACATGTCGATGCAGGCGCAAAAATGGGAGAATATGCCGGCTTCGAAATGCCGTTGTTCTATCCGCTTGGTGTAAAGCAAGAACATTTGCATACCCGAGCAAAAGTAGGTCTTTTTGACATTTCACATATGCTTCACATTGAAGTCGAAGGTGTGCAAGCTGGCGCGATGATTTCCCGTTTGTGCCCGTACAGCGCTGTTACGCAGGAAGTTGGTGAGGCGAAGTATACTTTTTTGTTAAACGCAGCTGCAGGCATCATTGATGATTTGATCGTAACACGCCTGGCAATTGACCGGTTTTTAATTGTTGCAAATGCTGGCTGTGCGGATAAGGATTTGGCTCACGTCCAAAGTTGCGCGCAACATTTTTCTGTAGATGTTCGTGTAATTGAGCGTGGTTTCCTCGCGGTTCAGGGTCCCAAAGCAGAGGTGGTGTTGGCAGACCTTGGGTTTGATGTTGCGAATATGACTTTCATGACGGGTATGGAGCCAAAAAAGGACTGGTTTCTGTCGCGCTCGGGATACACGGGTGAGGATGGATTTGAGGTTGGCTTGCCTGTGGGTGAGTTGGATACTTTTATTACATCGCTAATTTCGCACAGTGACGTAGAGTGGATTGGATTAGCTGCCCGGGATTCGTTGCGTTTGGAAGCGGGTTTGTCCTTGTATGGCCAAGATCTGTCTGAAGACATCAACCCTCAAGAAGCTGGCCTTATTTGGGCCATTCCGAAAGATTTTCGTGCTGGTGGTGATTTTATTGGCGCGGATGCACTGGCGCAGGAGATTACTGCTGGACGAAGCCGCATGCGTGTTGGTTTGACAGCTGATGGAAGGCCTGTGCGTGGTGGAACTGTTTTAGTGAACGCGGAAGGGTTAGAGATTGGGCTTGTGACATCGGGTGGTTTTGGTCCTTCAATTGACGGCCCTATGGCGCTGGGTTTGATCGCCGTGGCGAATGCAGATGCACCAATTTTTGCAGATATGAGGGGCAAACGTGTGCCCATGACACGGACGAAGCCACCATTCGTCCCCCATAATTACAAACATTAAAAGAAGGAGAGATCCAAATGAAATTTACAGAAGAGCACGAATGGATGGAAGCTGAAGGTGACGTTTTTGTGGTGGGTATCACTGAACATGCCACGGAACAGTTGGGAGATTTGGTATTCGTTGAACTACCAGAAGTGGGCGATGAAGTATCCCAAGGTGATGAGATTGTCGTTATTGAAAGTGTAAAAGCTGCGTCCGACATTGTGGCGCCAGTAGACGGAGAAATTATAGCGATTAATGAAGAGTTGGTTGCAAACCCAGAGCTGGCCAACACGTCCGCCATGGGAGAAGGTTGGTTCTTTAAGATCAAAGCCTCTGATTTATCTCAGCTGGACGGTTTCATGGACGAAGCTGCCTACAAATCCTACATTTCTTAAACGGATAATTACCATGACCTTTAGCCCCACAGATTATTTGCCTTACGATTTTGCCAACCGTCGTCACATTGGACCTAGCCCAAGTGAAATGAAAGAGATGCTGAATTTTTTAGGGGCGAAGGACCTCGATGCGTTGATTGATGAAACGCTTCCTGCGAAAATTCGTCAGAAAGAACGTTTGGATTTTGGGAAAGCAAAATCTGAAAGTGAGCTTCTGCATTACATGCGGGTCACAGCATCGAAGAACAAGGTACTGACTTCACTAATCGGGCAAGGCTATCATGGCACAGTGACGCCACCTGCGATCCAGCGCAATATACTGGAGAACCCAGCGTGGTATACTGCTTACACGCCTTATCAGCCTGAGATCAGTCAGGGTCGCCTAGAGGCATTGTTGAACTTTCAAACTATGGTGTCTGATCTAACAGGGCTAGAGATTGCGAATGCATCTTTGCTTGATGAGGCCACCGCCTGTGCTGAGGCTATGACTATGGCGCAACGGGTGGGTAAATCCAAAGCCAATGGTTTTTTTGTGGATGAGAACTGTCATCCGCAGAACATTGCAGTAATCAAAACACGCGCGCAGCCGTTAGGGATAAATGTGATTGTCGGCCACCCTGATGATCTTGACCCTACCATCGTGTTTGGGGCGATCTTTCAGTATCCTGGTACGTTCGGGCATTTGCGAGACTTTACAGATGAAATTACACAGTTGCATGAAAACAAAGCTATTGGAATTATTTCAGCTGATCCGCTGTCGTTAACCTTGTTAAAAGAACCGGGTGCGATGGGAGCGGATATCGCTGTTGGGACGACGCAGCGCTTTGGTGTGCCTGTTGGCTATGGTGGACCGCATGCAGCGTATATGGCGACTAAGGTGAATTATGCGCGCAATATGCCAGGGCGGATTGTCGGCGTGTCTGTCGACAGCCATGGAAACCGTGCTTACCGTTTGAGCCTCCAAACCCGGGAGCAGCATATTCGTCGTGAAAAAGCGACGTCGAATGTGTGTACGGCACAGGCGCTGCTGGCTGTGATGGCTGGGTTCTATGCCGTGTTTCATGGGCCAGAAGGCCTCCAAGCAATTGCGCAACGCATTCATCGAAAAACTGTGCGAATGGCACGTGGGTTAGAGGATGCAGGGTTCCAAATTGAACCAAAGAATTTCTTTGACACGATTACGGTTGAGGTTGGCCCACTACAGGAAGCGGTTATGAAATCGGGTGTAGATGAAGGCATTAACCTTCGTCGTGTTGGTGATACTAAGGTTGGAATAACACTCGATGAACGTACACGGCCTGCCACAATTGTGCAGGTTTGGCGGGCTTTTGGAATTACGGATCGCGACACTGATTTGACGGCGGAATATCGCATACCGGATGCCTTAATCCGTAAATCTGATTTTCTGACCCACCCTGTTTTTCATATGAACCGTGCTGAGACAGAAATGATGCGTTACATGCGGCGTCTGGCAGATCGCGATCTTGCGCTCGACCGAGCCATGATTCCGTTAGGATCTTGTACGATGAAGTTGAACTCTGCTGCGGAAATGATGCCAGTGAGTTGGCGTGAGTTTTCGCTTCTTCATCCCTTTTGCCCGAAGGATCAGGCGCAAGGCTATACTGAAATGATCGATGATCTATCGTCAAAATTATGTGATGTGACTGGGTATGATGCCATTTCGATGCAACCAAATTCGGGTGCGCAGGGGGAATACGCGGGCCTTTTGTCGATTGTGGGCTATCACCGTGCAAATGGGGAAGAACATCGTAACATCTGCCTAATTCCAATGAGTGCGCATGGCACAAACCCTGCATCTGCACAAATGGTGGGTTGGAAAGTTATTCCTGTGAAATCTGCTGAAAACGGTGATATTGATCTGGAGGATTTCAAGGCCAAGGTTGCTGAACATAGCGAAAATCTGGCGGGTTGTATGATTACCTATCCATCGACCCACGGTGTGTTTGAAGAAACTGTCATTGATGTGTGCCAAATCACCCACGATGCGGGAGGTCAGGTATACATTGACGGAGCAAACATGAACGCAATGGTCGGCTTAAGTCGCCCTGGAGATCTGGGCGGGGATGTGTCTCACCTAAACTTACATAAAACTTTTTGTATCCCACATGGCGGTGGTGGGCCAGGCATGGGACCCATTGGTGTGAAAGATCATCTTATTCCACATTTGCCAGGTGATCCTAACGCTGGTGGCGCTGCTATCAGTGCAGCACCATTTGGGTCGCCGTCTTTGTTACCAATTTCGTGGGCTTATTGCCTTATGATGGGTGGTGAGGGCCTTACTCAAGCGACGCGAGTCGCTATCCTGAATGCCAACTACATTGCCAAGCGATTGGAGGGTGCGTTTGATGTTCTTTATAAGGGTCCAACTGGCCGCGTCGCGCATGAATGCATTATCGATACGCGTCCGTTTGCAGACAGTGCTGATGTGTCTGTTGACGATATTGCGAAACGGTTGAGCGATTGTGGATTTCATGCACCTACCATGTCATGGCCTGTGTCCGGGACGTTGATGGTGGAGCCTACGGAATCTGAAACTAAGGCTGAATTGGATCGTTTCTGCGATGCGATGCTGGGTATTCGTGAGGAAATTCGTGCGATTGAAGGTGACAAAATGGATCGCAAAAATAATCCTCTAAAGAATGCACCGCATACAATGGAGGACTTAGTTAGAGATTGGGACCGTCCGTACAGCCGTGAAATAGGGTGCTTTCCTCGCGGTGCTTTCCGCGTGGACAAATACTGGCCCCCTGTAAACCGTGTAGACAATGTGTGGGGGGATCGAAACCTTACCTGCACGTGTCCGCCGATGGTAGAATATGTTGAAGCTGCAGAATAAGTGGCGCTTCTGTATCAATGACTAAACATCTGTTGTGTTGTGGTGCGGCCTGTATTTAAGGCCTGCCACGCACAGTACGCTTTTTCAAAATCTTGATTGCGTTTTATGCGCGGACATCGAGGGCCTTGCGCGCAATAGTACCTTTGTCACTGTAATTTTGAGTGACTAAGGGAAGTGGATAAGCACGTTTCAATTATTCGCAAATTGGGCCGGTGTATCATTACATTTTAATAACCAGCTTTCCAAAATGTTTGGCACCTCGCATAGTGTGATAGGCTGATCGTGCGTCCTTAAAATCAAAAATTTGATCAATTACTGGTTTAAGTTTGTGGGTTTCAATTGCGCGGTTCATATCAGCAAACATAGCCCTTGATCCGACATAAACTCCTTTAACGGTAACAGATTTTGCCATTATCGGTGTTGGGTTGGTCGCACCTGAAACGCCTGTCAAAACACCAATTAGACCTATAATACCGCCAACTCTCACGGCATTTACTGACCGGTCAAATGTTCCAGGGCCACCCACTTCTACAACGCGATCAACGCCTGATCCGCCAGTGAGTTCCAAAACAATTGCGTCCCATTCAGGATTTGTTTGATAGTTGATGATTTCACTGGCACCCAGCGCTTTCATCTTTTTCAATTTGTCGTCCGAAGATGAGGTGACGATTGTCTGTGCACCCATTATGGAACAAAATTGCTGGGCAAAAACAGAAACACCACCGGTTCCAAGTAGCAGCACAGTTTCCCCAGCTTTCACTGGCCGTGGAAGAGTGAGTGCATGCCACGCAGTTAGTGCTGCACACGGAAGGGTTGCGGCTTCCTCATCGGTTAGGCTGGTTGGTGTGGGGATAACACCGTGCTCTGGTAAAACGACCTCTTCTGCCAGGACGCCCTGTCGAGCGCCTCCCAACGCCGAAGCCATGACTGAAGCGCCAATTTCCCCAGCTGTCCACTCTTCAAAAAAGCAAGAGGTAACCCTATCCCCTTCTTTCAATTTAACTCCTTTACCTACGGCTGTTACTACACCAGCTCCATCAGAATTTGGTATAGTTGGAAACGGCAACTTGCGAGCACCCGCTCCCTCGATCGTAATCAAGTCTCGGTAATTGATAGAGTTCGCATTCATGCGTACCCGCACCTGTCCAGGACTCGGGATAGGTATTTCGCGCTCGTTTAGGTTCAGGGCATCTACGCCATCACCAGAAATAATTTCCCAAGCTTGCATTGTAATCATCCTTTTGAAATACCAATATAAATCGCTCTAAATCTAACACGCTTAAGATCAGGGGTGAGGCCCCCACGGAGCAGCCTGTAACAACTGGTTTTTCTGGCTCATAATCAAAGGTCTGATTTTGCCTGCGAAGACCATGAAGTCTTCATTTTTGAAGAGACCGCTCCAGAAGTTTCTGCGATCAGCATCATCATCAAATTTCCACAAATGCACGAGCTGGTGTAATTCACCAGTATCTGAGGTGAAATATCCAACTAGCTTGGCATCAAAGCCGCCCTTTTCCAGTGCAGGCCAGCCAAAGTCCCGATAAATCCGGATGACCTCGGTCATTTGGCCAACATAAATTTGATATGTTCGCAGTTCAAAAATTGCCATTTTGATTTCCTGTATGAGCCAGTGTCAATTTGTTGTACTTTTGACTGCCTTGTAAATCTTATTGCATCGATTTTGTATAGTTTAAGAAGTTTTTTCTCTTATTACGTTGGGAAACAAAACGCATTAGCTGTTTTAATTTTGATCTCAACTCAGGAAACTTAAATTGTGGTCAGGTAACAACTGGTTGGTGCTGGAAATTCAAACCTATCAGGTTCTGTGAGGACTTGCTGTTTCAATTTGAGGTTTTGGATTCACCCTGTGTTTTGGATGGTTTGCATCCTTTGGTATCTTAGCCATAATTGAAAAACCTTTGCGTCGACCAGCATATGTTGATCCGTTGCGACATGGCAATAAAGCCTGGACGTTTTGTGATATTTCCAAAGGTTTAATGCTCTTTGGATTTGTGTGTAGTTCCGAATAATTTATGCTGCAGAAAACAATTGATTTGCAGATTGGCAGCTTGCTGGTCAAAATAGAACATTCTAAATGAAGGTGGTTGTTATGGAAGCGCAATCTGTTCGATTGGGTGTGGATATCGGTGGTACATTTACGGATGTGGTGCTTGAGCGAGGTGGCGAGAGCTATTCCACCAAGGTTTTGACAACGTATATTGCACCTGAAAATGCCATAATAGACGGAATGCAGCAGGTCTGCACCAAGGCTGGAGTCATGCCCTCAGAGATTAGACAGATCATTCATGGGACAACCTTGGCTACTAACGCATTGATTGAACGGCGTGGGGCAAAAACAGCATTGATCACAACTAATGGGTTTCGTGACGTGATTGAGATGCGCACCGAGAGCCGATTTGAACAGTACGATCTCAATCTTATACTCCCAGAGCCGCTGTTGCCGCGTCAGATGCGCTATACCATTAAAGAGCGGGTTGATGCGACCGGAAATGTATTGATTCCGCTTGTTCGCGCTGAGGTGGAAGCCGTTGTGGAGCGTGTGGCCGCGGCGGGATACGAAAGTGTCGCCGTTGGACTTATTCATTCGTATTTAAATGATGCGCATGAGCGTATGGTGGCTGAGGTTGTTGCGGAAAAAATGCCGAATGCGATGATTTCGATTTCATCAGAGGTTTCGCCGCAGATGCGCGAATACGAGCGATTCAACACTGTAGTTGCAAACGCTTATATCAAACCATTAATGAAATCCTATCTTGGACGTTTAGAAGGGCGGCTGCGGGATGAGGATGTTGATTGCAACGTTTTCTTAATGCATTCTGGTGGTGGGATTATTTCCCTTGAAAGCGCTGCGGATTTTCCTGTGCGTTTGGTCGAATCTGGTCCAGCGGGCGGTGCAGTTTTTGCAGCAAACATTGCGGCACGTTATGGACTGGGTAAAGTCCTGTCCTTCGATATGGGTGGGACCACTGCGAAAATTTGTTTGATTAAAAACCAAATGCCAAAAACGAGCCGTGTTTTTGAGGTTGCGCGAACCTATCGGTTTAAGAAGGGATCTGGGATGCCGATATCAATTCCTGTGATTGATATGGTTGAGATTGGTGCAGGTGGCGGTTCGCTTGCTCATGTAGATGCGATGCGGCAAATTCGTGTTGGCCCGGAAAGTGCGGGTTCTGAACCAGGGCCAGCGTGTTATGGGTGTGGTGGGGATAAGCCTGCAGTGACGGATGCAGATTTGGTGTTGGGTAAGCTGGATGCTGATAATTTTGCGGGTGGGTCGATCCAACTCCATAAGGATCAATCTGTAGCAGCTTTGGAAACGGTTTTGGGTAAAACACTTGATATGGATGCGCGAACGGTGGCGTTTGGGGTGGCGGAAGTTGTAGACGAAAACATGGCCAATGCAGCGCGAGTACATGCGGTAGAAAACGGTGAGGACCTTTCTCAATACACTATGATTGCTTTCGGTGGAGCAGCTCCGTTGCACGCAGGTCGGTTGTGCGAGAAGTTGGGTGTGAAGCGAATGCTGGTTCCTCCGGGAGCGGGTGTTGGATCTGCGATTGGTTTCCTGCGCGCACCATTTTCGTTTGAAGCAAACCGATCGGATTACATGAAACTCTCGGAGTTTGATGCGCCACGCATTCAGATTTTGTTAGCAGCATTGCAGGAAGAAGCGACAGGATTCGTGCGCAGCTGCGATGCTGTGGCAGAAATCCTGTCTGAGTTCAAAGTTTATATGCGCTACTCAGGCCAAGGTTGGGAAATCCCAGTTGTGCTGACCCGAGACCAAGCGTTAAACCCTGATGCAGCTACGTTTGAACGTTTATTTGAAGAGGATTATGCGAAGTTGTTTGGGCGTACGGTTCAAGGACTCAATATCGAGATTACGGTTTGGTCTGTGAACGCAACTACACCACCTGAAACAGTTGATAAAGTTGCTCAGCATGTTGGGGGCACGACTGCTCGGATGAACGGGAATGGGTTGTTCTTTGATCCAGCTCTGGATCAATTTGTAAGTTGTTCCAGGTACGATCGTTCAAAATTGGAAGTTGGAAATTTCATTGAAGGACCTGGCGTGGTGTTTGAAGACGAAACAACGATTATTATTCCAAGTAGCCGGAATGCGATCCGTCAGCCTGACGGATGCATTGATATAATGTTGAAAGTGAAGGGCTGACCCATGACATATCCATCTGCTGTTGCGTATCAAGTGATGTGGAACCGCCTGATTTCTGTGGTTGAAGAACAAGCGCAAGCGCTGGTGCGGACTGCTTTTTCCACCAGTGTGCGTGAAGCAGGTGATTTGTCAGCGGGCGTTTACGACGTGCATGGCACGATGCTAGCACAGGCGGTAACCGGGACACCTGGCCACGTCAATGCGATGGCTGACGCAGTAGGGCATTTCATACGTCGCATTGGAAGAAAGAATATTTTGGAAGGCGATGTTTATATAACCAATGATCCGTGGGAAGGTACGGGTCATTTGCACGATATCACCATGGTGACACCGTCTTTTCATGAGAACGCATTGGTTGGATTTTTCGCTTGTACGGCCCATATCGTTGACATCGGGGGGCGAGGTTTTGGGGCTGATGCTCATAGTGTATACGAAGAGGGATTATATATCCCAATCATGAAGTTTGCGGCAGAAGGCAAAGTGGATGAGACCCTTGTGCGCATCATTCGAGGCAACGTGCGCGACCCTAACCAACTAGTTGGAGATATCTATGCGCTGACAACTTGTAACGAGATTGGTCATCGTCGTTTGATCGACATGATGGTTGAGTTTGATTTGAAAAATCTTGATGGGATTGCAGCGTTCATTCTCGACAACTCACGCCGAGCTACGCTGGAGCGGATTGCAACACTGCCTCATACTTCGGCGGATGGGGAAATGACAGTGGATGGGTTTGATAAACCCATCACACTGAGGGTTAAGGTCACAGTGTACAAGGATCGGATTGTGTCTGATTTTACGGGTACATCGGGTGTTGATAGAAAAGGGATCAATTGTCCTCTAGTTTATGCCAAAGCTTATGCCTGCTATGCGTTAAAAGTAGCGATTGCGCCTGAAATTCCAAACAATGCCGCTAGCCTTGCTCCGTTTGAGATTATTGCGCCAGAGGGAACGATTGTGAATGCAGTGCATCCTGCTCCAGTGGCGCTACGCCATATTGTTGGGCATTTCGTACCTGATACGGTGTATGATGCGTTTGATAAAATTGTACCAGGTTTGGTTCCGGCTGAAGGTGCGGGGTGTTTGTGCAATTTTCAAGTGTCACTGCGCTCGCGAACAGATGTGCCAGTCCCTACCGATACCTTGCGATCCGAAGTTCTTACCTTCAACTCGGGCGGTTCGGGTGCGAGACCAGAGTTTGATGGATTGAATGCAACAGCATTTCCGTCGGGTGTGATGACAATGCCTGTTGAGGCGACAGAACATGTGGGTCCGGTAATCATTTGGCGTAAAGAATTGCGCCCTGACAGTGGTGGTGCTGGGCAGTACCGCGGTGGGCTTGGTCAATATATGGAAGTTGGTGCAAGAACAGGATATGAGTTTGATATTCAGGCCATGTTTGATCGTATTGATCATCCAGCACGTGGCCGAAGGGGGGGCAGTGAAGGTGCAGCAACCACGATCATGCGCGATGACGGCGTACCGATGAAAGGTAAAGGCAAACAGTTTGTGCCGCATGGATGCAAGGTGATGATGGCATTTCCCGGGGGTGCAGGATACGGCTCAGTCTCGGACCGTGATCTTACATTGGTGAAACGCGACCTAGCACGCGGATATATTTCAGAACGCACTGCTGCTAAAGATTATGGCCTGACTACGGCTGACATTGCAAAAGTGCGGGCAGCGATCGCAACAGGAGAGCATATCTGATGGATCTAGAACACAATCCATTTGAGGCTGCACTGAAAGTGGGTGAGAAACAGCTCGGGTTATGGATCGGTCTATGTAGTGGATTTGGTGCAGAGGTTACTGCCCCGTCCGGATTTGATTGGGCACTGATAGATATGGAGCATTCGCCAAATGATTTTCATTCGGTTTTGGCCCAATTGCAGGTTTTTGCGTCCTACGAAACAACTGCTATTGTACGGCCTGATTGGAACGATACCGTGGCAGTGAAGCGGCTACTAGATTTGGGTGCGCAAGGCTTGCTGTTTCCAATGATTCAAAGCGTTGATGAAGCGGAACAGGCGGTTGCATCTACGCGTTACCCACCTCGAGGTGTGCGGGGTGTGTCGGGCAATACGCGGGCTAATAAGTTTGGGCGAGTGACTGACTATGCTGCGAGTGTTGATGGAGAAACTACCGTCCTGGTGCAATTAGAAACGACCGCAGCAATCGCGCAGGCCGAGGCTATTGGTATGGTAGATGGTGTGTCTGGCGTATTTTTTGGCCCTGCCGATATTGCTGCGGATATGGGATTGGTTGGCCAGCCAATGAATGTGGCGGTTTGGGATGTTATAAAACCAGCGGCTCAGGCGCTAATCGCTAAAGGTGTGCCTGTGGGCACGTTGGTGATGGACCCTAATTTTGCTGCGGGTTTGCTGAACGATGGATTTAATTTTGTGGCCTGTGGGTCGGATACGGGATTACTTGCCAAGGCGTCTGATGCCCTATTGGAAACGGTTAAAGGGAAGATAAAGGAATAAAACCATGAAGAAAATTGTACTTACTGGGGCCGCTGGAAGACTGGGATCGTACTTGCGTGAGCCGCTAAGCAAGATGTGCAACGAATTGGTTTCCACAGACATCAAAGAAGACATTGGAAAGATCTATGCGGGTGAGACCTACATGCAAGGCGATCTTGCCAGTATGGATGATATGATGCGCATCATTGAAGGTGCTGAAATGGTCGTTCACATGGGTGCGTTTGTAGATGAGGGCCCCTTCGAGCAGCTCCTTGGGCCGAATTTTGTTGGGTCTTATAACGTTTGGGAGGCCGGTTTCAAACATGGGGTGCGTCGTGTGGTTTACGCGTCATCTATCCATGCGGTTGGGATGTATCCCAAGAATGAATTCATTGGGACAGATGTACCACATCGCCCTGATACGTTCTATGGGCTGGCCAAGTGCTTTACGGAGGATTTGGGACGTATGTATTGGGAAAAGCGTGGAATGGAGAGTGTGCACATGCGCATCCTGTCTTGTGCGCAACCCAACAATGCACGAGCCCTTGGATCTTATTTGTCTTATGATGACCTTATCCAACTTGTAACGCGTTGTATTGATACACCTGTCACTGGCTTTTCGATCATTTATGGCGTGTCTAACAATGACCGTGCGCCTGTGGATAATGCGAATGCGGCCTTCCTAGGATATCGCCCGAAAGACAATGCCGAAGATGTTGCTGCAGAAGTTTTGGCAAATGAGCCACCGATGGATCCAAAAGATCTGGGCCATATGTGCCATGGTGGGCCGTTTGCTTCAGTTGATTTGGGTAAAAGTGGGCTCGCGGGTATGAATGTTATTCAGGATGCCAAAGAAACAGACTGATTATTGAGAAAAGGGTGTCGATTTAGTCGACCTCTTCGATCGGGCCACCCATTTTTTGCCACGCGCCAAAGCCACCCTCAATGTGGGCAACAGGTTTGAGACCCATGTCTTGTGCGAGTTTGGCAGACAAGGCGGAGCGCCACGCGCTGGCGCAATAAAACACGTATGTTTTGTCCTGGTTGAATAAATCCTT
>MDSX01056782.1_pt1 | contig 16281 bp, 19 predicted proteins | sample 811141 | NCBI WGS metagenome assembly MDSX01 (sample SAMN05326642, study PRJNA326480) | marine metagenome | isolation source: seawater | place: Atlantic Ocean: South East | collected 2010 | reverse complement strand
CTAAAACCTCAGCAGCTAATACAGGTGGCAGCCAATTCTTCATAGTACCTAGCGATAGTAGTCCTAGTCACCTCAATGGAGTACATACAGTCTTTGGTTATGTTACTGGTGGACTAGATCATATAGACATGATCAGTGAAGTAGAAACCGGTTCTAATGATAAGCCATTATATGATGTGAGCATTATTAATATTTCAATCGATAACCTCGATAATTGACTGTAAATGGTGGATGAAAAATGCGAAAAATTGCTAAAATCATATTCGCTATAGGTACTTTACTAACTCTTGTTAGTATAGTTGGGATAGTCATTTCAGGAGCTAATCTGAATATGGCGAGTCCTGAAAGTGAGGACTGGGGTGGAACTCTGTTATGGGAAGGAGACACTCCATCAACAATAATTGAAGATTTTAAATGGAGTGCTATTTACAATGTTTGGGTTGAAATTGGTTCAGAAGATGATATAGAGATTGAAATATATAATTTAGATGGAACACAAGAAGAAGCAAATAGATTTGTATCTTGCTCGGAACTGAATGATTGCGATATATTTGATGTAGATGGAAAAATCGATGGTTTTGTGTACATTGGTGAAATCGTAGTAGACAATTCAGGAAAATATGAGATTAGTTTTACACACAGTAATGGAGATAATATAGATATTCAGATTAGAGAGGAAAATATTGCAGGTTTCCTCGGTATTTTAGGAGGATTTGTAGGATGTTGCGTTGGAATAATCGTATTATTAATCGGAATTAGCATAATATTTCTAAAGAAAGACAAAAAAGAATTAATTCCTAAAAAAGTTATGATAGTCGGTAGAGAAGAAAGAACAGAGATATCAGACTTGACAGATTTAGAACAAGAAAAAAATAACGAATGGTGGAAAGATGATAGTTGACGATATTCTTGAATCTAGAATTGTTGATACTAGAACTATTCATATCCTTGGTGCTGGACTTAACAAAGATAGAACTGCACATACTGCAGTAGGTGAATTATCAAAGAGAGGTTGGCGAGTAGTTCCAATCCATCCTCGAGATTCAGGAGCTACAATTTCTGGAATACCAATTAGATCTATGATAGAAGAGGGTGTAGAATTAGAACTAGTTGTACTATTTTTGGCACCAGAAAGAGCTCGAGATGCAGTTAGGAAATTACTGCTAAAAAATTTAGAAAATCCACCATTAGTTTGGTTTCAACCAGGGGCAGAAGATGAGATTGCAATCAATTGGTTGAAAGAAGCAGGTTGGATAACTGTTTATGATGACTGTTTAGTAAAATTTGCTGAAAGAAGAAAGTTGAATCGCACCCCCTCTCTTGTACCATGGTTTCGGCAGATACAGGATACTGATGATTCAGGATGTTCAATTTGGTCAGTCCATGAAGCAGATGAAGACTCGAAATTGCCGAAAACTACAATCGAGTGGATTGGAGATCTTATTGATCTAAAATCATCAAAACATACTGTTCCAAAATATATACGAAGTTTGAGAGAAGGACAGGAAAGCTTAGAGGATTGTGCTAGAAGATTAGCAAACTAATATCTACGATTTATCATTATTATCATCAAAGCTAACGCTAATTAGTAACAGGGAAGTCATGTAATATTATCACGACATTAATTAAAATGCTAGTATTTGACCTGAGAAGTCATTATTCACAAAAAGTGATTAATTCCCTAACCATGCTTCAATTTCTTTTGTAGCTAGGATTAATGTTGGAGCCCAAAGACCCACGAATATACCTAACATTTCGTCTTCACCAACGAAGTAGAGATACAGAGATCCTACTACTGATGCCATACTTGCTATCAAACCAAACTTTGCTAATTGTCCACTCATTTATTACTCACCAGTTATTGCAATAGAGATTACTCTATTAAGATGACGTATTTTTATAGATAATTCTACACATTTGAGAATAAATCAGATTTTTCCGGCATAAGTACAATAAGTATTGTTAAATGAATAAAAAATATGGCTGAAGATGAATCTTGGTGGGAGGTCTCAAAGAATGAATATAATATCCAAGATAAAGAAAAAAAAATACAGATTAATGATAGAGAAAATAAATATTCAGAACTAAAAATACGGCAAGATTTTGATATTAGACTGAAACCACTTTCAACATACAGTTCAATTTTCCTAGTAGGTCTTTTTTTTGGATGGGATTATTGGGGCACTAGTGGATTTGATATGATATTATGGTTCCCTGAAAACTTAAGCTGGTACTTTGAATCTAGAGAAATTTTAGATCCTGCACCAAATTTATTACAGAGTATTCATTGGTTATTGAGTATATCACTCCCTTTAATATTAACAATAAATTTAGTTATAGTTTGGCTCACATCGACCTCAATAATAGGGATTAAGACAGATAAATATTCCACTACAGGTTCTGTAATTCATTTTTCTCTATTTGCAATATACTTCTTCCTTGAAATATATCTATGGAATGATTTAGGAGCCCTATTCACTCAAAGTTGGGGACTTTATCTAGGATTAATTGGAGGCTTAGGAATTAGTCCATGGACCACACCTAAATGAATAATGGATATTGCAGTTACTCTCTAATCCCCCACCAATTGACATCTGAATTATCTAACTCAATTTCAATTTCCAGTTTATTTGATAAATAAATATTTAGTTTAATAGTATGTGGCGTAAAATATGACAGAACATATGCAATCAAGTTCTGATTCTGGGCGTAGATATGATATAGATTGGTTGCGTGTAATTCTATTTGGTTTACTAATTTGGTTCCATTATGCTGTTTTTTCTTTAGAACAACTTAGCGATAGTGAGATGGAATTATTCAATCTCCCACTCTACTTTATCATTACAGTAATGCATCAATGGAGGCTTGCAGCATTGTTTATCATCTCAGGGATGGGAACCGCATTTGCTTTTCGAAGAAGGACATGGAAAACTTATGTCAATGAAAGATTTGTGAGACTTGGTTTACCATTATTATTCGGGACATATATTCTATGGTTTGGAATTTTTAATCCAATAGAAACTACATTTCGTTTATTCACAATCTTCCCTGGTTCTGAGGATATGCCCTATGGTCATCTTTGGTTCATCTATAATTTACTAATTTACTCTATACTAATGACCCCGTTATTTTCATATGTCAGAAATAATCCTAAGGGTAAAGTTGTAAGATTTATTCGCTCAGTAATGAGTATTCGTTATGGATTGGGGATTTTATTTTTACCGCCCATTATACTCAGTATTAATGGGATTTTATTCAAACCATGGGAATTTGGAGAAGTTGGTATGTGGTGGGAATTTCCTCGATATTTACTATATTTCTTATTTGGGTTTCTAATGATCTCTGCCAAGGAAGAATTTTTCACGATCATAGATAAAATAAGAATTCCAATCACTATCTTTACGCCGCTTTTAGCAGTAATCTGGTTTCTAACATTAGAAGAATTTGGAATACCCAATGTAATGGATGGAGGATGGATGAAACATCAATCATGTATCTCAGGATTCAATCAATTCGAACATTCCTGTACCGCATTTTCTATACAAGCAACACTAGCTGCACTCATTCAGTCATTCCATGCATGGTTCTGGTGTTTATTCATATTTAGTTGGGCATCAAAGTTACTTAATCGCCCCAGTAAGTGGTTAGTATATCTGAATGAAGCAGTTTATCCCACATATATTGTCCATATGCATCTGACATTTCTGCCTATTACAATCTTTGGAATTATAGGCGCGGGCTACTATATTGGTCTAACTCTAGGAACAATTTTCGTCATGTTTGCAGTGATGATATGCTTTGAAATCTCTAGACGTACTGTGTGGGCAAGACCGGTTTTTGGAATCAAGGGTGGTTTTTCAGAAGTTGAAAAATTATTCCCATATAATATGATAGAAGACTCCAGTGGTAAGATAATTATCTCTGTGATTTTTCATATAATTACATTTTTTATGATTATTGGTTTATGGGCATTTATAGTCGGAGCAGGAGTACTTGGCGGAGCATTGTAAGTATTGGAAGAAGATTTCATTCTTCTTCGGATAGAAGAAGTGAATCGGGTTCACCGCGCACTGACATTAGCATAGCTACAATTATTATTACTGGAACAATTATAATGATTAAACCAAGAGTATTAGAATTAGAAAATCTAGATGAAAAATCTGTACTAGGTGATAGATAGAATCCTGTAATAAACATAAATATCATAATTACTATTGTATTGCGATTATTTGTATCAAAATTTATTTTTTTACCTCCCAAGAAACCTGCAATCAGCCAGAGCATTAATGCTAATATTATCAGGATAGGGATTGTTTGGATAGCTCCATCACCTGCTAAACCATAACCATCACCCTCTCGTAACGAATTATCAACCAAAAATAGTAATCTTGCTGCAAGTGCGGCTATCATGAAACTGAGTAGCAATATTATTTTCATTCTTTTTTCATCATTAATTTCCATCTATTACCCTCCATATTAATTAAGTTCTACTCTTTTCCCCATTCCGTCACGTATTCTTCTGATAAGACCTGATTTTTCCATTCGTGAAAGCAGTCTACTAGCCTTAGAATCTGAAAATCCTGTTTGTTTCACAAGTTCTGCTTGCCACATAGAGTTGGAGGTGGGAGAAGAAATGTTATTCGACAATAAAATATCAATGACTGCCATCTCATCTGCTGATAACATCGGCATCTGAGTTTTCAGAGGTTTTTTGATTTCTGATATGTCTCGACTTGGATCATTAAGCCAAGTTAAGGATATTCCAATGACAATACCCACGCTAGTAAGGAAAAGTGAGTAAAGAAGGTATGGAGCCGTTCCATTTAATGATTCAGAACCGAGAACAAATGGAAAAGAAAATAATAGAATCAGCATGAAAGAACCCAATGCCAAAGTTAACTTAGCCATATAATCCATTTTTTTTGATTGACCAGAACCTTTCTCATCAATCATGTACACACCGAAACTGTTCATCCTTGTAATTTAGGTGGTCGAGGAGACACAGAAATCACAATGTAGTTGAATGATAGTTCTATTCTGTATAACATTCTTGTCTATCTTCTGACCATGTTCCGCCATTAGCTTCGCAATCTTCTTGATTAGAGGTTTCGGATTCCGAGGATTCATCACCATTAGGACGTTCATCACTAGTTTCGGATTCCGAGGATTCTTCTGAATTATTTTCTTCTTCATCCTCACGATCACATGTTTCGTAACATTCTTGTCTGTCACTGTCCCAAGTACCATCTTTTTCAAGACAATTTTCTTCATTCATTACCCGATCTTCTTCAGTGAATTGCCTGTCTTCAAACCAAAAATTACAGTAATAAAAATCTTCACCACGTTCTAAAACTTCTGTCCATTCACCACCGCGCTCTTCGCAAGAATCTTCGCCTATTTTGTTATCAATATCAAAAGCAGGTAGCGGTTCGGAACGAGGTTCGTTCCGTATAGAATCTCTAAATCTCTCTAATAGCCCGCGTCTATCATCAACCCCCCTATCACATTTCTTTTCTATTGAACAATCTAGATGGTTGTCATGACTCATTGACATGTGTTCTAGAACATTAGCAAGAATTATCTTATCAGCAGTACAATCATCATCATTCAGACAGAATGATATTGCCAATCTACCTGCATCAATTAGAATTGCTTTATCATCAGAAAATTGTATTTTTCTATCAATATCCCAGTCACCCCAATCAGATTTATCCATATATGAATCACACCATTCCTTTTTCTCATCTGACCAAAGCTCTCTAGTTCTACAATTGAACCACTCGTCTTCATCGATTTTTTCTGAATTCTCATCGCACCATTCTTGCTTCTCATCCGACCATATTTCCTCAGTCATACAGTCATACCATTCATCTTCTTCACCACTATTTTCATCAGCAGCATCAGTAAATCTAGGATTTATTTCTTCAGAAAGTTCATCCTTATTATCGGGATTAAATTTCTCTTCCATTTCAGAATGTCTTGTATCCGCATTATTGATCATTTCCTGAAGATGATATGAATCAACAGTGCAATCAAGGTTATCTAAACAATATTCGTAAGCGATTATGATTTCTTGACCTATCTCCATTCTCTCTTGAATATGAGAATCTCTATCATCCATTCTGTCGTTCATCTTTCCATTCATTAATTTACCAATGAATGATTTAGCGCCTTTTTTGATTCCTTTATCTGAATCAATAGCTTTCCAATCCTCTTCTCCAGTTGTATCATCTACTGCTCCCTGATATGCATTATCCTCAGCATAAGTTGGTGCTGCAAATTCTTCTAGACTTGCACCAACAGATGCGCCTGCAAAAAGTGCAAGAACCGCAAGAACGACCATTCCTTTGTTCAAAGTTGTTGTATTATTGTCTTTCATTCATCCTCACCTGAACTTGCGTATATTGCAAAACCATATGAACATAGGGCAAAAATGAGTCAATTAAGGCGAAAAAACCCGCAAAAGGTATAATTCATTTTAATTTTCTTTATCTTCAAGCCAACCTTTAGATTCGGAGTAATCGCTTAGTGATTCTAGCCTCTTGAGGAATTTATTCCCACCTGTTGATTCGGTTCTGAGTGTCTTTACTAGCCAAATCCCTCCGAATGAAAATTCCCAAAGTCCAAAGTTTTGTGCATGCAACCTTCTAACTACAGTATCAGCAATACTCATCGAGAAAAACATTATTCCAACTAAAGTGGCAACAAGACTTGGATTCTCAGAGCCACTAAGAATGACAGGTAACCAGAATAGGAATAGCATAACGCCGGTTAAATTCATTGGAATCCTTAAATTTTTCATTATGTGGAAGAAAAAATTAGGTGTATTGCCACGAGTATTGACATATTGAGTCATAGTAATCCAGTTACCTATGGTTTTCTTTGTCCATAAGGGCATTAAAATTAAGTTAGAGATACATATCAATATGCAACCAATCATGAAATAAGTGTAGTCAGAATCAAAAAATGCCATAGCAAGGACAATTGTCATCAATAAACCCCAATTAACTATACTATCAATCAACCATAAACCAGTCGAGCGTGCACGACCAACTTCCTCAAATCCTTCAGGGAGTACTTTGATTACACGTTCTTTCCTAACTCTTGGGGCTTTAGCGGCCTTAGGTTTTTTAGCGGCTTTAGCAGCTTTAGCTTTCTGAGCCTTCTTTGCTTTTCTTGTAGGTTTAGCTACTACTGCCGCATCAACTACAGCCGCATCGAATGCTTTTATCTCAGCTGCTGCAACATTTGCCTTTTTAGCTGGTTCTTTTTCATTTGTTTGGATATTTCCTGCTTTTTCTAATAGTCCCATAAATATCATTCTCCGTATAGTTCACCCATCTTAGTAAAAATAGAAAAGTCAGGTGAATTAATAAATTCATTTACCTTATCATCTGGTAAATCTCCAAGAACATCATTTATCATATTGAAAAAATCTGCACGATCTTCATCGTTAACAGCAGTAGGATCAGAGCCAACTGACTCGAATAATGCAAACGAATCTGATTCTATGAAATTATTAACAAATGCATCATCCATATTACCAAGTAATGTATTTACTACATTGAAGAATTCTGGGAAATCATCAGAATCATCTACAGATTCTACAATTTCTTCATTTTCCTCGGAATCTAAATAATCCTCACTAGGAGCTTGGATCAACTCAACTGTTGGTTTAATTGCCCTCATTTCTTGCTGTTGTTTTTTCCTCAAAACAATAATCTCTCTATCTAATTCAGAACCAAATCGGTTGGAAAAACGATCTAATAATGTACCAACTTCACCTGTTGCAATTCGGTCAATATGACCATACATACTATCTCTACTACCTACTGAAAGATTAGGGTCTGAAGCTTTTCTTCTTTCCCAATGTGAATTGAAATCAGTTGATTGAGAAGTTTCTACTTCATCAGGATTATTCATATCAGAATCATCTTGTTCCTCAATTATATTATTCTCTAATTCTATCTCCACTGGAGGTGGAGGTGGAGGTGGTGGAAGTGGTAAAGAAATACCCGGTGGAAGAGGCGGTAATGGCATTCCTTGCGGATTATCTTGAGTGTTATCGTCCTCGCCCATAGTACTCACTAGTATCGTTCCGTACCCAATCACTCTTCAATATATTGTGATTCAGTGTTCAAAATATGTCTAATTGACAATCGAGCCCCAACCCTTCAAAACTAAGAAAGTAGCTAGTGATTCCGTGACTTCTACTCTATCTCCAGAGCTACCTTCAACACGTACTCCTGCTAATTCAGCTGTAACATCATCTTTATTCAGTAAGATATTAAATTTTTTATCAGAAGAGAACACTATTGCTTCTTCGAGAGGATTGAATGAGTTTGAGGAATCAGGATTCAATCTTTCCAATGGCATTTCTGTTACTCTCAACCCACATTTCCCATGTAAACTGCCAATCCACCTGATGACTCTTTTTACATCAACAGTTACTGCTTCATCAGTTTCACCTGCAGAACCTAATACTACTGAACTATCTCCTTTTACCATTTCCCAAAATATAGATGTATTTTTCTCTCCGAATACACGTAATTTATTGTCTCTAATCAAACGACCTAAACGATCCTCATCGGCTAGCTCTGCTATTTCTTTTATTTTATTTGAGGAAACTTTTTTTACAGTCGAACCAGGTATCTTTGCAGTCTTGTCTAAAGCGGATTGTAACTCATTAAGATACTGTTTATGATCAGGTCCTTTCTCATTAATGATTTTTAATTTATGAGTTACTGAACTAATCCCTCCTGAGATTCTATCTTGCCATCCTGAATTAGGACCGGATAATGTAGTTTGAACATTTATTCCTTCTCCTCTAATGTAATTTACTAATTGTCTACGAGCATTAGAATCAATATGTAAAAGAGATGGATCTCGAACATGTATGTGGAAACCTCGATGACCCGAAAATGAGGTTTGAACATATTTTTCCTTGAATCCAAATTCTGGTTCTAGGAATTCAGACCATAATGTCCATGCCTGTTCTTGAATTTTAGTTATCATCGTTGGGAAATCATTATCTGAGACCCCAGGTAAATGGTCACCATCGAGATCAAAAATTAAATCTGCACCAAGCCAATCCTTATCTATCATTTTTCTTTCATTAGGTAATCGATAGTAAGCAGTACTATGGAAACAGGAATGAGGTGCGCGCTGTTTAAGATAATCGGAGAGACCCCTTTTATCAATAAAACCTCTGTGTCTATCAGGAGGTTTAGAGCCCCAAGGGATAAACATCCATTCACGACTTCTTAACCTAGGTGGAACCCATAATTCAGCTGAATCTAAAGACTTGTAGTAGTCACTGAAGCGCAAAGCGAAACGGCTCCAACCCTCTACCATAGCATTGTTAGTAAGTAGGTAGCAAATTAAGTTGAGGTATGCTCAATCAAGATTTAGATCTGAAACATATTTGCCATCCGATGCAGAATCTGCCCCCGTTGCCTCGACATAGGCTTCCCAGCATACAAATTTATCATCTAGTACAATTGCCTCCGCAAAAGTCATCGCTTTACCGGTGATTGCACAAACTGGACCCAACTGTCCGGTAGCTGTAGAGAGCTTCGATGCATCTGGCATGATTTGTCCGTGAACAGCGACTCTATTCATCCTTACCATTCAACATACAGAGATACACACAGTTTTGTATTAGATTTCAACCGCCAAAACATGACAACACCCCCAACGACCTTTCGAGTTGGCCATTCGCCTGACCCAGATGATGCATTCATGTTCCATGCGATGACTACTGGGGCGATAGATACTGGTGGTAGAGATTATCAACATGTACTTCTTGATATTGAAACTCTGAATCAACATGCAATGGAAGGAACCTATGAAATTTCAGCAGTAAGCATACATTCATTCCCACTAATCGCAGAAAAATATCATCTAATGAATTGTGGAGCATCAATGGGTGAAGGATATGGACCAATGGTTATATCGAACAGAGATATGACAGAAGAGGAAGCTAAAACTAAAACAATTGCAATTCCAGGTTTGGGCACTAGTGCTTATCTTTCTCTACTTCTAGCTTGGGGAGATGTCAAAGTTGAGGTAGTACCATTTGATGAGATATTACCTAAAGTAGCTAGCGGAGAATATGATGCTGGTTTAATTATACATGAAGGGCAACTAACATGGAAATCAGAAGGAGTGAAATTAGTTCTTGACTTGGGAATCTGGTGGAATGAGAAAACAGGATTACCTCTTCCATTGGGTGGAAATGTGGTCAGAAAAGATCTTGGCATGGAGTTATGTGAATCACTCACTGATGATGTGAAAAATAGTATTGTTCACTCATTAGAGAATCCTGATAGTGCTCTAGAATTCGCAAAAAAATGGGGCAGAGGAATAGATGATCAAACAAATAAAGAATTTGTGGGAATGTATGTTAACGAACGAACCATTGATTATGGTAATGATGGAAGAGATGCAATAAGACTGTTTCTTAAAGAAGGACAAAGGATAGGGATGATTGACAGCGAATTAGATGTTGATGGAATAAAATTTATAGGATCCGGTGAATAAATGGAAATAGCTAACAAACCAGAAGTTAGCCCCTTTGACTCAGTAGATCCCGCTCCACCCAGCGAAGACTCAGATATTATCAGATTAAGCAATACATTATCTAATGAAAATGAAAAAATGTTCCAGCGAATGAGGGCTTTGTTCGCATTAAGAAATATAGGAGGACATGATTCAGTTGATGCATTGACAAATGCATTTAATTCAGAATCTGCTTTACTCAAACACGAAATTGCTTATGTTTTAGGACAAATGCAAGATCCTCATGCCGTCCCTTCACTCATAGAAAGACTGGCAGATAAATCTGAAGATGTCATGGTACGACATGAGGCTGCTGAAGCGTTAGGAGCAATTGGTGATATGATTGCAATAGACACACTAAAAAAATTTCAGGAAGACCCAGAGATAGTAGTTGCAGAGTCGTGCGAAGTAGCTATAGATTTACTGAACTATGTAGCGAGTAAAGAATTAAATTATTCTTGAGATTGTAACCAAGTGATATCACCATTCATATTACAGACAACATCTAAGAAGTGCTCAAGTCCTTGTTTTGATTCATCATCAAGTTTATTTTGAACTTCAACTGAGAAGTATTCTGCAATCCTCGACTCGGAGAAGCCTAATTTTTCCGATGTTCGAGATATTACTTCTTTATTCCAAGACTTATTTTCAAGAAAATAATTATACTGATTAATCATATCAGTTCTAGCTTTGGCTAGCTTTCCTAAATGTGAATCTTTACGAGCTGCAAATACACCGAAAACCATTGGAAAACCGGTAATTTTAGTCCATTCTGCGCCTAAATCAAGTTTTACAAGATTAGGATTTTCTCTAGCAGCAATTAGAGCTCTATCACCAATCAATAATGCGCCATCAGAATTTTCTAACATAGCGGCAAGATCTGGTCCCGTTTCATGGAATTTAGGATCAAGATTTTTCAAGCCAAGGACCCATTGAAGTAAGGCACGAGACGTGGATGAGTCTGAAGGTAGAGCTATATCTCTCATTTGATTGATTGGACGTGTTCCAAAAAGAATTACAGAACCTACATCTCCATTACTAACAATACCTAAATCGGGTAACAAAAGTAATTCATCAGAATGTTTAGCATAATCAGCAGCGGGAATAGGGGCAGTCAAACAATCTCTCCTGAGTAGATGACCAGTCAACCAAGCAGGAGGAGCTGGTAGGATTTTCCACTTATTCTCTAAACCATCAAAAATAGGGTCACAATTAGCAAATGCAACACGACCAAGTACAGTTTCCCAAGACATAATAACACTACACTAATTGAGCTACAGGAAGATTTCTTCTACCCCTATCTGGCTTTCTTTGATAGCGAGTGAAATGAGTGTAAGTAGTGTTTCTTTTGACAGGAACTGAGTCTACATTTTCAATCAGTCTAGCTAATTCGTCACTATCTGAATCTAATTTTGCAGAACTACCAGCTTCATGCATAATTTCTTCATGATTCACCGTTCCATCAATATCATCCGCACCAGAATTCAATGCAATAGACGCTACATGGCTACCGATATTCATACGATATGCTTTGATATGAGGAATATTATCCAGCATTATTCTAGAGACTGCAATAACTCTTATTATTTCATTCATAGAAGCTAATTGAGCTTCAGGAAGTCGAGTTTTATCAGGTAAAAATGGATAAGGTACAAAACATTGGAAACCTTTACTTCGATCTTGCTGATTTCGAAGTTTGGAAAGATGAATTGCTCTTTCTCTGAGTGTTTCTACTGTTCCGAATAACATAGTGCAATTTGTTTTGATACCTAGTTGATGTGCTGTCTCATGAATCTTAAGATACTCATCAGATGATTCTTTACCTCTACAAATTCGATTCCTTACTGTATCAACCAATATTTCTGCTCCACCACCTGGTAATGAATCAAGTCCTGCAGACTTAAGTCGAGACAATGTTTCCTTAACAGTTATACCACTACGACTAGAAATATGCTTAACCTCTACTGCTGTGAGAGATTTGATGTGGATATTTGGATACATTTTTTTTGCAGCACTATACAATTCTTCATAATAGGTAACAGTCCAATCAGGGTGTAATCCACCGACTGAATGAACTTCATCAATCATCTGACTAAAAGGTTCAATTCGATGTAGGTACTCTTCTACTGACAGTGCGTACGCATCATTGTGCCTAGGACCTTTTCTAAAGGCGCAAAATCGACATGCCAATACGCATATATTTGTTGTATTCACATGTAAATTATCGTTAAAGTAAACGTGATTACCAAAGCGTGATTTTTTAATTAAATCTGCTAGAGCAGAAATACCTGAAAGATTACTTGATTCAAATAATTGAAGACCCTTTTCAACATCTACATATCCTCCACTGATTATCGAATTTAAGCATTCAGCTAATAGAGGATCATTCTCTACAGAAAGTGGTAAAGGAAGAGTTTTCAGGACTTTTCTCCAGTCCGAATTTCCTGAGAGTGGTACCTCAATCATGATAACTCCGACCGTCGGGTAATGCTGGTCAAATATCAACCAATGTATTGGACAATAGGAGTTATAGCACTGCAAACCATCAATAGCCAATTTCAACGACAGGGGTTCAAATGGGGTGCTATTATTAGCCTAAGTGAAGGACAATTAATGGAAATTGCAAGGAAATGTCGAATCGACATAGTAGAAATGGTACACAAAGCTGGAGCAGGGCATCCAGGAGGGTCTCTCTCAGCAATAGACTTCATCGTAGGGCTATATGGTTCAGATTTTCGTTTTGACTCTAATAATCCTAATTGGGAAGACCGTGATAGATTCATCATGAGTAAAGGCCATGCAAGCCCTGCAGTATATTCAATGCTACATCATTTAGAAATAATTTCAAAAAAAGATATTGATAGTTTTAGGACTTTAGGTTCTACATGCCAAGGTCATGTTGACATGAAATGGACTGATGGTGTTGATTTCTCAGCAGGAAGTTTAGGGATGGGACTTTCATTTGGCTTAGGTTGTGCATTGGCTGCTAGAATGGATTCTAGTGAAAGAAATATTTGGGTAATGATTGGCGATGGGGAAACTCAAGAAGGACAAATCTGGGAAGCAGCAATGGCAACTGAGTTCCATAATGTAGGAAATCTGAATGTAGTAATAGATCGGAATAGAATACAGAATGACGATTTCATGGAGGTTCAAATGGAAATTGGTGATATTGGAGCTAAATTTCAATCATTCGGATGGAAAGTCATCGAGATTGATGGACATAATATGAAAGAAATAATCGATGCTGTAAGTCAAGCAACTAATGATCAAACTGAACCCTATGCAATTGTTGCTCATACGATTAAGGGTAAGGGAGTTTCCTTTATGGAAAATAATCCATCATTCCACGGTAAAGCGCCTAGTGATGAAGAATTAATTATCGCATTGGAGGAATTATCATGAGTGCCCCCTCATCAGGTGGAGCTTCTAGAGATGGTTATGGTTCAGCACTGCTGAAATTAGCTTCAGACCCGAGAGTTGTTGTTCTTGAAGCGGACTTAGGGAAATCGACTAAATCTTGTTTATTCAGAGCAAAATACCCAGAGAGAACTGTTTCAATGGGGATAGCAGAACAAAATATGATGTTAGTTTCTGCTGGAATGGCATCTTCAGGGAAAATTCCATTCGCTAGTACATTTGCAATATTCACAGAGAGAGCTTTTGAACAGGTAAGAAATGGTATTGCAAGACCTGGATTAGTTGTGCATATTTGTGGAAGCCATGGAGGAATTCATACTGGTACAGATGGTAGTAGCGCTCAATCAATAGAAGATCTTGGAATATATCGAACAATACCAAATATGACTGTACTGCATCCCTGTGATGATTTATCTGCAGAAGAATTGACTATACAATTACTAAATCATAACAAGCCATCATATACACGTACTGCAAGAAATAAAGTTCCTCGAGTGTACAATGAAGATAATGTTTCAAAAATTAAGATAGGTAAAGGTAATGTCATCAGAGACGGGGCTGATGTTGCAATCATTGCATGTGGTGTAATGGTTAATGAGGCAAAAATTGCTTCTCAGAAATTATCAGAAGAGGGAATTAATGCATGTGTAGTAGACATGCATACAATAAAACCTCTTGATGGAGATTTGATAGATAAATTGGCTAAACAATGTGGATGTATAGTGACAGTAGAAGACCATTCAATTATTGGTGGTTTAGGAGGTGGAGTTGCGGAGCATCTCTCTAGAAATATTCCAACACCATTAGAAATGGTTGGAGTGAATGATAGATTTGGAGAGAGCGGTGAGACCTCTGATTTAATGTCACATTTAAACATAGATTATAATGCAATTATTAGTGCGTCTCATGCAGCAATAAAGCGTAAATAATTAGCAATTAAAGAGGCTTTCTTGGGTTTCATTCATGAAGGAGTGAGTCCCGAAACGAGATTAATGAATGAGGCCCAAAGACTCAGGGACCTACTAGATGGGTCAATGGATCCTTCTGAATTAGAGTCATACAAAGAGTATTACAAATTGGCTGAAAGAATATATGGTAGAGAAGCTCTTGATGAAATTGGCATCAGTAGCCCGCAAGAAGTTGAAGAGAATCAAGCCCCTACAGGAAATAGTGAGTTCACACATGATGTAATATTACCTGAACCTAAATCTGAAATTATTGAAAATCAAATTCAACAAAAAGAAATTAAATCAAAAAGAAGAGTGTTGGTATTAATTGTTGGTATGATTGGATTAATTTTAGTTAGCACGAATATTGCAGTTGGTGTCAATTCAATAGTTGATTTATGCGAAGATGAAGATCCTATGGGAGAAATAGAATTCAGGGCACAACATCAAGTTAATGGAAATACAATAACAATATTCTGGACAGTAACTAACACTACAATTGATAGTCAATATTCAATTAAATGGGATGTTTCTCAGAATGGATCTCAAGAATTAGTGGGAAGTGGAGAAATTAATTGGACTGCAAATGGCGAGTCATTTTCTCACTCTAATATGACCACAGTTCAGATTGAACCTTATGCCTATTCATCGACACTATTTGGTGAAAATGAAACTGTGATTGCTACAGTTAGTGGAAGTCATTCCAGTTCTGAAGTTAGTTCGATGTCAACAATTGAGAGTTCGAAGCTTTGTGAAGATAATCCTAAATTAAAGTTAAGTGAGATAATGAACTATGATGATATTAACTCATGGGAATCTCAGGGAGAAGGAGATATCATTGATGGAATGCTATTGATGCTGTTTACATTCATCTTCCTGTTTGGTTTAACGAAGAAGAAATAATCAATACATACGAGCAAGGTGTTGCTTTCTTGTAGTTAATTTACCAGTAATTGCACAAGGTATTGGTGAGGAATAAGGTTCAACAGAATCCCCAAGTAGCGCTAAACCAGTGGTTTTTTCTAAAACTTCAGCATCTGCATCATTTCCATCAAATGCTAATTCGTAAACAATACCATCATCTATAGGAGAATTAAGTTTCCAACCTGATTCTGATTGAGTAATACCTGGAAATTTCTGTACTAACTCAGACATATTAATAGAAGAACGATTTAGCAGTATCTCAGAAATTTCATCTAAATGTTGTCCTATGGTTTGAGATAGGTTTTCTAAACTAACTTCTATTTTTCCACCTGTCCTTAAAGATAAAACACACTTATTACCATCTAAGTCACGAGGACCTAATTCTAATCTAATAGGGACTCCTCGAATTTCCCAATGATAATGTTTACCT
>MDSX01014351.1_pt1 | contig 16286 bp, 27 predicted proteins | sample 811141 | NCBI WGS metagenome assembly MDSX01 (sample SAMN05326642, study PRJNA326480) | marine metagenome | isolation source: seawater | place: Atlantic Ocean: South East | collected 2010 | reverse complement strand
TAAAGTGGTAATTTTGGATGAAGCAGGTTTTCTTACAATTCAAGCACAGGCTTCACTTCGTAATATAATTGAAACATTTTCACGTACCACTAGGTTTATTTTAACCTGTAATTATGTAGAAAGAATTATAGACCCCTTACAATCAAGGTGTCAAACATTTAAAATAGTACCACCTACTAAAAAAGAAGTAGCAGCACATTTAGCCACTATTTGTGATATTGAAAGCATTAGTTATGAAGCCCCTGCCATTGGGAAAATTGTTAACAGGTTTTATCCTGATATTAGAAAAATGCTTAACACTATTCAATCAAGTAGTACTGGAGGGGAGTTAAAGATAGATGATTCTTTACTTATCTCTACAGGTTATATGTCTGCTATTGTAGGTGAATTAAAACAATCTAAACCTCAAATTAAAAAGATAAGACAAATACTCGCTAATTCAAACGTTGATGATTTTGAGGATTTATTTCGATATCTATTTGATAATGCTGAAGAATATCTCCCTAATAAGATAGGTACAGCAGCAATAATAATAAATGAACACCAATATAAAGCAAACTTCCGTTTAGATAAGGAAATAAATTGTATAAGTTTAATAACAAATTTAATAAATAATAAATAATTATGAGTCAAGCACCACAATCACCACAGTTAAACATAGATTTAACTAACACAACAGGAATAACTAACGAAGAAGGTGGAAGCATCTTTATGAGTGGGGTTATTTTAAGAAAAATTTCAAAATTTGTAGCAGGAACAGATAATGACGCAATCATGCCTATTCCTGTATTTTATGATCCAACAACTATGAAAATCTTAGGTGAAGGAATCCCAGTAGAATTAAGAGAGGAATTAAAAGAGGAATTAGTATAAATGAAAAATATATTTGATTGGATAAAGGAGATTAATACAAAAAAATCTCCTTCATCTTCATTTACCGATGATGATTGGAATTTATTCAATTCATATATGATACACAGATTTGTATCTCAAAATACAGACTATGTAGAGGTAGTTAATCTTGCACAAGAAATACCACCTCAAGAAAAAACTATGATTTATAATATTTATAGAGAATTTATTCCTAAAAATAATAAATGGAATAAATATATTAAATCTACAGTGAAAAAGAAAAACCCTGAATTAATAGATCATTTAAGGGATCATTTTAAATGTTCATCAAGGGAAGTAAATGAATATCTAATTTTGTTGGATACTGAAGAAATAAGTCGTATATTAGCAAATAGGGGATTAGAAACTAAAGAAATAAAAAAAATATTAAAATGAGTAAATTAGTAGATATGTTAAGGACATCTGCACAAGCAGATAAAGCAAAAGCTATATTATCACTTGAGTTATTAGGTAATAAAGCAGTTGGTATTGGAGACCATTCAACAGGAGACTTTTATAAAAATGCTGAAGAAGCACTTATTATGTTAGTTGATGCCGATGATAGATTAGCAGCATTAGATAAGTATTTTAATACTAAAGGATTACTAAATGGGTAGTTCAATATCAAAATATTTAGAAGAAAACGTAGGCCATTTTGGTAATAACGCAAAAGAAATAGAAAAAGTTATGAGTGATAGAGAAATTATGGATTCCAAATATCCAAATAAAAAAATCCAAGAATTTATGGATGACGAAGCAAACCAAATCATTACTATTTTTGAAGAGGAATACCCAGAATTATCTAACGAATTTCAAATTATACAAGATGAAATGTATGAAATGTTTGCTCGTAAACATATGGATTATGGGTTAAATAACATAGCATTAGGTGGAGATATCGTTAATAACAGCGATGATAAAAAATTCTCATTAACTGGGTTAGCTATTAGATTAACGGATAAAATATCGCGTTTAAGAAATTTAATGGTTAATGGTAGAAATTATGTTAAAGGTGAAGGTATGGAAGATACTTTTATTGATATAGCTAATTATGGTATAATCGGTCTTTTGGTAGGTCGAGATAAATGGAAAAAATAGTTTGGCGAAAAAACTCCCAAGTATAGTAAAAGAAATAAGAAATAATCCACCATCACCGGTGAATTATGCTTATCAAAAGAATATATCGTATTCTCAAATGTCTATTTATAGAGGTTGCCAACATCGTTGGAAACTCCAATATAAAGATAAGATAAAACGATTTACATCTTCGATTCATACTGTATTTGGAACAGCTATTCACGAAGCGATGCAACATTATTTAGATGTAGCTTATGAAAAGTCCTTCGCAGCTGCCGATAGGGAAATAGATATACAAGAATACTTTCAAGAAGCTTATATAAGCGAATATCAAACTCAATATAAAAAGAATAATGATTCTCATTTTTCTTCTGCTGTTGAAATGAGAGAGTTTTTTGAAGATGGGGTTGCTATTTTAGAATGGTTTAAGAAAAAACGTAGTAGATATTTTAGTAAAAAAGGTACATATTTAGTTGGTTGTGAAATACCTATTGTAATAGCACCAAATAAAATGTTAAATAACGTGTTATACATGGGGTATCTTGATGTTGTCACGTATCATGAAGCAACAGAGACATTTAAGATAATTGACATAAAAACAAGTACTGGAGGATGGAATGATTATGCTAAAAAAGATGAAAATAAACAATTCCAATTACTTCTCTATAAACAATACTTCTCAGAACAATACGGAATACCTTTAGATAAGATTGAAATTGAATTTTTTATTCTTAAAAGAAAAGTATTAGATCCTGATGATGAAAAACTTATGTCACCCTATCAAGCTTATAGGGTGCAGCAATTTACACCACCTAGTGGTAAAATTAAATTGGGTAGAGCAAAAACTGCTATTAATGATTTTATTAGTGAATGTTTTAACTCTAGTGGGAAAATAAAAGAAAAAGATTACCCAAAACAAGCTTCAAAATGGAATTGTAATTTCTGTCCTTATAAAGAGGATAAAGAACATTGTGGTGAAGGTATTATATACTAAAATAATTATATACGTATACCTATAAATAAACGTTATTAAAAATAAAAATTATGGCAGATGCTAAAAAAATGACACTAACTAGTGTTAAAGTGAAAAGTGAATTATTTGAAAATTTTAAAGTTGAATGTGTAAGAAGAAAATTCTCGTTCCAAAAACTTGCCGATCGTGCTTTGTTTTTGTACCTTACGGATGAAGATTTTAGAAAACAAATTTCAAATCAAACTAATCTTGAATTATAAATTTTAAATAAATGAAAAAAAGTTTTGAACACATTCCTAAAGAACAAAGGAAAAAAATATTATTAGTTTGTGACGATATTAGGGTACATTCAGGTGTTGCCACAGTTGCAAAAGAAATAGTAATTCATACAGCCCATCATTTCAACTGGGTAAATGTAGCAGGAGCTATTAAACACCCAGAAAAGGGAAAAACATTAGATATATCTCAATCTGTTAATACAGAAGCAAAAATAGAAGATGCTAATGTGAAATTGTATTGTGTAGATGGTTATGCTCAATCTATTGAAATACAACAGATTTTATCTTTTGAAAAACCTGATGCAGTAATGTTAATTACAGATCCTAGATATTTTAAACATATTTTTAATATGGAGGATACTATTAGAAAACAATGTCCTTTAGTATATTTAAATATTTGGGATGATTATCCAGCACCAATGTATAATAAGCCTTTTTATGAGGCTTGTGATTTGTTAATGGGTATTTCAAAACAAACAGTAAATATTAATAAGTTAGTTTTAGATGGGGTTGATAATAGTAAAAGAGTATTTAAGTATGTTCCTCATGGTTTAAATCATGAACAATTTTACCCAATAGATAAAGAACATGAAGAATTTGAGGAATTTCAAAAATTTAAAGAGGGTATTGTAGGAAAAGATACTGAATTTGTAATGTTTTTTAATTCAAGAAATATTCGTAGAAAACAAATCCCAGATTCAATGTTAGCTTTTAGATCGTTTTTAGATTCTTTACCAAAAGCAAAGGCGGATAAATGTAAATTTATTTTACACACTGACTTATCAACGGACCATGGTACAGATTTAGGAGCAGTAGCTGAATATCTATTTGGGGAAAATTATGAAGAAAATATTGTTTTCTCACACGCAAAACTTTCAAGAAAACAGTTAAATTGGTTATATAACACAGCAGATGTTCAAATTCTAATCACTTCAAATGAAGGGTGGGGATTAACTTTTACAGAAGCAATGTTAACAGGTACCCCTACAATTTCTAATGTAACAGGAGGTATGCAAGACCAAATGAGATTTATTGATGAAAATGGTAAATGGTTTGAACCAAGTGCTGATGTTCCTTCTAACCATAGAGGTACTTATAAAGAACATGGTGAGTGGGTATTTCCAGTTTATCCAACTTCAAGATCAGTACAAGGATCACCTCAAACACCTTATATATTTGATGATAGATGTGCATGGGAAGATGTTTGTGATAGAATAAAAGAAGTATATGAACTAACACCTAAAGAACGTAAATCCAGAGGATTAAAAGGTAGAGAATGGGCATTAGGTGATGAAGCAGGGTTTACAGCAGAACACCAAGCTCAAAGAGTAATGGAAGCCTTTGATGAATTATTCTCAGTTTGGGAACCAAGAGGAGATTATGAGATAGTTAATGCAACAGAGTATAAAGGAAGATTTTTAAACCATAAAATTACATATTAATGAGTAAACCAGTTTTTATAATTAGTGCCCCAGTAGACACATATAGTGGTTATGGTGCGAGATCAAGAGATATAGTTAAATCCATAGTGGAGTTAGATAAATATGATGTTAAAATCTTATCACAAAGATGGGGTGATACTCCAACAAATTTTATAGAAGATCATAGTAATTGGAGCTTTTTAAAACCTTTATTAATACCAAATTTAAAATCAAAACCTGATATTTGGATGCAGATTACAATACCAAATGAGTTCCAACCAGTAGGTAATTATAATATTGGTTGTACAGCGGGAATTGAAAGTACAGGATGTGCTTCAACTTGGATTGAAGGGTTAAATAGAATGAACCTTAACTTAGTATCATCAGAACATAGTAAAAAAGTATTTTCAGATATTAAATTTGAGCAAAGAGATAAAAGAACAAATGTAATCCAGGGAATAATTAAATTAGAAAAACCCATAGAAGTTATATTTGAAGGAGTTGATTTGGATACTTATTTTTATAAAAAACCACAAGAAGTAGAATTAGATTTAGATTCAATAAATGAAACATTTTGTTATTTATTTGTAGGACATTGGATGAATGGTGCTTTTGGTCATGATAGAAAAAATGTTGGGTTAATGGTTAGAAATTTCTTTGACGCCTTTAAGAATAAAAAATCACAACCTGCTTTAATTTTAAAAGCATGTACTGGGAGAAATAGTTATATAAGTAGAGAGGAATTATTAGAAAAAATCAAAATCATAAAAAAACATTACCCTAAAGGTACTAAATTACCTAATGTTTATATTTTTAATGGTAATTTATCTGATACTCAAATGAATGATTTATATAACCATCCTAAAGTAAAATCCATGATTAGCTTTACTAAAGGTGAAGGTTATGGTAGACCTTTAGCAGAATTTGGATTAAGTAAAAAACCTATTATTGCATCAGCTTGGTCGGGTCATGTTGATTTTTTAACTCAGGGTAATTGTATTTTAGTTCCTGGTCAATTAGAACCAGTACATGCAAGTGCTGCTAATCAGTGGTTATTAAAAGAAACACAATGGTTTAAAATTGATGATAAAGCATCAATAAAAGCACTTAAGGATGTTTACGAAAATTATAAAAAATATATAGTAGGAGCTAAAAAACATGGTCATCATATAAAAACCAATTTTTCATTTGATGCTATGAAAGAATTATTAGGGAATGTATTAGAAAAGAATATACCCTTTATTCCTAAAGAGGTAAAATTATCTTTACCACAATTAATAACACCAAAACTATAAGTATGGCACAATACGATGAAATAATACAATGTCCTAAATCAGGCGGTGATTTATGTTATAAAATAGAAGTAAGCAAGGATATAACGCAATATATGAGTTTATCATGTGGGTTTATGACAAATACATTAATGAAAGTCGATACAGACTTTTATAAAGAACAGATGGTTTTACTCCCTGAATTATATAAAGATTTAGCTTGGTTAGACACCGATACGGAATTAGTATGGTTACCTAATAATATAAATGTTCCTGAATTAGGAATGGTTTATGCTTCAGGTGCTAATACAGAAGAATGGAAATGGGCGGCAGTTAAAGCTATTAAGTTAGATAAAGAAGTTACAAACAAAGATGGATCAAAGTCCTTATATAAACCAGATATGTCTACAGTAGAATATTTTGAAGAGCGTGATTATATAGATGCTCTTTCGTATATTGGGGCATTACCAAGCTAAATAAATATGAAAATAAGTTACGGATTAACTGTTTGCAATGAACACGAAGAACTTCAACATTTAATAGAGTTTATATTTCCTTTAATTGATAGAGAAGATGAGATAGTAATTGTTTATGATGATAATAGAGTTACAGGTGAAGTTTTAGATGTAATAGACCACCACAAAGATATAGTAAAAGCATTTCCTTTTGATTTCCAACAGAATTTCTTGGAAAATAAGAATTATATGAATTCTTTATGCGAAGGAGATTTCATATTTCAAATAGATGCAGATGAAATACCAAATAAAAGTTTAGTATCTAACTTAAAACCTATTTTAGAATCAAACCCTACTTTAGATATGTTAATAGTCCCACGTAAAAACCTTGTAAAAGGTTTAACAGAGGCACATATTAAAAAATGGGGTTGGAGAGTAAATGAAAAAGGTTGGGTTAATTGGCCTGATCAACAAAAAAGAATATACAGAAACACCCCAGACATTCAATGGACAGGCCATCCGGTTCATGGTATGATAACGGGATATAAGGAATTTGCAGCTTTACCTGTAGAGGAAGGATTTAGTATTACTCATAATAAGCAAGTAGAAAGACAAGAAAAGCAAAATGAAAGATATGATAATATAGAAAGGGGAATGACATTGCAAAATATTTACGAGAGATATATGGATACAAACCCAAGTGGTGGACATGGAGATAAAGGAACTGCTCATTCTTATATTAATTCATATGAAATATTATTAGAACCTTATAGAAAAAATAATATTAATTTATTAGAAATAGGAATAGCTTATGGGGAATCACTTGAAATGTGGTATGAATATTTTAACCAAGGAGAAATATATGGAGTTGATATCCACGCCGTAGAGATATTTAGTAATGAATTTAAACCCGGGGGATATAGAAATGATGATAGATTTACAATCTGGATTGAAGATGCAACAAACCCTAAATTTTTAGATACTATAAAAGAAATTACTTTTGATGTTGTTATAGATGATGGATCTCATGTTCTTAGTGATCAAGTTGAAACATTTAAAAACTTTAAAAATAATAACAAAATAAATCCTGGTGGGATTTACATAATAGAAGATGTTGTTGATCTTGATGAAGTTAAAGATGAATTTATTGCTTTACATGATAATTGTGAAATTATTGATTTGAGAAATGTAAAAGGAAGACATGATGACGTATTAATTGTATATAAATTTTAAAAATATGGTAAGTTTAATTATACCCTCATATAGAAACCCAGAATGTTTAGACTTGTGTTTGAAATCAGCATTAGAAGGACAATCTGTAAAAAACCAAATTATAGTAATATTAGATGGATTTATTGAAGAATCCAAACATATTATTGAAAAATATCAGGATAAAATTCATTTTTTACCCCTAGAACAAAACCAAGGTATGCAAATGGCATTAAACCTAGGAGTTTGTAATGCTGATAATGAAACTATTGTTATAATTAATGACGATAACGTATTATGTAAAGATTGGGATAAAGTTATAGAAGAAGAATTAGAATATAATCACGTACTAACAATAAACCAAATTGAACCTTTTAATGGTATATTTAATTTTCCTGTAAAGGATTTTGGTTTACATCCAAGTAAGTTTGATTACGAAGGATTTAAACAATATGAACCAACAATACGTAATGAGGTTTCAACCCCTGATGGTGGAATATTTCCTTTTGCTATGTCTAAAAAAGATTATATGATTGTAGGTGGATTTGATACACTCTATAAATCTCCATTTATATGTGATTGGGATTTTTTCCTTAAATTAGAATTAAATGGTTTAAAATTTAGTAGAACATCTAAAGCCCATTTTTATCATTTTGTAAGTATGGCAACTAAAAAAGGTAAAAATAAAGAAGAAATGATTTCATCTGAATCACCTGCTGCTCAAACCTTTATATATAAGTGGGGTATGCCTCCAAATTTATTTGAAAATAATTCTCACAATCCCAAAAATGGGCAAATCATTAAAGGTATAGAATATAAATGAAAATAATATATAGAATATCAGATGCAGGTTATAATAAAGTGAAACCTGATTATATCAATAATGAAAAATGTTTAACTAATGCCTTAAGAGTATTTGACGATACTGATTGGAGTATTATAGCAGATAACATTTCTTCCGAAACTAATGATATGATCCAACACCATATATCAAAAAATCATATTTTTTATGCTAGTAAGGGTAATGGAGCAGCAACATTTAATTTAGCATTAGATGAAGCTTTAACCTATGATGATGATGAAATTATTTATTTTATAGAAAATGATTACCTTCATAAACCTGGATCTCAAAAAATATTAGAAGAAGGATTTACATTAGGTGCCTCCTTTGTTTCACTATATGATCATCCAGATAAGTATATGGTACCTGAAAAAGGTGGTAATCCTTATTGTGCAGGAGGTGCCGAAGATACAAGAGTATATTTAACTGATTCATGCCATTGTAAAATAACAAACTCAACAACAATGACTTTTGCAGCAAAAGTTAGTACTTTAAAACGAGTAGAACCAACACTAAGAAAATGGACATCAGGATTTCACCCTGATGACTTTAAAATGTTTTTAGATTTAAGATCACAAAATGAATTATTAATAACTCCAATACCAGGGTTTGCCACTCATGGAGAAACAGCTTGGTTATCACCACTTTGTAAATGGCATTTAGTATAATATTAAAAATGTATAGGTTATGAAAAAACACACTAAAAAAGTATGGTATGCACCATATAAATTTGAATCTTATGGGCAAGAAGAAATTGATGCTGTAACTGAATGTTTAAAAGCAGGATGGTTAGGAGGACAAGGTCCAAAATCAGTTGAATTTGAAAAAGCAATTGCTAAAAGATTTGGTAAGAAATTTGGGATGTTTGTAAATAGTGGTTCATCTGCTTGTTTATTAGCAATAGCAGGTTTAAACCTAAAAAAAGGCACACACATCATAACCCCAGCATGTACTTTTGCAACTACATTAGCACCCATTATACAACTAGGATACAAACCAGTATTTGTAGATGTTGGATTAACGGATTATGTTGCTGATATAGACCAAGTATTATCCGCAGTAACTAATGAAACTTCTGCTCTAATGTTACCTAACCTTATTGGTAATAAACCCGATTGGGTTAAATTAAAAGCTGGTCTTATTGCTATGGGTAGAGAAGATATATTTCTTATTGAAGATTCTGCTGATACTATTACTGAAACCCAAATTACAGATGTTTCTACTACTAGTTTTTATGCTTCTCACGTTATTACTGCTGGTGGAGTAGGAGGAATGGTGATGTTTAATGATGAAAAACATGTAACCAAAGCACTACAATATAGAGATTGGGGTAGATTAGGTAACGACTCAGAAATAATGGATGATAGGTTTAATCATACAGTAGATGGAATACCATATGATCATAAATTTTTATATAGTGTATTAGGCTATCATATGAAAGCATGTGAAATGAATGCCGCTTTTGGGTTAGTTCAATTAAACCGTTTTGAAAAATTCTCAAAAATTAGAAGAGCAAATTTTGAGAGATATTTAGAAAACTTACAAGGAGTAGGTGATTTAATACTCCCAGACGATTCTATAAAACCTAATTGGTTAGCAATTCCATTTCAAACTGAGAAAAGATTTGAATTATTAACTTTTCTAGAAGATAATGATATTCAAACAAGAGTTACATTTGCTGGTAATGTTACTAGACACCCTGTTTACAGAGAATATCTGCAAGACTTTGAAAACTCTGATCTTATTATGAAAAACGGATTTTTATTAGGTGCACATCATGGTTTAACAATTGAAGATATAGACTATGTTTGTGATAAAATAAAAGAATTTTTCAATCAATAATGAAAGTATTAATTTTAGGAGATGGTTTACTAGGAAGTGAATTACATAAACAAACAGGTTGGGATGTTGCATCTAGAAAATTAGGGAATTTAGACATAAATAACCCTGAAGATTTAAATAAGCTAATTAAAAAATATAATACGGTAATAAACTGTGTAGCCCACACCCAATCATATTCATCAGACCAATTTATACATAAGGAGGTAAATTATAAATTTGCTGTTAGTATTTCAAATTTATGTAATAATAATAAGGTTAAATTAATTCATATTTCCACTGAATTTGTGTATGCCAACAATCTAACCCCACCAACTGAAGAAGATATACCTTTTCCTGATGGTACATGGTATGCATATACTAAACTATTAGCAGATGAATATATTAAGTTAAATAGTTTTAATTATTTAATATGTAGGGGGTTACATAAACCTCATCCTTTCCCACATCAAAAAGTGTGGGATGTAAAAACAAGTGGAGATACAGTACAAAAAATGTCAAGTATAGTTATAGACTTAATTAATAAAAATGCTAGTGGTGTATTTAATATAGGAACAGGTGATAAAAACTTGGCTGACCTAGCTCCTTTTAGTACATTGATAAAAGCACCATCACACGTCCCTTGGGATACTAGGATGAATTTAACTAAATTAAATAATTTTTTAAAAAATGAGTAAAAAAGTATTAATTACAGGAGTAGCAGGTTTATTAGGTAGTAGACTAGCAGATTGGATCATTGAAAACAAACCAGAATATAAGGTAGTAGGTATTGATGATTTAAGTGGGGGTTTTGAAGAAAACATTAACCCCAAAGTTGACTTTTGGCAGATGGATCTTGTAACACATCCCATTGAAAATTGTTTCGAAGTAAATAAATTTGATTATGTATTTCACTTTGCCGCTTATGCTGCTGAAGGATTATCGCCTTTTATACGTGGGTATAACTATGATAACAATTTAAAAGCAACGGCACGCATAGTCAATGAATGTATAAAACACGACGTTAAAAGATTGGTATTTACATCAACATTAGCAGTGTATGGTCATGGAGATGGTGGTATTTTCGATGAAAAACAACAACAAGCACCAATTGACCCTTATGGGGTAGCAAAATATGCTTGTGAAATGGATATACAAATTGCAGGTGAGCAACATGGATTAGATTGGTGTATAATCAGACCTCATAATGTTTATGGTATTAAACAAAATATTTGGGATAAATATAGAAATGTATTAGGTATTTGGATGTTCCAACATCTTAATAATACGAGAATGACAATATTTGGTGATGGAGAACAAACAAGAGCATTTAGTTATATAGATGATTCATTAGAACCTCTATGGAACGCAGCAGTAAGACCTGAAGCTAGTAAAGAAATTATTAATTTAGGTGGTATCGAAAAACATTCAATTAATGAAGCAGTTGATACTTTTATGGATGTAACGGGAGCTTGTTGTGTGCGCCATGAGGAAGGTAGACATGAAGTAAAACATTCTATACCAACTTACCAAAAATCAGTTGATATACTAGGTTTTAAGCATACAACAAATTTAAAGGAAGGACTAACAGAAATGTGGGAATGGGCTAAACAACAACCTATGAGAGAACGTTTTGTATGGCCTAATTATGAATTAGATAAAGGAATTTACTCATTTTGGAAAAACAAATAATATGAATATAGGAATAATAGGTCAAGGTTTTGTTGGTAATGCTATTTACCAAAAATTTAAAAATTATTATGATGTTAAAACCTTTGATATAAAGGGTATGATGCATTGTAATAGTAGAAAAGAAGAAACAATGTCGTGTGATATTGTATTTGTTTGTTTACCAACTCCCATGAACCAAGACGGAAGCTGTCATACAAATATAGTTGAAGAAGCAGTTGCTGACATATCAACTTTAAGTAAAGGAAATATTGTAGTAATTAAATCAACAATCCCTCCTGGAACAGTAGCAAAATGGAATAAAAGATATAATAATTTAAACATAGCATTCAACCCAGAATTTTTAACTGAAGCAAATGCTGTATCTGATTTTGAAAATCAAACACGAGTTATTTTAGGTGGGCCTAGAAGTGCAACAACTAAATTAAAGACTATATACTCTAAAGTATTTCCAAAAGCTGCTATTGTTAAAACCGATTCAACCTATGCTGAAATGGTTAAATATGTTACTAATAGCTTCCTGGCAACTAAAGTATCATTTGCAAATGAAATGTATCAAATATGTAATAAGTTAGAAGTAGATTATGATAAAATAATAGAGTATGCTACGTATGATGAACGATTAGGTAAATCACATTGGTCAGTACCAGGACCAGATGGAGATTTTGGCTATGGGGGACATTGTTTTCCTAAAGATGTTAAAGCATTAATAAATTTGGCCCTTGATTTAAATATAAGCCCAAGAATGCTAACAGCAGTTGATTTTAAAAATAATGATGTTAGAGAAAATAGAGATTGGGAAGGAATGAAGGGTAGGGCTATTATATAATAATCCTACTAAATAAAATAAAAAATATGAATTTAAAAATGATACCTTGTAGTCAATGCGGGGAAGATATGCCTGAATTAAGATTAACTCAATATAATTATTCATTTTGTGTTAAATGTTCAGAAGCTGGATTAGGAAGTGAAACTAAGAAAGCAATTACAGTATTAAAAGGTGAAGGAGATCATACTTGGGTTGAAACTATTATTATGTCTGATTCAGATTATAATTCTTACCAAAGTGAAAAAGATGAGGATTTTAAAAGCATGAAAGATTTTAAGACAAATATAGAAGATGACAAAAATCTTCAAGGACCCTTTACAATTATTACACCTAAAGATAAATAATGGCCGCACCAAAACCATTAAGTAAAGAACAAATAGTAGCTGCTCAAGCAAAGACTTTATCAAATATGGCAGCTGCTAGATACCTCCATGTTTCATACCAACACTATAAGAAATGGGCTAAATTGTATAAATTATTTGAGTCTCATAAGAATCAAGCTGGGGTTGGTGTGCCCAAGTTTTTAAAAGGTTCTAAAAAGATGCCTCATATGGTTGAAATAATTGAAGGTAGAATAGCTGCTTCACATTTTGATCCTAATAAACTTAAATATGCTCTTATAGAACAAGGATATCTTCCAGAAGAATGTTCTATATGTGGTTTTAAAGAAAGAAGGGTATTAGATTATAAAATACCTTTACTATTACATTTTAAAGATAAAAACAATAATAACTATAGTTTAGATAACGTTCAATTATTATGTTATAACCACTACTTTTTACAAGTTGGAGATATATTTAATGCAAAAGATGAAAAACAAATAGAATCTCAACAAGAACATTATGGTACAAGTGAAGTTATTAATTTTGAAATAGATGATTATCATTTACAACGTTTAAAAGAATTAGGGTTAGATGGAGAAGAAGAAGATGATACTAACCAATATATAAGTAGAATATAAAAATGAAAAACAAAAAACACAAACAAATACTTGATGATTATGATGTTCAAAAATCAAATCATCTAGAAAAATTAGCATCCAAAACTTTAAGAGATGATGAAAAATATCAAAAATTAAAGGGTAAAAAACTTAAAGGAAAGTTTTTAGATAATTTTTAGTATGACTACCTACAAGTATAAAAATAAAACATATCAAATCCTGATAACAGATGAATGGGATCGTTGTAAGCAAAGGGAAAAACAGATATTAAGAGATTTTAAATACTGTGAAAAAATAAATGATTGGGGTACTATTAAAAATAGAATAACTAATGGTGTCAAATGGGGGTGGTTAACTGAAATAAATTCCCCCAATAAAAATTAGGATACCACATATAATTTTCGTATATTAATATCTAAATAGATATACAATATGGATAAAGAACCTTACTTAGAATTTTTTAGTGATGACAACAAACTAGTATTTGATCACAAATTGGAATTTGAAACCTCCGAAGAAATGGAAGATATGTTTCAAAGTGATAGTCCTTTTTTACCTAATTTAATAGTAGACACAGCACTTAAAAATCTTGATACTGATGACCCAGAAATACCAGTTATAAGAATTTACACAAAAGATGAAGATTTAACATATGATGTTATTATTAGTTGAGAAGACTTAGCTGAAACCTTAGAGGTAAATTTAGAAAATATGGAGGATCTTGAAGACTATGAACGTTGTCAAAAAATAACAGATGCAATTTATTACTTAAATACTAAATAGATATGAGAATATTAATTATATTACTATCATTCAGTTTATTATCATTTTCATCAATAGAAAAAAAGGTACATGCTACTGTGTATAACGCGGTACCTGAACAAACAAATTCAGATCCAGGACATACTGCATTTATGTTTGAGTTAGACTTAAATAACCCGTATAAACATAAAATAATAGCAGTAAGTAGGGACTTATTGAAAGAGTTTCCAAAAGGAACTAAAGTTTGTGTAATGGGAACAGATTATGATGGGGTTTACATTGTAATGGATAAGATGAATAAGAGATATACTAATAGAATTGATTTGTTAATAAATCTAGATATGAAAATAGGCAATTGGCCTAATGCCACTATTAGATTAGAAGAATAAAGTAATGCGCAAGAGGCTTGGCTACCCGGGATAGGGTTCGTATATTCACCATGTTGAGCGATTAAGCACAACATTAAAATAAAGGTTATGTCAACAAGATCAACAATTTCAGTAGTTCAAAAAGATAATTCAGTTAAATCCGTATATTGTCATTTTGACGGATATATTAGTAATGGTGTAGGGGAATATTTGAAATCCTATTTCAATTCTTATAAATCAGCAAATAAGGTAATTTCAGAAGGAGATTTATCGAGCGTTTACGGTGAAAATTTTGAATCGTATTATTCTAAAAGAGGAGAAGATATTAATATAGAATACTTTAGTAATCTAGAATCATTTTTGAGAAATAAATATAAGCAGGAATTCAATTATTTATTTATTAATGGTAAATGGCAAGTTGCTTTAATGGATAATGATTATAAAGTATATTAATAATTAAAAATAAAAGTTATGACCGTATTACAAAGTTTAGATCAATTAGAAAACACATTTATTAAATTTCATGTAAAAAGAACTGGAGATAAAGATCCTGGTTATGTTTGGTGGGATAGAATTAAGGATTGTCAAAAATGGTGTAATAAAGAAAGAACTTATGTGCCAATGAGTGATTCTCAAACACTAAAAGTTATGAGAAATTGGGTAAAAAACCAAAAACAATTAGCTAAAAAATAAAGATGATGGGAGAGAATAAAAGATATGTAGTACAAATGGAAATGTACGTTTATGCTGATAATGATTATATGGCTAAAAAACGTGCTAATGATTTAAAGTTATCAATTGAAAATAGAAGACATTCAGATCATGTTAAAGTTACTGAAATAGGAGAGCAACCATTTGCCTCAACTTATTACCGTAAGTTGGATGATCCAACATTTACACCTAAAGATTTGTCTAACGAACCATTACCTTTTTAATATGAGTGTAGATAAAAGAAAATACTTATTAGAAAATGGGTGGTGGGCTCAATACCATGATGATTGTTGGTTTGAGTCATCTAAAGATGTATTTTGGGTTAATGGTAAAGGTCAAATAGTTGGATTTAGACCTGAAAGTGAAGGTATTACATTAGAAGAAGCATATAAAAAATTAACTCAAAATATATAATATGGAAGATAATTGGTGTCATTATTCAGGAATGCCTTCCCCTAAATCATACATTGAGGAAGCTCATATAGGGATGAAAGCAGGAGATTGGATATTATATAATGATAAACGTAAGAAATGCTTTGGTGTACACCATAATGGTAATATTTTAATAAAAATGAATGGTACCTTAGTACAAGTAAATAAAAGTAAATGTAAGACTTATGCATAAAAATGTGGCTACCGCAGTAAGGGTTCGTATATTTACACATAAGTGGGACACGAAGTTTCATTATTAATTAAAATAAAGGTTATGTCAAACGCAATTCAATTAGATTTATTTCAAGGAAAAGTATTAAC
>MDSX01078908.1_pt1 | contig 16289 bp, 14 predicted proteins | sample 811141 | NCBI WGS metagenome assembly MDSX01 (sample SAMN05326642, study PRJNA326480) | marine metagenome | isolation source: seawater | place: Atlantic Ocean: South East | collected 2010 | reverse complement strand
TGAACTTTCTTGCCAATTCTCTCCTTCATATCGCTGACGATAAGATTCTAATTCTTGAAAGTTGCTTTCTGTCACCAATTCCCCTTGTGAAATAATAACCTCACCACGCTGTACCATACCTAAACCTTTAGAAATAGCATTAAGCTCACTCTCAAGCATTTTATTGGTAGCGTCTTCATCATAGAAAACATTTTGCTTGAGCATTTCTAATATCAATGGTGATAGAAAATTCGATTCTTCTTCAGAAATATTTTTTAAATCGTAGGCTTTTTTGGATGCCGATTCTATGGTGAATAAATCTCCTAAGCGAAGTACTTCACCGACATTTTGTTTCATGACGATAATCTCATAGTCGCTATCTTTAAATTCAATATCGTCAACCATCTGAATAATCCCAGTAGCGTATAGATTTTGGAGAACCTTTAAGCCGTAATTAGCTAATTTTTCTTTTTTGGTTTTTTTACTCTTCTTCTTATTGAGGTTAAAAAATGTAAAACGAGCATCTTTAGTAACCTTTTTGTCAGTAGCCCATTTTTGCTCAAAATTAGAGATAAATTCTTCTGCCTTGATATCATAGACAGATTCATCTAATACAAATGTGAGTTTTAGGTTATTGCGTAATTGATCTTGCTCGTCGACTAATTGCTCACTAGACTTATATACAGGAAAATCATAGGGCGCAATTAGTGTTTCGTGTAGCCAAGGTTTGCCCTTTTGAAACTCAAACTTAAATGATGCTTTGTTGGGGAACATCCAAACAATAAGGATTGTTGCCAACAGGAAAAGAACAACTTTTTGAATTTTGTAATAATTATTCCTTATTTCAGAAGGGAAGTTTAATCGCATATCGCCGACTAAAATACCAATAAATAACAAGTTTACAAACCCCCTTTACTTGTCCATTTTATTTAACTTCGCAGCATAGTATCCAAACCAAAAAATAATATGAAAGATGTAGTAATAGTATCCGCCGTTCGTACTCCTATGGGAAGTTTTGGCGGTGTATTTTCAAGCGTATCTGCTACCCACCTTGGTGGTGTAGCTATCAAAGGTGCATTAGAAAAAGTCCGTTTATCAGCCGATAAAGTGGACGAGGTATATATGGGTAATGTCCTTCAAGCCAACTTAGGACAAGCCCCAGCACGACAAGCCGCCTTAGCTGCTGGTTTGACTCAAGAAGTACCTTGCACAACCATTAACAAAGTCTGTTCTTCTGGTATGAAGTCCATTATGTTAGCCGCTCAAAGTATTATGTGTGGCGATAACGATGTGGTGGTAGCTGGTGGTATGGAAAATATGTCTAGCGTACCCCATTATTTTGCTAAAGGAAGAAACGGTCAGAAGTTGGGCGATATGAAGTTAGTAGACGGCTTAGTAAAAGACGGACTAACGGATGTGTACAATAAAGTACATATGGGTAACTGTGCTGAATTATGTGCCAAAGAGATGAACTTTAGCAGAGAACAACAAGATGCTTTTGCAATAGAATCATACAACAGGAGTACTGCCGCTTGGCAAAATGGTAAATTCAAGGATGAAGTGGTGTCAGTGGCTGTCCCACAAAGACGTGGTGATGACCTAATCGTTTCTGAAGATGAGGAATACAAAAACGTGAAGATGGAAAAAATTCCTGCTCTTCGCCCTGTATTTGATAAGGAAGGAACCGTAACCGCTGCTAATGCCTCTACCCTTAATGACGGAGCTGCTGCCCTTGTATTGATGAGTGCTGACAAAGCCGTCGAATTAGGACTTAAGCCTATTGCTAAGATACGCAGTTATGCCGATGCCGCTCACCAACCAGAGTGGTTTACCACTGCACCAGCAAAGGCTCTGCCTATTGCTTTGGAAAAAGCTAATATAGCAACTAGCGATGTGGATTACTTTGAATTGAACGAAGCCTTTTCGGTAGTAGGGTTAGCTAACATAGAAAAGCTAGGCTTAGACGCTTCTAAAGTAAATGTTAATGGTGGTGCTGTATCCTTAGGTCACCCTCTGGGTTGTTCAGGAGCGAGAATCATCGTTACCCTATTGCACGTACTAAAGCAAAACAATGCTAAAATCGGAGCAGCAGGAATCTGCAACGGTGGTGGTGGTGCATCTGCTATGGTCGTAGAGATGATTTAAGCTTTAAAGAATTAATCGTAAAAGCTCACTTTCATAAGTGGGCTTTTTTTTTACTTTTGTCTTGGATGAAATACGGAATTTCAGAATTAGCAATAGTCCCTATACGTGCAGAGGCATCGGACAAAGCAGAGATGGTCAATCAAATTCTATTTGGTGAACATTTTAAGGTGCTGGAAGCTAGAGTAAAATGGAGTAAAATACGTTTGGCACACGACAAGTACGAAGGTTGGATTTGCAACAAACAATGGTCAGAGATTGAGAAAAACACCTACGAAGAACTCGAACGCCACGACCCCACACTTACCACCGAATTGCTAGACATGGTGGTGCAAGACACTCACCAAACCGTACCGCTAGGTAGCTCACTACCCTTTTACAAAGACCATCAATTTCAAATCAAGGATAAAACCTACACCCACCAAGGCGATAGCACTTCTGGATACCACGATAAAAAAATGATGGTAGATAACGCTATGTTATACCTCAACACTCCCTACTTGTGGGGTGGAAGAACACCTTTTGGTATTGACTGCTCGGGTTTTACACAGATGATTTATCGTCTGCATGGAAAAGAAATTCCTAGAGATGCCTACCAACAAGCTGAGATAGGAACTACACTAAGTTTTATAGAAGAATCAGAAGCTGGAGACTTAGCCTTTTTCGACAACAATGAAGGTAAAATTATTCATGTGGGTATCATCTTAGAAAACAACTTCATCATACACGCTTCTGGAAAAGTGCGCATAGACCGACTCGACCAACAGGGTATATTCAATGCCGAAGAACGCAAACACACCCATAAGCTACGACTTATAAAAAGCATCGTCTAAAGCCTTTTATAAACATTCGCTTTAAAGTTTTTCATACCTTTACAGGACTTAAAGCTACTTCACTATGAAAAAAGAAAGACAAACAGGTATTCAATTTTAATTCTTATATAAATGGCAGAATGCGTTAATTGTGGCAATTTCACAAAGTTTAATGGTGGGTTTTGTTACACCTGTTATAAAGAAAATGAGGAGACTAAAAACGTTAAAGTCTTGAAAGAAAAAACTAAGAAAGCTAGCAGAAAAGATAATCCTTGGATATCAGGAGTCATAAAAGGTAGAATTGCTGAAACTATAGCTGAAGAGCTTTTTCGTTCACTAGGTTTTCAAGTATTCAGCTATGGAATGGAGAACTCTATTCCTGGTATAAAAGACCTTTTAAAAGGTGTTAGGGGTGATGTTTCTAAAAATATTCGACAAATGCCCGACTTTGTTGTTTTTAAAGATAATCAAGCTCATTTCATTGAAGTTAAATACCGAGCAAGTGGAGAACTAAAACTAAATGATATTGATAAATATGGTGATTATCCTTTTGAAAATGCCTTATTTGTTTTAGTTACAAAAAAGCATATTAAATGTATTTCCTATAATGAACTTAAAAAAGGTAAAGAAATAACATCTAATTCTCAAAATTATTTAGGACAGCGAAAAGAATTTGACACAGATAAAGACCTAATCATTGAATATTGTAAATATGCCGTAAAGTTTTTTGAAAACGTCTAAAAAACTAATTGATAGCTTTTTAATTCTCAACTAACACAAGTATCTTGCTGGTGTACACACTTACTCCTTAAACTCATCTACTCCCATATTGTATAGGGTAAATGCTATAATGTCTGCCGTTTCTTCTATTTGCTTAGAAACAGGTGTTCCTGCGCCATGTCCTGAATTGGTTTCTATGCGTATAAATACTGGATTATGACCTTGGTGTTTGTCTTGCAATTCAGCTATAAACTTAAAAGAATGTGCCGGTACTACCCTATCATCGTGGTCAGCAGTCAGTACCATAGTGGCTGGATAGCTTACCCCCTGCTTTACATTATGCACAGGCGAATAGCCTTTCAAATACTCAAACATTTCTTTAGAATCATCGGATGTCCCATAATCATAAGCCCAACCTGCTCCTGCCGTAAAGGTATGATAACGCAACATATCCAAAACACCCACCGCTAGTAAAGCTACTTTCATCAAATCTGGTCGTTGTGTCATAGTTGCACCTACAAGAAGACCACCATTAGAACGACCATCAATAGCTAAATAATCCGATGAAGTGAACTTATTATGGATAAGGTATTCTGCAGCCGCTATAAAATCGTCAAATACATTTTGCTTTTGCATTTGTGTACCTGCTATATGCCATTCTTTGCCGTATTCTCCACCACCACGCAGATTAGCTACTGCATACACTCCTCCTTGTTCTAACCATACGGCTTTACTAATGCTAAAACTTGGCGTTAAACTGACATTAAAACCTCCATACCCGTACAGAATAGTCGGATTATTACCATCGTAGTTTAGTCCTTTTTTATGCGTAATAATCATAGGTATCTGAGTACCGTCTTTGGAAGTATAAAACACTTGTTTGGACACAAAGTCCGAGGAATTAAAATCTATACTAGGCTGCCAATACAGCTCCGACTCTCTACTATCCACATCGTACTTATAAATAACACCCGGCGAATGGTAATTGGTAAAACTATAATACAGCGTTTTCTCCTCTTTTTTTGATGAAAAACCACGACTACTACCAACACCCGGCAATTGAAGCTCACCCAAATTCTGACCTTCAGCATCAAACTGATAAACTTTAGAAATAGCATCAATCATATAATGAGCAAAGAAATAACCACCACCATAACTAGGGCTCAAAACTTGTTCTGTTTCTGCAATAAATTCTTGCCAATACTCCACTTGGGGATTTTGGAATGATGCAGTTACTACTTTCTTATTAGGTGCATTTCTGTTGGTAACAATATAGAGTAAATCGCCCTCGTTGTGCAAAACATAGCTATCGCTATCGTAATCATTGACCATGTTTATTATAGGCGAATTCTCTTGATTCAAATCTTTTATGAATAGCTTGTTACCACTAGTTGACATGGATGCCGAAATAGTTAAAAAACGTCCATCGTCACTAACCCCACCCCAAACGTAACGGTGTTTTTCATTAGCACCAAAGACCACTATATCGTCTTTTTGGCTCGTACCTAGTTTATGATAATACAACTTGTGTTGGTCGGTCTTAGCCGATAGCTCACTTCCCTTAGGCTTGTCGTAACTCGAATAATAAAAACCTTCATTACCTTTCCAACTCACACCACTAAATTTGATGTCAACTAAAGTATCTTCGATGATTTCTTTAGTTAGCGCATCAATAACGATTACACTTCGCCAATCGCTACCACCTTCAGAAATAGAATAGGCTGCCAAGCTACCGTCTGGGGAAAAACTCAATGAACTTAAAGAAACTGTACCATCATCAGAAAAAGAGTTTGGATCTAAAAAGATTTCTTGCTCATCACCCTTTTCTCTATAAATAACGTATTGATTCTGTAAACCGTCATTTTTATAAAAATAAGTGTAATCACCTCTTTTGAATGGTGCAGACAGCTTTTCATAGTTCCATACTTTCTCTAATCTGTTTTTCAACTCTGCCCTAATAGGAATTTGATTAAGAAAATCAAAGGTTACTGTATTTTGTTGTTTTACCCATTGGGCTGTTTCTTCACTCCTGTCATCTTCTAACCAACGGTAATTGTCTACTACCTCAACACCAAAGTAGGTATCAATAACTTCTTTTTTTTCAGTCTTAGGGTATTCTTTCATTGAGATTTTAGATTGACAAGAGGCAAAAACTAATAGTAATGCTAAAAAATAAGTTGTTTTCATGTGGATAAATTTAGTTTTCACAAATATAAAAATTCTGTTTTTTTTTAAATCTTCTTTTTTAAGAAAACAATAAGTTCTTGCACTGCTAAGCCTCGGTGACTGATCTCATTTTTTTGTTGGATAGACATTTGGGCAAAGCTCTCCTCATACCCATCTGGTAAAAATATAGGGTCATAACCAAAACCTTTATCGCCCCATTTTTCTGTTATTATTTGCCCCTCCACCTCGCCTTCAAATTGAAATTCTTTGCCGTCTATCACTAATGAGATAATAGTTCTAAAACAAGCATCTCTGTTGTCTTGGTCTTTCATCTCTGACAATACTTTTTGCATATTATCTTCGGCAATACAATCTTCTCCAGCATAACGTGCCGAATATACACCCGGTCGACCGTCCAAAGCCTCTATTTCTAGTCCAGTATCGTCAGCAAAACAGTTGTAGCCGTAATTGTCAAAGACATAAAAGGCTTTTTGGGCAGCATTGTCTTCCAAAGTATCCGAGGTTTCAGGCAGCTCTTCCTTACAATTGATATCTTGTAAACTCAATATCTCTATACTAGAAGGCAAAAGCATACGTATTTCAGCTAGTTTATTGGGGTTATTGGTAGCAAATACTAATTTCATTTTATTGATGGTGATAGGGTTCGTTATTAAGAATACTAAAGGCTCGGTAAGCTTGTTCGGCAAAGAATGGGCGTATCATCTGATGTGAAAAAGTCATCTTGGAAAGAGCTATCTTAGAAGTGGCTTGAGCATAGACCTCAGCACTAAAACCATAAGGTCCACCAATAACAAATACCAAACGTTTGATACCTGCATTCATCTTTTGTTGTAAAAAATCCGAAAAGCCTTTAGAATGAAACTCCTTGCCTTTTTCGTCCAACAAAATGAGTAAATCGGTATTCTGTACTTGTTTTAATATCAGTCTCCCCTCCTGTTCTTTTTGCTGACTTTCTGATAAGTTCTTACGATTTTTTAAATCCGGAATAATCTGAAATTCAAAAGAAATATAATGTTTCAATCGCTTAGAATACTTATCTATTCCCTCTTGCATCCAACTTTCATCGGTCTTTCCAATTGCTAATACTACTATTTTCACCAAAAAAGTTTTGTAATTTGCCACAATATTAGTCATTTTGTTGGATAGAAAAACACAGGTATGAAAGAAGAATTAAATACCTTCATAGAATTCGCTCTAAATGAAGATATTAGAGAGGGCGACCACACTTCCCTAGCCTGTATTCCAAATACAGCCATTGGTAAAGCTCAACTATTAGTTAAAGAGAATGGTGTACTTGCTGGTATGGAAGTAGCCCAAGCTATTTTTGAAAAAGTTAATCCAGATATTCTGTTTTTTCCACTGATGAAAGATGGAGAAAGTATGGCAATCGGCAATGTGGCTTTTATAGTAGAAGGTCCATCCTCTTCTATTCTAACTGCCGAAAGACTCGTCCTAAATTGTATGCAACGCATGAGTGGAATTGCTACAAAAACACGTCATATAGTACAATTATTGCAAGGTACACAAGCTAAGGTGTTAGATACTCGAAAAACTACCCCAGGCATTCGTTTGTTGGAAAAATGGGCCGTAAAAATTGGTGGTGGAGTCAATCACCGTTTTGGTCTCTACGATATGATGATGATAAAAGACAATCATATCGATTTTGCTGGGGGAATAGCTGCTGCCATTGAGAAAGCCAATAACTATCAAAAGAACAAAGGAATAAATATTCCTATTGAAGTAGAAGCTCGAAACTTGCAAGAAGTGGATGAAATACTAAAAGCAGGTAACATACAACGTATTATGTTGGATAACTTCAGCTATGCCGATACACGAACAGCAGTAGAACGCATCAATAGCAAATACGAAACAGAAGCATCTGGAGGCATAACTGAAGAAACTATCAGAGAACACGCCTTGTGTGGAGTAAATTTTATCTCTGTGGGCGCATTAACACATTCTGTCAACAGCTTAGATTTAAGCCTGAAAGCCATTTAAATGAAACTCAAAGAACGTCTGTCATTTCTGGTTGATTGGAGCAAACACCTTGTTCTTCCTGGCTTTAGTGGTATGAACCTCTACGATGTGGCTCATTTTTTTATTGAAGGCCTTGAAAAAGGAGCTATCACAACTAGAGCCTCCTCTATTGCCTTTAATTTTTTCTTGGCTTTGTTTCCTGCTCTTATTTTCTTCTTTACGCTAATCCCCTACATTCCTGTCGATAATTTTCAAGAAATTCTATTAGGTCTTTTGGGCGAGGTGTTGCCACCAAGCACTAACGAATCGGCATTTAAAACTATTACCGATATAATCAATCATCCTAGAGGTGGTTTACTATCGTTTGGTTTTTTGATGGCCTTGTATTTTTCTACCAATAGCATAAACTCATTGATGGAGGCTTTTAATAGTTCCTATCACATTTCTGAGAGTAGAGGTATGTGGAAACAACGACTAATAGCACTAGGACTTACGCTAATGCTATCACTGATGCTTATTGTTGCTGTTGCTCTTATCGTATTCACACAGTTTGCTAGTAATTACTTTGTGGATTTGGGCATACTCAAACAAAGCTCAATAACCCTTATGCTAATCGGAAAATGGATAATACTATTGGCTTTCCTATTTGGTGGCTTATCGGTTTTGTTTCAATACGGCCCTACTAAAAAAACATATTGGAGTTTGATATCTCCGGGCTCTATATTAGCAACCGTATTTATCATCATTACCTCAATGGGCTTTGGACTATACATAGACCATTTTGGCCAGTACAACAAACTCTATGGCTCAATAGGAACGCTAATTGTTATTCTACTATGGATGTACTTTAATGCTATTGTTATGCTTATTGGCTTTGAGCTCAACGCAAGTATTTTTAGCGCAAAAGAGCACGTCAAATCATCTTCTTTTATCGATTTTTTCCAAAAAAAGTAAAAGAGCAATGAGTAAGCCAATAGCAACAACTCCCATCATTATTTTAGCAAACAACATCTAGAAAATATTTTTAGCTAACATTATCCTAATTTCATTAGTTAATTTTTAGGCGTATTCCAGTATAAATCAAACGTCCCATAACAGGTGCCCAAATTAAAGAAGCATCAAAGTCACCACCATATGGATCATTGCTTCCCAATATAGGATTTTCCTGTCTGTAGCTCAATAAGTTTTCGCCGCCAAGATAAACGTCAAAGTTTTTGAACTTTTTAGTCACTTGACTATTGATAACATAGAATGGATCTGAAGTCGTTTTATCTATCAATTGGTGTTGAGGAATTCGACTCTCACCAATGTAATTCCAAGTTAAATCGAACATCCATTTGTTAAGATGGTCAGTAACATATGCCAAATTAACCAAGGCACGCTCTTTAGGTACTAATGGAGACAACTTTTTCATACCGTCGAAAGTGGAATAAACCTCGTTAATCTTGTATGCCAACTTAATGTCAAAGCGTTCAAATAACTCGTAATTTAAGTCAAACTGAAAACTATTAGAATAAGATTCACCATCTAGGTTGTAAAAACGTAATTTAGAAGGATCTTCTACATCTACCACCACTTGATTTTCAAATTGGGTTCTATAAGCATCAGCATTAAAAGTCGCTTCTCTATCAAACAATTTGAAACAATGGGTCACATTCACACCATAATTTAAGGCTAACTCCACATCTAAATCGTCTTCTATCTCAAAGGTTCTAGATGAAGCAAAATAATTGGTGTTTTCAGCAATAGGGTTTGCAATTCGCATTGCTCGTCCTGCTGACAACCTAACCACCGTTTGTTCTGTAGGGTTAATTTTAAGATTTAGCCTAGGTGTATAGTTTAAGCCTTGTTCATTATGATAATCGACACGAAAACCAGCAACCAAAACCGTTTGATTAGGAGAAGTATAGCTATACTCTGAAAACAAACCCGTGGTCAAGTCCGTTCTATCAAAGGTTTTATCCTGATAACTCTCTTGATATCTATCGGCATAGTAGCTCATACCATACTTTAAGACATGATGATTGTGTTTGAGGTAAGTTTGACGTATTAAATTGATGTAGGCACTTTCTTGCAAACCATTATAGTCTGTTAGTCCAAACTGAATATCTTGTTGGTGTCTTCTAAAAGCCGTTTGAAGACCAAAGCTTTTATTTGGAGTATCTGGCATCTTAAATCCTGTCTTGGAACTAAACTCCATTAAAGTATTGTCAATAACAACTTTGTAAGGGTTGATAACATTATCTAATTGCCCACCTTCTCTGTTTTCAGTTAAAAATCGACCAATAAAATTAATACGATGCCTTTCATCCTCTCTTACCCATCTGTTTAGTATATTGAAAGACTTCATATGAGGCATATCTAAAAAGCCATTTTTATCTTCATCAATTTCTTTATCGTGATAATTGATACTAGTAAACAAATTACTTTGCCATTTGCCTGTTTTCTTAGCGAATTGCAAGTTGTTTTCAAACTTGCTCTCTGAATTGGTATAAAAATTCCAATACATTTTATCGGCATTTTCAGGCTTGAAATATTCCAAATTAATTTGCCCTGTAAAGGACTCAAAACCATTGATAACAGAACCCGCTCCTTTAATCACTTGAATAGACTCTATCCACGTTCCGGGCACATAGGACAAACCATAAGATGAAGAAAGCCCTCTAATAAGAGGAATATTTTCTTGAGTGATTTGGGTATACACACCGTCTAGACCTAACATTTGTATTTGTTTAGCTCCTGATACGGCATCAGAAAAAGTTACATCTACAGTTGCGTTGGTTTCAAAGCTTTCTGACAGATTACAACATGCTGCTTTTTGCAATTCTTTGCTCGAAATTTTTTGCACTTGCAAGGGGTTAACCATAGATAATTCGGTAGTGCTTATTCTAGCTTCAACTTTAACTTCATCTATTTCTACCGACTCGCTAAGTGATACCGTTAGAAAAGATTGATTCTTTAACTCAATAGTTTTTGATTGAAAACCAATATAAGTTACCTTAATATTAATTGGCAACTTATCGAATTCTAGTTTAAACTTACCGTTTACATCAGAAGTTGTCCCTATTGTAGTGTTTTCTACAACTATATTAGCTCCTATAAGAGGTAATCCATTTTGATCGTTTATTTTTCCTTTTATCTGCCCCTGTGCATAAATAAACAAAGCACTCAATTGAAAGGCCATTAAAAATATATATTTCATAATTATAATTATTGACGTTAGTATTTAATCTCAAATGTTAAGGCTATGAGATTCTGTCGATAATCAAATTCGGAATACTTGGAAAAGTGATAGGTTTTGGGAATAAGGTTTTGGCGGAGGTAAATCTAGATTAGACAACAACAATCGTGAGGAATAAAACACCATTTGTATTTGCCCCAAATCATACTCATAGGCTTGAACAAAAGATGGAATGGATACAGGTTCATTGATAGGTGTATCAAATACAAATGATACTAAACGAACATCTAAAAAACAACAGCAGCAAGAAGCTAACAAACTGCAATTGCAGTTATTTTTTGTTAGACTTTCCTGTGGTTTTTCTTCTGTACCACAGCAAAGGGTTGCAGATTCACAAACTGGCGTTTCCTCCTCTAATTGTTCTATACTATATTCTGGATTGTGAGTATGACTAAAAATAACTGGAATACCAATAACACCCACCAACATAAATAGGCAGATAAGATGGGCAACGGTATGTTTAATTATCTTGTTCACTATGTAAAGATACAAAATTTATTTTTCAAACGTCTTTAAAGTACTTTCAATGATATCTATACACTCTAACAATTGCTCTTTACTAATAACCAAAGGAGGAGCAAAACGAATGATATTCCCATGAGTAGGCTTAGCTAAAAGCCCATTATCTCTAAGAGCCATACACATATCCCAAGCGGTTGAACTATCTTCTGTATCGTTGATAACAATAGCATTTAAAAGCCCCTTACCTCTTACTAAAGAAACAATGTTAAGTCCACCAATTCTATTTCTTAACTCTGTTCTAAAAACTTCACCTAATACCTCTGCATTTTCTGCTAATTTTTCGTCAAGAACAACCTCTAATGCTGCTTGAGCGACTTTACATGCTAAAGGGTTTCCACCAAATGTAGAGCCGTGTTCACCGGCTTTAATGCATAACATAACGTCATCATCTGCTAAGACTGCAGAAACAGGCAACACACCACCAGAAAGGGCTTTACCAAGGATTAAAATATCTGGTCTGGCATCTTCAAAATCACAAGCTAACATTTTTCCTGTACGAGCAATACCCGTCTGTACTTCATCTGCAATGAATAAAACGTTGTACTTGCTACATAATTTACGAACACCTGCTAGGTAACCTTCGTCAGGCACTACAACACCTGCTTCACCTTGAATAGGTTCTACCATAAAAGCACAGACGTTAGGGTCTTTCAATTCTGTTTCTAATGCTTCTAAGTTATTGTAAGGGATTAAATCATACCCTGGCATAAAAGGTCCAAAACCGGTGTATGAAGTAGGATCATCAGAACTAGAGATAGCAGCTAAAGTACGTCCCCAAAAATTGCCTTTTGCAAAAATGATACGGGCTTTATTTTCAGCAATTCCTTTCTTCATATAACCCCACTTACGAGCTAATTTATTAGCCGTTTCTCCACCTTCAACACCCGTATTCATTGGCAATACCTTATCGTAACCAAATAGGTCAGTGATGAATTTTTCGTATTGCCCCAGTATATCGTTATGAAAAGCTCTAGACGTAAGCGTTAGTGTAGCAGCTTGATCAGTTAGTGCTTTAATGATTTTAGGGTGACAATGCCCCTGATTAACAGCTGAATAAGCAGAAAGAAAATCAAAATATTGCTTTCCTTCAACGTCCCAAACATGCACTCCATCACCTTTTGACAAAACAACAGGTAGAGGGTGATAGTTATGAGCACCAAGTTTTTCTTCTATTTCAATAAGTTCTTGTGATGAGTGCATAGTGAGTAATTTTTAAAAAGCAAAGTTAGAAAAATCAATGATTTTTAACTCATAATACAGCCCTTAAAATTCTATATTTGCGACATGGGAAGAAAGAGGAAAAAGATACTTTTAGAAAATGTACATGTATCAGATGCAGGAGCCAAAGGAAAGGCCGTTACTCGACTAGAAAACGGACTCGTTCTTTTTGTAGAAGGAGCTGTACCTGGCGATGTATGCGATGTGTTGGTACATAAAAAAAGACGTTCTTTTTTAGAAGGCAGACCTGTCAAATTTCATTCTTATTCCGAAAGAAGAAGAGAGGCCAAATGTGAACATTTTGGACTTTGTGGAGGTTGCAAATGGCAATTTATGGGTTACGAGCATCAGCTCGAATTCAAACAAAAAGAAGTAATCGATTCGCTTAGCCGACTAGGTGGGATAGAATTACCCGAAGTTAATCCTATTTTAGGTTGCGAAAATGAATTTCGCTACCGTAACAAAATGGATTTCGCCTTTACCAACAGACGTTGGATAACCGAAGAAGAAAGTGCAGAAGGACATGAAATAACTGACCGTAATGGTGCTGGTTTTAGAGTAGCAGGGTTTTGGGACAAGGTTATTAACCTTAACGAATGCCACTTACAAGCAGAACCTTCCAATGCTATACGTAAAGCCGCTAGAGATTATGCTATTGAACACGAATTGGACTTTTTTGATATTGCCGAAAAAGAGGGCTTTCTAAGAGCGCTTACCATTCGAATGAGTAGCACAGGAGAGATAATGGCTTTATTTCAATTCTTCTACGAAGATGAGAAAAATAGAGAGGGCTTACTCGATCATATCAAAGAACAATTTCCTGAAATCACATCTTTGCTTTATACCATTAACAGTAAGAGCAATGAAACTATATTCGATTTAGATATAATCACCTATCATGGTCAAGATTGTATTTATGAAGAAATGGAAGGATTAAAATTTAAGATTGGACCAAAATCGTTTTACCAGACCAACTCCAAACAGGCATATGAATTATATAAAATTGCTAGGGATTTTGCCCAAATAGAAAAAGACGATATCGTTTACGATTTGTACACAGGAACAGGCACAATTGCTCAATTTGTTGGCAAAAAAGCATTGAAAGTAATCGGAGTAGAATCCGTTCCAGAAGCCATTGAAGCTGCCAAAGAAAATGCCAAAAATAACGGCATCGATAACTGCAAGTTTTATGTCGGCGATATGAAAGAAATATTTACCGAAGATTTTATTCGCAAAAACGGTCAGCCTGACGTAATTATTACCGACCCACCAAGAGATGGTATGCACAAAAAAGTAGTTGGTCAGCTATTAGACGTGAACCCCAAACGCATCGTTTATGTTAGTTGTAATCCAGCTACTCAAGCTAGGGATTTGGCACTAATGAATGAACATTATAAAGTGAGCAAAGTACAGCCTGTTGATATGTTCCCGCAGACTTTCCATGTAGAAAATGTGGTCTTATTAGAAAAACGATAGATGCTAGATAAAGAATTTTGGAATAACCGCTATAAAACCGAACAAACAGCTTGGGATATTGGTTACACCTCTACCCCCCTAAAAACATTTATTGACAGCATAGAAAACAAGGATTTAGCTATACTAATTCCCGGTTGCGGCAGAGCCTATGAGGCAGAATACTTACACCTAAAGGGCTTTAAAAACGTAACTATTATTGATCTATCACCTATAGCATTAGCGGACTTCTCTAAACGAGTGGATAGCTTTTCAAAAAGTCAGTTGATAGAAGGTGATTTCTTTGAGCATACCGGACAATACGACCTCATCATTGAACAAACCTTCTTTTGTGCTATAGACCCTAAGTTGAGAAAAGACTATGTCAGTCACAGTTCAAAATTACTCAAGAAAAATGGCAAAATAATTGGTCTCTTATTCGCTGAAGAATTTGGAAACGACCACCCTCCTTTTGGTGGAACAAAAGAAGAATATGAAGCGCTTTTTTCTACACATTACCATATTCAACAAATGAAAACGGCAACAAATTCTATTGAAGCAAGAAAAGGAAGAGAATTATTTATTTCTTTTAAAAACAAGATTGCTTAACTTAGCCCTATGGAAATGAATTCATCAACAACTTTAGTACTAAATGCCCAACAGATGGAGCAGAAACTGTGTCGTATGGCTTGGGAGATTTATGAAAAAAACCATCTAGAAAAGGAAATTGTCATTGCAGGTATAAGCCCTCAAGGAGCAATGCTTTCTCAACGCTTAGGTAAGCATCTAGCAAAAATTTCCAAAATATTAGTAGAAGTCATAGAAGTTAAACTCGATAAAAAAAAGCCATTATCAGCGCCTGTACAAGTCAGTGCACATAGCGATTTAGATAATAAAGTTGTCGTGTTGGTAGATGATGTTTTAAAATCTGGAAAAACACTCATGTATGGTTCTCAATATTTTCTGAATCAACCTATTAAAAAGTTAATGACGGCTATTCTTATTGACCGAAACTACAAGACATACCCTATCAAAGCAGATGTTGTTGGACTATGTTTAGCGACAACTTTACAAGAACACGTTACTGTAGAATTAGGAAAGAAAGAAGCTGTTTACCTCAACTAAATGGTCATTGAAAAAACCGATTTTGTCGGCTGATTTTTCATCAAATGTTGATCAAAAGCCATACATACGTTTCTCACAAAAGGTATTCCATTCTCTAAAACAATCAGACTACTATCGTTTATTTGAATTAATTCATCCTTTTCCATTTCTTGTAGTCTTTCCAAAGTAACTTCTAATCCTTCAAAACGCAAGGTTTCACTTTGCCAAGAGGTTTCGAAATGACACATCAGATTTAGAATGTGCTTTCTAATAACTTTATCTTCTTTACTCAAGATATGACCTCTAAATAATGAAAACTGACCAGTCTGAACACATTCTTGGTAGGATTTAACGGTTTTAATATTTTGAGAAAAACCACCCCAACTATCACTAATTGATGACATTCCTAAACCTATCATTAATGGGGTTTTGTTGGTTGTATATCCCATAAAATTTCTGTGTAATGACTTACTCTTGGCTGACTTATACAAACTATCTGTTTTTAGGGCAAAATGATCCATGCCAATCTCGTCATATCCCAAGTCTGAAAATGCCGATTTTGCAGCTTCATACATCTCCCTTTTTTGCTTTGGTTTGGGCAAGTCTTTTTCATCAAATCCTCTCTGACCTACGCCTTTAACCCAAGGAACGTGAGCATAACTATATAAAGATATTCTATCGGGCAAAAGGTCTGCTGTTTTAGTAATATTATCTTTTATATTTTCTAGCGTTTGAAATGGTAATCCAAAAATGAGGTCGTGACTAACTGAGGTGTAACCTATCTCTCTTGACCATTCTGTCACAGCTTTGACTTGCTCAAACGATTGTATACGATTAATGGCTTTTTGCACTTTTTCACCATAATCTTGAATACCAAAACTCAACCTTCTAAAACCTAAGTCAAATAAGGCTTGTAATTGTTCTTTAGAAGTGTG